>WNGE01005813.1_pt1 | contig 13853 bp, 19 predicted proteins | sample 5400651 | NCBI WGS metagenome assembly WNGE01 (sample SAMN13153370, study PRJNA577476) | soil metagenome | isolation source: 60 cm soil or saprolite under grassland replicate 2 | place: USA:California | collected 2016-06-15 | reverse complement strand
CTTTTAGCATCTGGGGCAAGTTCCCGAGTCTTGAAGCAGCGGAGCAGACCGTATTAGAAGAAGCAAAGAGGATCATCGATAACCGCAGCAAATAGCAACCGGGTGCCAGCCCGAAGATCGGCGCCCGTACCCTCGTTGTTATTGCCAATCACTCAGGCGGTTCAGACTGACCGACCACGCGCCCCGCCTCGTTTTCTCGTTTGCCGGCAGAATGAAAAAACCGTGCTCCGAAGGCCGCGGATGTTAGGCGCGCGGGTGCGTGTTCGCGTGCACCGTCTTTACCCTTCCTGATTGCCTCTTGCGTGTAAATTTCCGCCGTGATGCTCGACGAGTCGATTCGATCTCACGCGATTGCGTTGATGGAGAATTCAATTCAATTTCACTGCTAACGCCAATTCGTCAAATAAGAGGGCCACTGAATCCAGCAGGTCAGGCAACACGAAAAGGCTTGGCAATGCGCAGCCTTTACCGCACGGAAGAAATGATCCAAAGCAGCATAACGATGGCGCAACCAGCAATGATAAACAGAGAGAGATCGTATTTCATATACCTTCAGAAATTTGCCGCCATTGCCAAATTCTGTTTTTTCTTAAGTCATGCGAAAACATTTCGCCCTAGAATTCGGTTAAAAATTTCCGGGGTCAGCGTCATGCCGTGTGCGCTGCGCTTTTACTGTATCTATCGCGCTAAAACGCGCCCCGCGCGACCTTAAAACGAGTCTGAAATTAAAGCGTAAAGAATGCCGAGTATCATGCTGAAGTAGGTTAACCAGAACGTAAAGATCGGCCAGTCAATGCCCCTCGAGCGGGAAGAAGATTTGACCGGCGCACTTGTCGCTATTGTTTCCATATCGGCGTCTCCTTCCGTGGCCCTGAAACCGCAATGTGTATGCCAGAAGAATTTTGATGACAGATGATGATAACACGTGCAATCGGGGGTAATTTGCTCGTATGCAATCTTCAAAAGGCCCGAACCAGAATGTTCGGGTGCCAAAAATGGCATACAATTAATGACGCTGTTTTTTTGTAAGCCACCGCGAAAAACCTTCGCTCACAATTGCGCCAGGACGCACAATCATCGGATCGACAAAGCTTTCTAATTTTTTCGTGACGGCACAAAGTCAAGTAAAAATTACCTCCATTCTCATGGCATCCTTACATAGTGTCATCGGCCATTAGTGTAACCTCTGGCAATCGCGCTATTTTGGTTCGATGGCATTCCTCGTGCATCTCGTCTAAGTCGTGCGAGAGGTACCCGAGATGAAAAAGATACTTTTGGTCGAGGATAACGAAGAATGCCGTAAAATGCTCACCTGCATCATCGGCTACCTGGGCTATGATGTGATCCAGGCCGATTTCTTAGACGGCAGTTGCAGAGCGACTTCCGAACATCCTAATCTCATTCTCATATCTCTAGACTTTCCTCGAATGTGGGGACTTGACGTGACAATGTCGCTAAAGAGCAATCCCCAAACCGCTGATATTCCTATTCTGGTTTATCCTCCGTGGGATTCGGAAGACGTTACAGAAGCAGCACTTAACGCAGGTGCCACGGAAGTTCTAAAAGAACCGTTTACGTTGCAATCTTTCCGCCAAGCCTTGCAGAAGTACGCCTCCTTCGACACCGGACTTACATCGGAGCTATATGCCTTACAGTAGTGCGGCGTAGCCGCCATGTGGCAGAACGACTGTGGTGCTTATTCGCGCCCCGCGCTTCTATCATAATCCTGTCTATCTTTCCGACAGTCAGAGGGATAGAACCGCAGGTTCTTTCCCGTTCCCACGGCAATTTCCAAAATTTTTCCCGACGCTCTCTTTAATAGTTTTCGGCGCAGCCTGCTCAATCCCAGCAGATCGGGAATGCCTTGAACCCAATCGTACCAAAGAGCAAATCGATCGTACTTGCGAGATATTTCTCGGGACGTAAGGTCTACAGACATCTTGCCTGGTCCTATTTTTATCTCGTTGGATTCCGGTGTAGCGGTGAGAATCATTATGAGTCCGCGGGGCGCCCGGGCACTCGGCAAACTCGCTTTCCAACACACGCCGGCGGTACGGCGGTGTATCCAGCTATCAGCCCGCGGTGTATCCAGGTGGACCAACCGCGGACGCCGTAGGATTGAACTGATCGACGCTTCGAAGTGATGTTGTTAGTGGTTCGCCGAGAGTGCCGCGTTACGATTTCAAGGTTGACTCGTCGCCACGAGAGGCGTTATGGGTGCGCCTTCCGACGCGGGATACGCTATGAAATACCTTTTGGCAATCGTACAGCTCGCTTTCAGCTTTGGCCTTTTTCTTTGCGCAACCTTGCCCGCGTACCCCATGGCGGGGGACTCGATGCCCGCGGCTGTCACCACAACCACAAGGCCGCCCGGTATCACTGCCATCGAAGGGACTGCTCGCTGGGCAAACGTTCGCCTCTAAGGACGAGATGCTGAAGAACTTTCCGCAGAGCAGACCGATAAGAGTAAAAATCCTGGGCGCACCCGCAATTCCAATAACACGCCGATTCGCGATACAAACACAGGCCGCATGCGGTTGCGGTAAAAAGAATGTAATGCGCGGGAAACTCGACTTACGAAACTGATGTGAAGAGTTGATCCGGCCCAAGTACCCCTCACCATCGACTTACAACTTTAATCGGCCATTTGAGAGCGTCGGCTCCTGTGCTTACCGCCGCTCCTCCGCTGGCTGACATCTCTGTGCCGCAGGGTACAATTCTGTGAGTTGGAATACTTTTTCCCAAGCGGCGTCTTAACGACAAATGAACTCAGAATAGGAAAGTGAAGGAAAGCGGACGAACCCGATCAAATGAGGAACGGCATGACCGCACATTCTATCGAATATAAAGGATGGTATGACTGTTGCTCTCATCCGCACCAGGTTTGAGAGGATTCGATTCGCCTCGGAAACTCTGTTGCATCAGCCATGATGGTTTGTGCAGGCACGAATTGGAGAGAGTCGTAATGAGCGATCGGACGAAATTAACGCTGGCGAGCCTGACCGTTATGATGCTGCCCTATCGGATAGGCTTTCCACTAAGTGTCCTCCTTGTGACCGCGGTAATGTCTACGGCGATACTCGTGGTGAGAGAAATCTGGCGCCGGATGCAAGTATCCCGTAAGTTCATGGCCGCGTTTTCTCTGTACCACAGTCTGAAATCTCGTCCATTATTAAGTTATAAATCCGCGACGGAAGTAATTCCTCGAGCACAGTGATCCTCGTCCGGTATGCCGCTTGAGTCAACGAGGTATGGCGCACGGCATAGGCTTTTGGAAACCTTGTTTCTTCTATTAACACTGATGCCTTGAAATATGTCGCATGCTAAAGCGTTACGGGTGATCGGGCAGTTGCTGGAAGCGGCGAACGTTGAGACTTTCGAGTTGGAGAAACATGGCCAGCGCTATCTCGCGTGGAGTGCTTCGTTAACAAAAACGGGCGAATTGATTTTGCGAAATGCTCTGCAAGACAACGATTTTGCGTCGCAAAACAATCGCCAAGCGATACCGAATGTGTTCTGTTTCAATCCAGCTGATATTTCACGTCTCGATGCGCGGGCACAAAAAAGACGAAGAAATCAGTCTTCTTCAGCTATGCGGCCGTCAACAATGCTGTCTCACCAGCTCCGTACGTTGGGCGATCATCTCGACAGACTCGAGCTGTGCGCTTTTCATATCATGTGGACCGCTGGTTCTGTTATTCTCGGTTACCAACTAGTTGATGGAGACTGGAACTATAGAAGTTTTACAGCTGAAGAATTGCGCCAGCTGGGTCTGCACCGGAGATTGCTACGGTCCAGCCGTTACCTTTTCCCGCGGCTGGATACCTTGGAATAAGTCTACAATGCGGCATATAACCTACTCCCGCCGAATCTCCCGCGCCTCTTTATCATCGCGCAGCCCGGCAAGCTCGAATGCCTCAAGTGGCCCTCAGTCCACTCAGTGAACTCGATCTGCGCCACGAGTCGAGGTCAGCTGATGGAAGCTCACGTGGTTTCTACGCACGTCAATTCCCCTGAGAATGATACGGCGGCTTGCATTCAGCCTGTTTCATCCAGCCAACTAATTAAGCCGCAGTTGCCGCTGCTCTAGCTAGGTAACGAGTTCATCGTAACACAGCGGCTTTCATAACGCGGACGTGAGAAGCGGCGTTAGGAATGGATTGATGGAGAAATCAATTCAATCCTAGCATCGTCGGTGCATTTTCTTCGATTACCTGATCACCTTATCCGCCCTCGCCAGCACATTCGGTGGAATCGTGAGACCGATTTGCTTTGCCGTTTTAAGATTGATCAGCTCGAACTTCGTGGGCTGCTCCACCGGCAACTCGGCCGGCTTGGCACCTTTCAAAATTTTGTCCACGTAAGTGGCGGCGCGGCGCCACAAATCAATCAAGTTGGCGCCGTAGGTCAGAAGCCCTCCGGCTTCCACCCATTCCGCCGTGTAATATATAGCCGCGAGTCGGTTCTTTAGTGCAAGGTCGATGATCTGTGATCGGTGAGAATTGGTGACAGGGCTCGTCAGCACGAGGATTCCGTCAGCACGCCTCTTCCTTGTCTCTTGGAATGCAGTCTCGATGTCCTTGAGATCTCGTACCTCTAAATATTGAAGCTGAACGCCGAACGCCGCTGCGGCTTGTTTCATCTCTTTTAACGCTTGTGCATTGCCTGGAATGGCTGAATTTCCAAGCACCGCAACGCGGGAGAGCCTAGGAACGATCTCTTTCAGCAGCTCCAATTGCTTACCGCTTATCTCTGGGTAATAGGTTGACAATCCGGTAATGTTTCCACCCGGACGCGCAAGGCTGGCGACGAAACTGTTCCCAACAGGGTCATTATCAAACGCCATAACAATAGGAATCGTGGTAGTGGCTTCTTTGGCAGCACGGGTTGATGTCGGACCGGTCGTGACTATAACATCATCCTTGAGACGCACCAGCTCGGCGGCAAGCTGAGGAAGGCGGTCAAACTTTCCCTCCGCAAATCGATACTCAATGACAATGTTTTTTCCCTCGACGTAGCCAAGCTCGCGCAGACCCTGCCGGAATCCGTCGAGACGAGATGATTCGGCAGAAACGGAAAGGGCGGATAAATAGTCTATCCGCCGGACTTTCCCCGGCTGCTGCTGCGCTTCGGCGGAAATGCATAGCGCGAAGAGCAGAGCGCTAAGAGCGAAGCGTAAAACTCTCGTATTGACGACAAACCACGGAGTACTGACTATTGTCATCGAATCACCTTATCCGCTCTCGCCAGCACGTTCGGCGGAATGGTCAGGCCGATCTGCTTCGCGGCTTTGAGGTTCATGATGAACTCAAACTTCTTCGGCTGCTCGACTGGCAGGTCAGCAGGTTTAGCGCCTTTGAGAATTTTGTCCACGTAGACGGCAACTCGCCGGTAGGGTTCAACCTGGTCGGCCCCGTAGGACATCAAACCACCGTTGTCGACAAAATCTGCCCGATGATATACCGCCGGCAGTCGATTTTTTGCCGCTAGGTCCGCAATCTGTTTTCGATTTGAAACGGTCAACGGGCTTCCCGCCACAGCAAGAGCGGCGCTACCCGTCTTGATAGCCTCATTGAACGCACTCTCGTATTTGTTGGCGTTACTTACCTCCATGGAGTGAAGTTGTAGACCCAGTTCTTGGGCTGGTAATTGGCTTTCTTTCCATGCTTCCGCAGCATTTGGATCCCGTGGATCCCACAGCACCGCCACGCGGGAGAGCTTGGGAACAGTTTCCTTAAGCAACTCTAGTCGCTTACCAGCTAACGCCGCCGAAATCGCGGAGAATCCCGTGATGTTCGCCCCAGGCCGCGCTAGGCTGTCAACCAGCCCAGCAGCAACAGGGTCCGACACCCCTATAAAAACGATGGGGATCGTCCTGGTAACATTCTTGGCGGCTAAAGCAGCAGGCGTTGAGGACATGACGAGCACGTCAACCTTGAGACGAATCAGCTCATCAACCAACGCGGGGAGCCGGTCGAACTTTTCCTCCGCGGATCGATACTCGATAATTATGTTCTTACCTTCAACATAGCCGAGTTCGCGGACTCCTTGCCGGATTAGTTCAAGGCGGGAGCCTGGACCGGAAACGGAACGGGAACCGCTTGAGAGCACCCCAATCTTAGGCACATTTGTCTGTTGCTGCGCCTCGGCTATGACTGCAATGGCAAGCGGTACCACTACAAACAGGATTGATAAGACACCCGCTTTCCTCATTGCACACACCAGTCGTTATGTATCACGTGGGACGGTAATAGAGGAAACTGAGATTTACGACCGAAGGCGACAGGTATTCGTCGACAGGGAAAACCAGATTTTTAGCCAGAGATTGAACTGATCGACACAACAGTCGCGTCTTGTAAGATTAAGTCGTAGGAGAAATCAGTTCAATCCTACCATCGCAGTTTGTTTTCTCGGCATCACTTGATCACCTTATCCGCTCGCACCAGCACGTTCGGCGGAATCGTGAGACCGATCTGCTTCGCGGCTTTCAGATTGATTACCAGTTCAAACTTTTTTGGCTGCTCGACTGGCAGGTCTGCGGGCTTTGCGCCTTTCAGAATTTTATCCACATAGGTGGCGGCACGCCGGTCTAAATCGGTATAGTTCACGCCGTAGGTTATGAGCCCCCCGGCTTCTACCCATGTATTCTGCGGATACATTGTCGGCAGACGGCTCTTTACCGCGAGGTCTACAATCTGTGGTCGGTTAGCGGTGGCAACTGCGCCCGCCACTATCATAAGGACTGCGTCAGCATGCGCCTTGTCGCCTTTCGGAATGCAGTCTCAATATCCTTCGGACTTAGTACGTCCACGTATTGCAGCTTCACCCCGAACGCCTGTGCGGCCAGTTCCGTCTCTCGTAATGTTGTGGATTACCGGGTTGGGTCGAAGTCCCCAGGAAGGCCACGCGGGAAAGCTTGGGGACGATTTCCTTCAGAAGCTCCAGTCGTTTTCCGCTTATCTCCGATGCAAGCGTTGACAATCCGGTGATATTTCCCCCAGGTCGCGCAAGGCTGGCGACGAACCCATTGCCGACAGGATCGTTATCCTGCGCCATCACAATGGGAATCGTAGAAGTCGCTTCCTTGGCGGCACGAGTTAGTATCGAACCACCGGTGACGATAACGTCTACCTTGAGTTGCACTAGTTCGGCCGCCAGCGCTGGGATACGTTCGGACTTTCCTTCCGCAAATCGCCACTCAATGAGAACGTTCTTTCCCTCCACGTAACCGAGATCACCCAGACCCTGCCGGAATGCGTCGTTGCGGACCGCGACAGCTGAGCGAGGGGGAGCCTGTAAATACCCTATCCGGGGGACTTTCTTCGGCTGCTGCGCCCCGGCTATGACTGCAACAGCAAGCAGTACCACTACAACAACGACTGATGGCACTGCGGTTTTCTTCATTGCATGCACCATGCGTTATGTATCACGCGGACGGTAATGGAGAAAGTGAGATTTACGACCGAAGGCGACAGGTATTCGTCGAGTGGGAAGACCAGATTTTTAGCCTGAGATTGAATTGATCGACGCCTCAGGCATATCTCACCGGATTTGTTCGAGGGAGAAATCAGTTCAATCTCAGGCTTGATGGTTAACGTCTTGCTGAACCGGGTGGGCCAGTGACCAATTGATGAAGCACGACGCTTGTGGGCTGTGCGTTTCACCTGGAGTTAGCACGGCGTCAATCATCAGGACTCGACTTTCCGGAAATGATGTCAATCACGCGCTGCACCTCCTCGAATTCGGACTGCCCTATATCAAAGATCACTTCGATTGTGTTGTTCCGATCTCTCGCAATTTCAAGAAGGAGGCGAGATGGGCTGAACTCAATTGAACGTAAGCGAAAATGGCCGATGTATCCTTCCTCGTGCGTTTCAACGTAGCATTCCCCACCGTCTGGATCTTCGAATTGGCGCTGAATCAGTAAATAAGGGCTGTCGGGGCCATGTATGTCGGCCGCATCGCTGGCTGCATCCGTATTTTCGAACGCGACCTGGCAGTAATCACCATTCTCCGATGCGGAGACGTGCTTGGCTCGGAAGCGCATGGCGTTCATGTCGCGCTGCAACGTCCACGATGACGGGCGCGCGTTGCTGTTGCGCGTGTCCGTGTCGATCGTGCGGTTAGGCGGTTGGCTGCCGGATGTGCAGTTCGTATACTCCGAAATATCGGTCTCTCCGCGTAAAAAAAAGGCTGCGGCCAGGCACCGGGCCGACCAGGCGCGCGCGGCGTGACCGCTAGGGACTGCCCATAAGTTCGAAGCCGGCAGCCTTCCAGCGCTCGCTCCTGCTCGGGTCCGAGATGAACTTGACAAAGGCCAGAGCGGCTTCGGGTGTGGCATTGTAAGTCGGAACGGCCGTGCCATAGACAACGAAGCTCTGCAGAGGAGAGGGCAACAATCCCACCAGCGTGGTACCTCTGGCCGTCCGCACTTCGCTGAGGAGAAAGAGCCCGAGGTCCGCGTCGCCTCTCGCCACCAGATCCGCCCCGCCGTGGATCGCGGACGTAATGATCAATTTTGGCCGCACCTCATCGGCAATACCGAGTTGCGCAATCGCGCGGTTGAGGGAGCCGCCGACCGGGGTACTCGGATCGGACCATGCGATTGCTCGGGCATTGAGCAGCATCTTGCGCACGGCTTCGGCCGTGGAGATATCTGGCGGTGTTGTGCCCTGGCGCACAATGACCGCGATGCCCCCACGGGCCAGCACGATGCGACCTTCGGTGCGCAGCGGGACGGTCTTTGCCGTAGCGGCGATCAAGGGAACCGGGAGCACGATCACGTCGGCCTTTTCGCCCGCCGCAAGTTTTCGCTGAATCTCGGTCACCAATTGGAAGGTGAACTCCACATGGTGACCGGTGGCCCGCTCGAATTCCGGTGCGAGATGCCGCAGCGCGTCCTGAGGACCGCCGCCGCTGAAAACGCGGATATCCGCTGAGGTCGCCTCCCCAGTCAGCAACATGAGTGCAACCAGCGGCCCAATGATCATTTGCAGCGTGACCAAGACGCGCCGGAGCATCGCATTTGGAACCTTCATCGGCCCTCCCTTTGAGAAAAGAAATCTCGCGCGCCCTGATACGGCATTCCTGCATGCCCCTGTACTCGCATAAAGGGTAGCAATGTTCTGCTTAGAGCGCCTAACTATTAAGTGAGCTGCCGTACGCGGCGACAAAAGCCGGTCAGCCTATCTCCCTAACAACCCGCAGCCTATTTCTTGCGCTAGACCAGAGTCAAGCGCCTGAGCCCACTTTAGATTAAACTGAACGACGCCTGGGTTGCATTTTAGGAAAGAAGCGCCCTTTTGGAAGGTCTCTTCTCGCAGCAGGTTGCTATTGGCATCTGAGATGAGAATTGCCATCGCGCGCTGAGAATTCCGAAAGCCAAACTCTCAGCGCTGTAGTGCGGTGTTGATGAAGTCAACGATTTCCCGTCTCATCAGCACGTACTTTTCTCTGTAAGTTTCCTGGTAGCTGACGCCTTCCTGGGGAAGCAGAATCTCCGGAATATGATCCCGTGGAACATCGCGTCTAAGGCTCGCCAGTCCCGAGGCTTTGCTCCAAGTCATCTGTCCTTCATTCGAGAGAAGATAATTCAAGTAGAGTTTCGCGGCACTGGAGTGCGGCGTATTTTTCACCACCGAAATGGTTCCGTTGCTGGCGGTCACAAAGCCGCCCTCTTGCAGTCCCGCGCTGCCGAAAAGCTCCACGGGAAGGCCTTGCGCTTTGAGTTGAAATGTCAAGGTGCCGCTCGGGCCGATCGCGATCGGGTATCGCCCGCGGGCCACAAAGTCCACGATTTGCCGCTCCTCATTGGACATAAAAATGTCCTGGGTCGTGAACAGCTGCTTGATAAAACTTTTTCCTAAACCGAGCTTCTCGTTGGTGTACCAAAACGTGGATATATCCAATCCGCCGCCCGCACGGCGCGGATCGAGCATGGCGATCTTGCCCTTCCACTCGGGATTGAGCAGGTCTTTCCACGACTTGATTTTGCCCGACACTAACGAGTCGCGGTTGTAAACGAAAGCGACCTGGACGCGGTTGCCATAAACTAGATTGTACTTCCCTGCGTCATCGGAAAAGTGAAGCTTACCTGCTTTCCATTTCGAGAGATCCCGACTTTCAGGACCCACAAGAAACGGATGCATCGGCACGATGGCGTTCACCGGTGCAAGACCTTCCAACGCCGTCGTCGTTCCGGCAACGACCAGATCGGTTCGGTACTGCTGCGCTTTGAGCTCAGCCACCAGCTTCGGCGCCACTTGAGCGCCTTGCATGCCGCTAAAATCAACCTCGATTTCGGGATATCTTTTTTGGAACCCCAGGGTGAAAGCATCCCTCACGTCGGGGCCGGGCGGTCCGAACACCACCACCTTACCCTCTTTTTTGCCCACGGCTACGATTTTTTCCCAGGCCGGATCATTAACCGAGGCGCCGTACGCGATGGCCGCCGAGAAAAACACAAGCACGACCAGAACAGCGGCTATAAATCGATCTCGACGTCGCATTTCATTTATCCCGACTTGATGCGTACAGCGGGAACGATTTGAGTGATAAGTGGTGCATTAAAACCCAATACTCCAGTACTCCAACACTCCATTTCTGAAAACCACTTCACTTTACTTCCGATACGTCACCGGCGGCATGCGGCAGGGAACGCCGGTCTTCGCCAGCTCGGCTTCGTAAATCGCGCGGACTTCCCGCGGCTCATCCTCGTAATCCATCACCGTACCGCCTTCGCTTTCAGGCACGGTGGGTAAATACCGCTTGCCGACGCCGCGCTGGCCGCGCCGCAAGGCCAAATGCAGCCCAGGTTCCGCGCTGGTCGTAAAATGGGAGTGATACCAGCCCTCGGGCGGCACCAGCAGACTGCCTTTGTGCCAGTCCACCTTAACGAACTTACCGTCCTGAGGCCCCTCGTTGGTATCGTATTTCGGCCACATCAGTGTGTAGCCTTTGCCGCCCAGCACAATCACCTGCGCGCCGGAGCCATGGTAATGCGGCTTTCGATAAGTGCCGCTGCCGATGGCCATGATATGACCGACCATCGCTTTGTTACCCGAGCCGGTGATTCCAAGCCGGCTGTAATCGACGCCGCGCCGCGGATATTTGGTCAACGGCACGGCGTAAATATCAGAAATGAAATTGATCGAGGTATCCTCGAACTCCCCCTCCTTGATCTCGCTCGAAAAATAGTTGTTCTGACCCGAAAACCGATCGGTGAATTCGTAGGGCGTATTGAAAATAAAATCAGTGGAAGCAAAAGCATTGAAAATAATCGGCGCATTGCTCGGCGCGACGAAGCGCACCGGCTCGGTCGCCGAGCCGTTGAAATGCTGGTGCTTGACATTGAGCGGCGGCGAAAAAAGACTGCCCGCTTGCCACTCGAGCAGGATGGTCTGATGGGTCTTCTCGCACCAGAACTGCGTCGCGCCGCGGCCCTCGAGGATCAGGATCAACTCCTCGTAGAGATGGCGCACGGGCTTTAAATTCTTTCCTGGAGGAATCTCCGCAACCATGGAGCCGACGAATCCCTGCGAGCCTTCGAGGTGGCAGTAGGCGGCCGGACCGCCAAGGCGCTCCCAGTGGCTGAGCGGGACCATGCGCAGGTCCTCCACCCCGTAGCCCGTGATAACCGCCAGTCCTTCGGCGTCGCAAAATTCCAAGAACGGCGACTTACGGAGAAATCTCTCCTTCGCCACAGTTTCCATGACTTCCGCTGAATCACTTAGAACCATCGTGAACCTCCATGATACGGATTTGGCGTATGGCTGATAGCATATGGCATATAGATGGAACCAAAAAACGATAGGCCATAAGCTATACGCTATAAGCCATATGCCATCTGCAGTGCAGTCTGCTAGTCGCCTCTTTTCCCGCCCTTGTAATCGGGATGACGGCGCACGGCATCCACGAAACATTCTCTCATGAACCGGCCATAGGTGCGGTGCGGATCGCCTTTGACTCGTACTCTGTCGGGTTCCACCTTGGCGACGATCAAATGCGGACCGCTGGCTTCGAGCGCTCGCTTTACCGCCGTGGACAGCGCTTCTTCACTTCGAACTGTTGCGGTGTTGGCGATGCCCGCGCCCTGGGCGATTTTTTCCAGATCGGTCCTGCGCGTCGTAAACGTCGTTCCCATCCGTGCGTAGGAGCCGTTATCAAAAACGATGACAATAAAATTTAGCGGGTTGACATCGGCTACGGTGATCAAGCTGCTGCTATCGACCATCAAGCTGCCGTCGGAATCCAGAGCGATAACCTTGCGCTTGGGGAAGGCGGCCGTGAGCCCCAACGCAAAAGGAATACAGAGTCCCATGTTGCAACCGAAAAAGTTTGCCCCTTCGCGCCTCAAGTCCGACCAGAAAGCCGTGTTCGACGAGAGACTCGTCACCGTAAGCATCTGCTCATCGACCATGGGCGCCAAAAGCTTGAGACAATCGAAACGTTTCATTAAAAACTCCTGACTTGAATCGTTGAGATCAGCATTAGCGACGGCCTTGATAATCGGGATGGCGGCGCACCGCATCCATAAACCATTCTCTCATGGGCCGGCCCGACGTACGGCTCCGATCAGCCGCCACGCGTCCCGCATCCGGTTCGACCTTGGCGACTATGAAATGCGGGCCGGTGCTTTCGATTGCCTGCTTTGCCGCAGCCGAAAATTCCTCCAGCGTTCTCACCGTGCCGCTTTTGGCGATGCCGGCGCCTTGCGCCATTTTTGCCAAATCGGTCCTGCGCGCGGTAAAGGTCGATCCCATAAAAGCGTAGGAGCTGTTGTCAAAGACGAACGCCACGAGGTTCGGAGGGTTCACATCGGCGACGGTGATCAGGCTGCTGCTATCGTTCATCAGGCTGCCGTCGGAGTCGATCGAGATAACCTTGCGCTTGGGAAAAGCCGCTGTCAGCCCGAGCGCAAAAGGCAAACAGAGTCCCATGTTAAGGGCAAAAAAGTTTGGCCCTTCAGGCCGAACGTTGAACCAGAACGGCGTGTTCGTCGAAAGGCTCGTGACGGCGAACATATGCTCATCGACCATAGGGGCCAACAGTTTGAGGCATTCGTAGCGTTTCACCAGAGCACCTCGCCGCTCAATAACAAAGCGACGGGATGACTATAATCCTGGCAAGCAAAACTACCTTCTTGGATCATGCGCTTCATAGTCGCCTTCTGATTCACGACTCGATAGGGGATGCGCAGCGCACCAAGAAGAGGTTCGGCCACCTGCTTGAACATGAGAAGCTGAGATCCCGGGATGCCGCTGTGATCGCCGAAGTCGCCTCGGTACGAGGCGAGAATGAGGATCGGCGCGCCATAAACCATCCCCATCTGCGACAATGCCCAAGTGCCGACCAGCAGGCCGGCGACGCCAGTCACGAAAACCACTCGCCGTCCGCCCAGCGCGGCGCCGGCGCAGAAGGCAAGGCCGTTTCCTTCGCCCGCCACCGTCACCGCCTGGAAGAAAGGATCCTCCCGCATCGCTTCGGTGAGCGAAAAGGTGGGCTCCTCGGGCAACGTCACGGCTAAATCGACGCCTTCCTCTTTTAACGTCTCAATGATGACTTGTACTGATTGCTGATCCATCGATCCTCCTTTTTATACGATTCGGTGAGCATGCTATGGCCCCTGAAAGATTTTAAAAGTTGTTCAACATTTACGCAGGCCTGGACCGGTCGCGGTATACCCATAGTAACGGAGCTCGCATAGAACAAGCACTCACCAGTAGAGTAGGCGAGTGAGCGATGCTAAGAGTCAACACGACTCACTCACCCCTCGTCGAACCGGACGTGAGGATTTCCCTCATCCGGCTCTCCCGAAGACTTTTGTCTCAGCCATGCGCGGGCGACCAAGCGGT
>WNGE01027933.1_pt1 | contig 13856 bp, 13 predicted proteins | sample 5400651 | NCBI WGS metagenome assembly WNGE01 (sample SAMN13153370, study PRJNA577476) | soil metagenome | isolation source: 60 cm soil or saprolite under grassland replicate 2 | place: USA:California | collected 2016-06-15 | reverse complement strand
AGCTGTTCCTGAGTCCGCGCACCGTCGAATACCACCTGGCGAAGGTGTTCGCGAAGCTCGGCATCACGTCTCGCGCCGAACTGATCCGCGGGCGCGATGCGCTGGTCCCGGTGTGACTTCCTAGGGCACCACTAGTAATTCCCCGGATTCGTCCACCCCTGCATCCGTCGTCTCCTGAGGGCCCCAACCCACAAGGAGGCACAACATGGATGCGCTCGACCGAGCCCGCCCAGCTGTCACGATCGCCGACCTCGTCGTCGACCGTGGCCGCAAGCGGGTTCTGCACGGCATCACCTGCTCGATCCCGCGCGGCAGCCTGACCGCGCTGCTCGGCCCCAGCGGGAGCGGCAAGACGACGTTCCTGCGCTCGATCGTCGGCGTACAGCCGATCACGTCCGGCTCGGTGACCGTGCTCGGCCGCCCGGCCGGGGCCGGCGAGCTGCGCAGGCTGGTCGGCTACGTAACCCAGGCGCCGAGCGTCTACGTGGACTTGACCGTCCGCGAGAACGCGCGGTACTTCGCCTCGCTGCACGGCCTGCGTGCGGCGGCGGCCGACCAGGCGATCGCCGACGTCGGCCTCGCGATCGCGGCCGACCAGCTCACCGGAAACCTGTCCGGCGGGCAGCGCAGCCGCGTCTCGCTCGCCTGCGCACTGCTCGGCAACCCGGACGTCCTCGTCCTCGACGAACCCACCGTCGGGCTCGACCCGGTCCTGCGCCGCGACCTTCCTGCGGCTGATCGAGAACGACGACCGAGAGGTGGCCGCGTGATGTTCGCCAACGCCACCTTCAGCACCGCCGGCCGCATCCTGCGACAGCTCCGGCACGACAAGCGCACCGTCGCGCTGCTCATCGCGCTACCTACCGTGCTGCTCACCCTCGTCTGGGCGATGTACGACGGCAACCAGGACTCGTTCAACCACGTCGGGCTCACCCTGCTCGGGCTGTTCCCGTTCATCACGATGTTCCTGGTCACGAGCGTCTCGATGCTCCGCGAGCGGACGTCAGGCACCCTCGAACGATTCCTGACGCTGCCGCCGGGCAAGGCGAATCTGCTGTTCGGCTACGGCCTCGCGTTCAGCGCGGCCGCCGTCGTCCAGGCGACCGTCGCGACATCGCTCGCGTGCGGACCGCTCGGCCTCGACACCGGCAGCCCGGCGCTCGCCGCCTTGGTTGCGGTCACCAGCGCCGTCCTCGGAGTCGCGCTCGGCCTGCTGTGCAGCGCATTCGCACAGACCGAGTTCCAAGCCGTGCAGTTCATGCCTGCCGTCGTCATGCCCCAGCTGCTGCTCTGCGGGCTCTTCGTGCCGCGGGGCGACATGTCCAGCTGGCTGCAGTCGGTCAGTGACGTCCTACCGCTCACTTACGCCGTCGACGCCCTCACCGAGCTGTCCGACAACGGCGGACCCACCGGATCGATGTGGCCGACCTGGCCGTCGTCGCCGGTGTCGCTGCCGCGGCCCTCGTCGCTGCGTCGGCCACGGTCCGGCGCCACTCCAACTGACAACACCCGAGCGACTCACTCGAAGGAGATTTCGTCATGTCCGTATCCACCCGGCCGTCGACGGCGCGGGCCGGGGCGCTCACCCGGCTCGTCCGAGGCTGCGCCGAACACCCGCGCCGCGCCATCGCCGTGTGGCTGGTCCTCGTGATCGCCATCCTCGGCATCAAGGCCACCTGGGGCGGCCAGCTCGTCAACAACACCACGATCCCAGGCTCCGAAGCACAGCAGGCGACCGACCTGCTCGAGCAGAAGTTCCCGGAGGTGTCCGGCGACGCAGCGCGCATCGTGTTCGCGTCGGACACATCGCTCACCGACCGGGCCGGCCACGACACCGTGCAAGCGGCCAGTGAAGCCGCCCGCGCGGTGCCCGGCGTCATCAACGTCGGCGACCCGTACACCGGCCGAGGTGCGGCGATCAGCGAGGACGGCAAGGTCGCCTTCCTCAACGTGCAGTTCGACAAGCCCGCCCGTCAGCTCGAGAACGACCAGATCGTCCAACTCGAGAACGACGTGAACGCCGCGACGGCCAACTCGTCCGTGGATGTCGAGCTCGGTGGTCCGGTGATCGAGGCGAAGGAAGTCGATTCCCACACCTCGGAGCTGCTCGGCCTGCTCGCCGCGGTGATCGTTCTGCTGCTCGTGCTCGGCGCGTTCGTCGCGATGACTGTGCCGATCGCCGTGGCGCTCGTCGCCATCGTGACCGGCATGTCGATCCTGATGATCGCGGCGGCGTACTTCGACTTCCACACGATCACCCCCGTTCTCGCCGTGATGATCGGGCTCGGCGTGGCCATCGACTACGCGCTGTTCATCGTCACCAGATTCCGACAAGAGCTCGCCAACGGTGCGACACCGGTGGAGGCGGCCGTGGCTGCCGGCACGACCGCCGGCCGAGCGGTGATCTTCGCCGGCTCGACGGTCGCGATCTCGATCTCCGGCCTGGCGTTCGTCGGCATCCCGTTCGTCGCGCTGATGGGCTACGGCAGTGCCATCGCCGTCATCGTCGCGGTCTGCACTGCGATCACGCTGCTGCCGGCGCTGCTCGCCAAGGTCGGCAACAACATCGACCGCGGCCGGCTGCCCTGGCTGAAGAAGGCCCCGGCCGGCGCCAAGCGGGGCCTGGTTGCCCGCATCGCCGCGCTGACCGCTCGGCGGCCCCGGCTGGTCGTCCTGGGCGTGCTCGGCGTGCTGCTGACCATGGCGGTCCCGGTGCTGTCCATCAACCTGGGCACTGCCGATTCCGGCAGCGCGCCGGCGTCGACGACGCAGCGCAAGGCGTACGACCTGGTCGCCGACAACTTCGGTCCAGGTGTGAACGGGCCGCTGTTCGTGGCCGTCGACCGGGCGAATGACCCGAACGCCGCGACCAAGCTTGCCGCTGCGTTCGCGCAGACCCCGGGCGTCGCCAAGGTCGCACCGCCGAGGCTGAACGAAGCGGGCGACGCCGCGCAGATCGTGGTCATCCCGACGACATCACCGCAGTCGTCGGAGACGTCCGACCTGCTGACCGACCTGCGCGACAACGTCATCCCGGCGGCGCTCGCGGGCACCGACGCCCACGCCTACGTCGGCGGCACGACGGCCGGCAACGAGGACATCGCCACCAAGATGTCGCAGCGGATGCCCCTGTTCCTGCTGTTCGTCGTCGTCGTGCTGTTCCTGGTGATCTCGATGGCGTTCCGCTCGGTGGTCATCGCGCTCAAGGCGGCGCTCACCACGCTGCTGTCCGCCCTCGCCGCGTTCGGCGCGCTCGTCGCGGTGTTCGAGTGGGGATGGCTACAGGGCGTCGTCGGCCTGGACCGGACCGGTCCGACCGCCTCGTTCCTGCCGGTGATCGTGCTGTCCATCCTGTTCGGCCTGTCGATGGACTACGAAGTGTTTCTCGCCAGCCGGATCCGAGAGGAGTACGTCCGAGAGGGTGATGCGCGCCGCGCGGTCACGCTCGGTGTGAACGGAGTCGGCCGGGTCATCATGGCCGCCGCGGTGATCATGGGCGTCGTCTTCTCCGCGTTCATCCTCACCGACGACCGCACGATCAAGTCGTTCGGCGTCGGGCTGGCCGTCGCGATCCTCGTCGACGCGTTGCTGGTCCGGATGCTGCTCGTGCCCGCGTTGATGCACCTGCTCGGCAAGCGCGCCTGGTACATGCCGCGCTGGCTCGACCGGTTGCTGCCGCAGCTCACAATCGAGCCGGACGAATCCGCCGAGCGGGCCCACCCGCAACCGCCGGCCGCTACGGACGACGACATCCGCGAGCTACAGCCGGTCGGCTGACCCAGTCACTACGAGACTAGAAGGAGGACGTCGTGTTCCAAACTCGGCATCGTCGAACTCTGCTACCGGCGGCTCGTCGTCGCTCTCGGCTCGAGCGCCCGGATGCTGCCGATCCCCGGCCTGGCCGAGAAGGCGATGACCTTCAAGAGCCTGGACGACGCGATCCGGCTGCGGAACCACGTTTTGCGCCGGCTCGACCTCGCCGAGGCCGACCCGGCGAACGCCAAGCGGTACCTCACCTTCGTGTTCGCCGGGGCTGGGTACGCCGGCGTCGAGGCGTGCGCGGAGGTCCGCCAGCTGGTCCGCGACGCGTGGCGGCACTACCCGGCACTCGCCCCGTACCGGGACCGGTTCGTGCTCGTCGATGCGGCGCCGCAGATCCTCAACGAGGTGCCGCACAAGCTCAGCGGCAACGCGACGCACCGGCTGCAACGCGACGGCGTGGAGATCCGGGTGCAGACCCGGATCGTCGAGGTGACGGGCAACGCCGTCGTCCTCTCCGACGGCACCCGGATCGAGACGGACACCCTCGTGTGGACCGCCGGCGTGGTACCGGTGCCGCTCGTGCAGCGGCTCGGCCTACCGCTCGACGAGCGCGGCCGGATCGTCGTCGGGGCAACGCTGCAAGTGGCCGGGCGCAGCGACGTGTGGGCGCTCGGCGACTGCGCCGCGGTGCCGAACGCGGCCACCCCGGATCGCACCGACCCGCCGACCTGCCAACACGCGCTGCGGCAGGCACGCCGGCTGGTCCACGCGCTGCACGGGCGGCGGCAGGCGTACCGGTACCGCAGCGTCGGGCAGGGCGCGACGCTCGGCCGGCGCAAGGGCATCGCGAGCGTGTTCGGCATCTCGGTGCGTGGCTGGCCGGCGGCGATCATTGTGCGCTGGTACCACATCAGCCAGGTGCCGCACTTCTCGCGCGGCGTCCGAATCCTCACCGCAAGCCTGATGTCGCTGTTCTTCGGCCGCGACTACGCCGAGTTGCCGCCGGCCGGCCACGATGCCGGGTGGGCGGACAGCGCATCACCGGTGCGGCAACCGGTATCAGCCGGCGCCGATCGTGGTTAGCGCGCGGGTGGCGTTCGCGCTGGAGCCGATTGGATTCGGTCGGCGCAACCGTCGGCCATGTGCACGATGCGTGGCACGGTGGCGTGGTGCTGAGAGTTGCTCGTGCCCGGACTCGAACGACGCAGACACGCGATCATCGCCGTCGAGCAGGTCCCGATCGAACGTGTGGCGGCTTCCCGGCCGGTGGCCGCATGGTCGAGGAAGCACCGGCGCCGTTGGCGGCGGGGGTTCGACCGCTCGAAGGACCTCAGGTGGCAAAGGCGGCGCACGCCAGACCTCGATCAAGAAGTACTCCAGGACTTTCGCCCACCGCCCCGACGAGTCGCGCTGGTAGCCGGCAGCGCGACCGCGGCTGCTCGACCGCAGCCGAAACTGGCCGAGATCGTCGGTGATCGTCAGTTTCGGATCACCGTCCAGCCCAACAACTGCGAGACCATCCTCGGTACTCACGCTGAGCTCGACGACCTCTTCCCAGTTCGCGTCGACCGCGGGAGCCGCCTCAAAGGCAGGCGACACGGACCTCGACCGGCCCCCAGTGCGCGCCGGTAAGCACCGAGATCGACAGCGGTTCCTCCGGCAGAACCAGTACCTGATCGAGGTTCCCGGCGTCGACCGTCAAGGGCTGGCCGCCACCACTGATAAGGAACTGGAACTCGTCGGCCTCAACGATCGCTCGTGTGCGGGCAGGCACCACCGCAGTCTGTGGACCGCTCGGCCGCATGCCATCGGGCTAACCGCACCATGTCAGCGGCGTGACCGTGCGCATGCGCGGCGACGCCGAGGCCGGCCGAGTAAGTGACCGCATCTCGGGCTACTCGACCAGCAAGCGAGTCCATCTCCACTCCCAGACCGTGCCAACCTCGGGGTCCTCCTGGTCGGCGACGTGCTCGAAGTCCGGCGACACCAGCACGCCCGTCGACGCGTTCGGACCGGGCAGCGTGTGCGCGATGACGCGGTCGACCTCGCCGCTGGCCACAGCTCGCTCGATCAGAGCCCGGGCAGCAGCGGTCCCGAACCCTTGACCGCGGAACTCAGGGGCGAGTTCGTAGCCGATCTCGACGGCACGGTCGATCGGCGGGGCAACGAATCCACCTGAGCCGAGCAGGCGCCCGGTCGCGGAGTCGACGAAGAACTGCATCGACCACGCGTGATCTGCCTCCGGGGTGTTCTGGAGCTGCTCCAGGGTGAAGCCGACGGCTTCTGCGAACTCGGGCCAACCGTCCGGGACGGATGAGCCGATCAACTCACCGAACAGGGCGGTCCGCGTTCAGCGCGTTCAGCAACGGCACTGTTGCTGGGACGAGCCGGACCTGCCGATGAAACGACATGTCGAATCTCCAATCGGGTGTCAGACCACAGGACGATGTCATCTGGCTCCTGATGGGCGATCCGGATCGTGACGCCCGCGCCTTCAGCCTGAGTCCTCCGGACGAGTGGGATTCGGAACATCGAACACCATCCGCATCGACGTACCCGGCCGCAGCATCGGCCAGCTCGAACATCGAGTGGACCTGTAGTCCGCGCCACGTCACAAGCCGGGCCTAGTCCCTCGCGAAGAGATCAGAGAGCGTGTCAGCCGTCTCGCCCAGTATGGCGCGCGGTGGCTGGCGACCACGCACCACGTCTGCGGCGTGTCCGGTCGTGTTGGCGAGCCGGTGCGTAGGCTCGGGCGGTGATCTACGGAGCACACGTCGTTCTCTACAGCGCCGACGCTGAGGCGGATCGAGCGTTCTTTCGCGATGTCCTGGAGTATCCGTCCGTCGACGCTGGGCACAACTGGTTGATCTTCGCGCTCCCGCCAGCGGAGCTCGCCGTTCACCAGACAGAGTCCGATGGAGGGCACGAGTTGTTCCTCATGTGCGATGACGTCGAGGCAAGCGGCGGAACACTCGGCGTCTACCAGCCGTCGCACCCGTCACCGCTGACCGGGGGTTGAGGGCCGACCCAGCGCGGCAGGTTGCTCAGGATCGCGGCGTGAGCGTGCGCTTCTTATGCGTTGACGTAGCTCGCCAGGGCTGGCCAGACGACAGGCATGTCGCCGTCGGCGCCCTCACCGACGGGCGGTGCGACAGTGTGGCGCACCTTGGTGGTGCCGTACGTTCTTAGTCTTGCCGGAGTGGCGGTCTTGGCCATCGGCTCCGGTGACATGGGGGTTGGTTCCGTCCGCCTCGAAGCGGTCGTGAGGCCGCGCAGATCGCCGACTATTTGCCGGTGCCCGCCATTTCTCATGTGCGGCTGACGAGGCGTCATCATGCGCGGAGGTCGGGGACGTCGATCTTGGACCTGTACGGTGACGCCAGCGCGATATTTCGGGCAGCGCAGACGACCCTCGGGGTAGCCGTCGCGCCCTGGCGTATCAGCTGCCGCGACCGAGGCGACGCACTGCTACATCGACATGTGCCCCGTGGGGATCGTCAGTGCTGGCAACGTCTGCGGCGCTGTAAGTACGAGAACCCCGAGGCCGAGCAGCACGGCGGCGGTGCCGTAGGTCACGAACCGCCGCCACGGCAACGTCTTCTCGACCGCGATAAGCCCGGCGACCACTGCCATCCAGGACACGCTCATGACGCCGAGTGCGAACAGCGATGCCATCAACGCCCAACAGCAGCCGACGCACCACGCGCCGTTCTTAGACCGTATGCAGTGACTGCTCGCCGAGTGGAGTAGTTGCTGGCCGGGACCTCGCTCACGCAATCTCGTGGGTTGCCGAGCGCGTTTCCGTGCTTGGCCTTTCCGACATGTGTGAGGAGGCCCCGGTGTTTCGTGAGCGTACGAGTGTTGGGCTGGATGTGCATGCCCGCTCGGTCGTCGCGGCGGCGATCGATGGGCAGACCGGGGAGGTGTTCAAGGCGCGGTTGACGCCCTCGCACGCCGAGGTGCTGGAGTGGATCGGCAGGCTGCCGGGCCCGTGTGCGGTCGTCTACGAGTCCGGCCCGACCGGGTTCGGGTTGGCGCGCGCGTTGTCAGCGGCGGGGTTGCGCTGCGAGGTGGCGGCGTCGTCGAAGCTGCACCGTCGGGCCGGTGATCGTGTGAAGACCGACGCGCGAGACGCCCTGCATCTTGTTCGGTTGTTGCGGCTGGATGAGATCGTGCCGGTGCGGATACCCAGCCCGGCCGAGGAAGCCGCGCGTGATCTGGTCCGCGCTCGTGGGGCCTCTCGGCAGGATCTGATGCGCTCGCGGCATCGGGTCTCGAAGCTGTTGCTGCGGCACGGCATCGTCTATTCCGGCAGCAAGGCCTGGACCGCGCTGCACGACCGGTGGCTGCGCCAGCGGCGCTTCGACTCTGCCGCGACGCAGGCGGCCTTCGACGACGCGTATGAGACGGTCGTGTTGGCCGCCGCGCGGCGGGCCCGGCTGGACGAGAAGATCACCGCGCTGGCCGGCGACAGCGAGTTCACGCCGCTGGTGCGGCGGCTGGCGTGTCTGCGCGGCATCGCGACACTGACCGGGTTCGCGCTCGCGGTCGAGATCGGGGACTGGGACCGGTTCACCGGCGCCAGCATCGGCGCCTACCTCGGGCTGGTGCCCAGCGAACATTCCTCCGGGCAGAGCCGTGTCCTGGGTGGGATCACCAAGACCGGGAACGCGCATGTGCGGCGGCTGCTGGTCGAGGCGGCCTGGCATCACCGCACCACCTACCACCCGGGCGTGGTGTTGCAGCGTCGCTGGGACCAGGCGCCGGCCGCGGCACGGGCTCGCGGGCATGCCGGCAACCAGCGGCTGCACGCCCGCTGGGTCAACCTGAACCTGCGCAAGAAACGGCCGGTGATCGCCAACGTCGCCGTCGCCCGCGAGCTGGCCGGCTGGTGCTGGTCGCTGGCGGTGATGCCCGACTGAACCGGCCGCCCCTGAACTGACCGTTGGGGTCCACGAGTCGAGGAACCGCAGCGCGAGGAGCAACGCGCCCCGTGGGCTATTGAGCAGCCAACGGCGCGAAAGCCATCTTGGCCTCACCGGCGTCAAGGCCAAGCCCTCCGGGTGGCCTGCGGCCAGCCTTGACCCCGGCTCCGGGCGGCCGCCCAAACGGCAGCTATCGGGGAATGGATGACCCCCGTCCTGATACACGATCAGGACCAAGTCGGCCTGCCCCCTTGACAACACGGCCCTACATATCAGCCCCCATCCGGACCGCGCCGCCGAGACCGTCCCGCCACGAACCGAGCAGTACGCCGAGCGGGCTGCGGCACTTGCCCAGGCACACGTCCTTCAACGGCGTGAGCTCGTAGACGGCGGCGATAAGCAGTGTGGCGCCGGCGATCGGCCGGCCGGCGTTCGACCAGGACAGCTGGTCGCCGCCGACGCGGTTCGCCGCTGTGGCGACGCCGTACGCCGCGACACCCGCCACACCCCACGTCAGTAGATAACCGGCGACGAACGCGAATCGCGAAGCCGGGGACCGCTGCTTTGTCATCCGCGAGTACAGCGCGACTGTCGGCGCCACCGATGGGAACATCATCGCGGCCATCATGACCACCCATACGCCGGCGAACCACCCGAAGCCGCCAAGGTCGGTCCACGGCCCGTTGTCCATCCCGCGCATCTCACGGGCGGTCCACACCCACCCCAGCGTGGCCGCCCCGAACAGCACCCCGACGAGCGCCAGCCGGGCACGCATCGCTGCATACAGCGGGGCCAAGCCGCGGGTGCTCGCTGCCCGAGGTGGCTGCTCGAGAGCAGTCATCGGCTTAGGCGACCCAGGAGAACTCGGACTTCGACAACCCGGTCTTGCCCTCATAGGTGATGCCGAAGGCATTGATCCGGGTCCGTTTCGCCTCCGCCATCGTCAGGTCCGAGCCCACCGGATGGAACATGCCGTTGAAGCGGACCGGCTCGCCGGTCTCGATACCGAATGGGACGATGTCCTGGATCTCGAAGTCGATCGAGTCGCCGACCTTCACCCGGTGCGTCAACCCGTCTTCGCCGATCTCGATCGCCGCGCGCTCCACGCCGCGGATCTCGCCGACCAGCGGCGCGAGGGCACCCATCGGTCCGCCGAGCTGACCACTGAACACCTTGACCAGCTTGTCGAACTGCTCCTCGCTCGCGCCGTCGTCGACGTAGACGCCGAGCTTCCAGTTTCCCTCCGTCATCACCTTCGGCGTGTCGGCGATCATCACCACCCGCCGCCCGCCGATGTCGGTGCCTTCGACGTCACCTTCCTTGATGTTGAACGCCAGCGTGACCCGGCAGTAGTCATAGGTCGCGCCATGGTCGAACGATACGTTGCACGGGCACATCAGCTCGCACGAGCACGTCTCGACGTAGCTGCCCTTCAGGCTCCACGACATATCGGCCTCCCCCGAATCGCGCCCAGTATCCGCCGACGCAACGAAACGGGTCAATGACGCCAGCAGACGGTCCCGGCAACGGACGCAATCGCGCCTGCGCAGGTGATCGGACGATGAACCCGCTGGGTGATACCAGGAGTCGGGCAGTCTTCGAGTTCTGGGTCCATAACGCGCACTCGACAAGCTGCGCCAGATCGACGGTTCCCGGGTGAAAGGCAACAGGCACGGTCCAGCGATAAGGACGCCACCACGCTCGCGACGGCGGTCGCGTCTTTGCCTCATTCGTCGGTCCATCCACCGCAGGCGCACCTCTAGCCACCATCCAAACCAAAAGGATTCGAGCCAGGATCCTGCGTGCAATGAAGCGTGCAATGAAATCTGCACCACTAATCGGGCAAATCGACCCCGTACGCCGATCGGCGGCTTGCCGCAACCCCGTATTTCTGGGCGCCCCCGGCAGGATTCGAACCTGCGCTCCCGCGTCCGGAGGGTGGTTGATCAATAGGTCAGTGCCGAAATGGGGTGCTATGGCGGCATTCGGACCCTCAGCAGGGTCCGGATTCCGCTGCGATGCGCGCCGTTTCATTGCACGAACCATTGCACGAGCGACGGTGGCTGTCGGCCTGTGGTCGGCCGGTTCAGGCTGCGGGTGGAGCGAGGGTAACGATGAGTTCGGCGCCCAGGGCAGCGGCGATGCGCCCCAGCACCGGATGAGGCGGCCGACGATGACCTTGCCGGCTCCGTTGGCGTCGCTGCCGGGCTCGCGCTACGGTTCGTGCACTTGCACGCTCAGCACTGTCAGCGGCGTGCTCGTGATCGAACCGCGTTTACGTTCCTCCAGCCCATCTTCTGCGAGAGCACGCGGAGGGTGAGAGTGTGAGGCGCATCGGCGCAGCCGGCTCACCTTGCCCGCGCTCGTCGAGTGGATCAACCGATCGTGCAAGGCCGGGTGACCGTACTGCTCTCCGTTGCCGGCGGTTTCGAGACTTGATCCGGATGCGGTCGACGAACGCGATCGGGTAGACCTCAGTTATTTCCGTTTGCCGGCGGCTGATTCGGTACTGTCGGCTGACTTTCGCCGGGCTGAGGCGCACTTACCGGGGCTCCGAGACCTGCAGGAGCGAGGACGCCGCCAAGCCCACCGATAGCACCAGATCCTAAGGCGTAGAAGGCGGCGTCGATGCTCGCGTGGCCAGTCTGCTGTACGACGAAGGCAAATATTACGACGAGTACTGCGACCAAACCAAGGGAAACGGCTATGATGCGATAGACCAGTCGGCCGAATCGGTCGACATTTTTTGCCTGTCGGGCGCCCGCAAGCGTCATCAATGAGTCAACGAGGCGCTTTCTGGTGTCCTCGTCGATTGATTCGTTGGCAGCGATGCGTTCGGCTGCCTGGATGATGTAGCGCGTCGTTCTGATAGGCATCGAACATCCCGGTGGCGAATCCGCAGTCGACGTGGTGTGGCGCGAGCCTAGCGGAGAAGACACCACATTGGTGACTGCTCCCGTTGATCGCGTCGTATTGGTAGTCGGATCAGCTGCAGTCGGTCTGCGCTTCCTCGAATCGGCCTCGTGCGCACAGTCAGCCATAGCAGCACTACGCCGTCGAAGAGGCGCCGCTTGACCATTCGCCGGCCGTCCATGTGCGCCGGCTGCAGTTGGGCTACGACCGTGCATGCGACGGCGCTGGACCGTAACGAACTTGGATCCCTTCTGGTTGCGCCGGGGTCGGGTCCGCGCAACGGAAGCGCACGCGCTGATCTCCCTACGAGCACTCAGCGGGCTGCCGATCAGCGAGGCCTCGCTGCCGACATCATGGCGCTGTGCAGCGAACGGGGTAACCGCACACTGACGGTGCTGCGCCAAGGCGGCAAGATCGTGACGATCCCGCTCGCACCACGCACCGCACGCAGTCACGACCTAGCGATCGGCGAAACGACTCGACGGGCCGATCTTCCTCCGCCCCGACGGGCAACGCCTCGACCGGCGCGGCGCCACAAGTAAACTGCACTGGATCCGTCGACAGCCGCGCACAGCGAGCTCGTCACTCGCCCCGATCGGGCGTTCTGGCCCTCTCGCGTGATACGCGATGCCCGTCGGAGGTCATCGTTCTCCAGCCCTGAGGTGCGCCACGAGCGAGTTCCGCTGACATTTGAGCTCGCACGGACTTGATCGTGTCCCGCTGGATGTCGCTTGCGAGATAATCGGGGTTTGCGGGTCGGCCTTCCTCTGCGGTCTGGCAGTGCCCAGGCTCGCGCGGTTGTCAACGTCAGGACCGCGTGCTACCGATCTCGCGCGCGGCAAGTTCACGCGGCTCTGAATCGTCTCGTGAGTCCAGAACGTCTTCAGCGAGCGTGTTCTCCGGGAGGGGGAAATCTCCAAATCCCAGAATCGCGGCCACGTGCTTCGCGATCAGGGGTTCGCCCCAGTACTGCTTGTGCTGGAGCGTCATTTCGATCGAAGGCTTCCATCGTTCGTCTGGCGTACCGAATCGACCTACCGCTTTGCCTCGCTCGCCGAAGATCTGCTGTCCTGCTCCGAACACGGGTCCGATGAGTGCCTTGTCATTGCGTGAGTAGAAGGCGACGCCAGCGGCATGCCCCTGTACCTCCTTGAACACTCCGTCCGGCTTGCAGTCCTCGCTCGAAACTGCCGCGGCGAGAAGAGCAAGACCGGCGATCCTGGGACCGCCGTACGACCATCTGCTGTCGATATCGTGAAGTAGCTCGAGGGCCACCCTGCAACCGAGCGAGTGCGCGACGACGAAGACTTGGTTTGTCTCCTTCATGTACTCGTGATCGTGCAGGAAATCGGCCAGCAACCGCCCACTGTCGGCTGCGACTGGGATCCGCGCGGGGTAGGTCATTGCCGATATCAGTGCGTGCTCGGGGTAATCACCCGGCCAGTGGAACGCGACAACGGGCCAGTCCATCTCAGATCCGAGTCGTGCGACCGCATCCCTAAGGTTTGCCACGAACCTTCCGTACGACTCCGACGCCTTCGGTTCGTCGTTGGCGAATCCGTGGATGAGCAGCAGCAGCTTCGGCAGCGCGAACTCGGTTACATACCTCAGGCTCTTGTCCGGGCGATCGGCGACGCCTCGGCGTCCGTAGGTCGACCGCACCGACAACCTGATGAGGCCCCTTTCGATCACCGTCGCCCGCGCTCGACGACGGCAGTGATGTCACGGATCGTCCACGACAGCGGTCCGCCGACGAGCACGCCCGCGAGGATGTACAGCGGCCGTCCTGGACCAGGCTGGGCCAGCTCGATCAGCAGCGCGGTCAGGCCAGCAATCGTCGTCGAGCCAAGTTGGATGTATCGTCGCCAGACTGAAGCGACCCTGACTTGCATTGCGTCAAGGCTGGCCCGTATCCGCTGCGCCTCCTGAATCGCGACCGCCTCTGACAGTCCTTGCGCCGATCCTGAATCACCGTCAGCACTGCCTGGCTGTTGGTGGCGCTCAGACGCGCCTCCGGGTCCGACAAGTATTCGGCGAAGCTCCTTAACGTCGCCCGGTCGTACAAGAGCCGCGTCCACAGCGCGCGAGATCTGCGCGGCGAGTTGCGGTGTCGGCAGGCCGAACAGGTCGTTGCGCGCGGACCGGAGTCCTCCCACCGAGGTGGGATCCTTGGGCTTGGGATTTAGACCTAGGGCAGCCTCGAGCTGATTCCAGCTTTCGTCGGCGAAGGAAGCGTCGTTCGAATCAATGCTGAGG
>WNGE01011046.1_pt1 | contig 13857 bp, 12 predicted proteins | sample 5400651 | NCBI WGS metagenome assembly WNGE01 (sample SAMN13153370, study PRJNA577476) | soil metagenome | isolation source: 60 cm soil or saprolite under grassland replicate 2 | place: USA:California | collected 2016-06-15 | reverse complement strand
CACCACTCTCACCGCCAGCCACAAGACAGGCGCCTACATCGGTGAGCGCGCATGGGGCCTGCCGTTCGGTGACCCCGGCAGCCAATTCCAAGCGTCGGGTGGCGGCGTCAGCCGCGTCTTCGCGCGGCCCAGCTACCAAGATCGCATCCCCGGCCTCAGGGACCACCGAGGCGTGCCCGACGTGGCCGCAACCGCCGCTCCCGACTCGTTGGCGGTAGTCACCAGTACGGGCAGCGGCACGTACACCGTCGAAGGTCATGGCGGCACGAGCGCGAGCGCCCCACTGTGGGCAGGGCTAATCGCTCTCGCCGACCAGCACGCCCACCGTCACCTGGGCTTCGTGAACGCCGCCCTCTACCGCATCGGCCGCAGCGCCCGGCACCGCCAGGCATTCCACGACGTCACCGCAGGGAGCAACACCGTGCGTTTCCCGCCGAGAACGATCGGTGGCTACCACGCCGCGCCCGGCTGGGACGCGGTCACCGGCTGGGGCAGCCCCAACGCACGGGTGCTCATCCCGCTGCTCGCTCGCTACGTCCACCCTGACGATGGCAACGATCTGTGAACAAACGCCTGGCGGCGTGAGGCTCACGCCGCCAGGGGTCTGCGACGTGTGAAGTGATCTCGGGGAGGGCGTCGCCGCGGCGACGCCCCTACCCGCTGCCTACTTCTTCTGCCCATTCGGCGGGGGACTGCCCGTGCAGTCGTCGACCGCCGCCCTGACGCTTGGCTGGTCGATGACTCCGACCAACCAGGGCTTGAGCGCGTCGGGGTTCTCCTTGACGTCGCACGGAACGTCGACATCATGCCGCTCGAGGCAGGCCACGAGCTCGGCCGGGGTCGGGCCCGGCTCCGTGCCGTCCCCCTGCGTGTCGTCGCCCGCGCCGCACGCCTGGAGCGCGGCCTGCACCGCCGGATCGCTCTGACGATCCGCCAGCCACTGCTTCACCTTGACAGGGTCATCGCTCGGCACTTGCACCCCGTGCGAGGCCAGGCAGGAGATGAAGGCGGCGAAACGATCGCTCGGCTGGTCCGAGCGGCCGGCCGTTCCGCCGAAGGCGCCGGTGGTCAGCACGACGACCGCCGCGACCGCGGCCGCTGCGGCAATGGTCAGAAATGCCTTTCGCTTCATACCCGTCCTTCCTGTCGAGGGCATAGAGCTACGATTCGACCAGTCGCAGGCGCGAGATTCTGCGAACAGGCGCTGAAGAGTTCGTGAAAATCGACTAGGCGGCGGGAAGCGTCGCGGCGAACCGTGCGCCACCAGCGGGCGGGTTCTCGGCGACGAGCCTCCCGCCGTGAGCCTCGATCAGATGCCGCGCGATCGCGAGGCCGAGCCCCGCGCCGCCGGTCGCGCTGTTGCGGGAGGGGTCGCCGCGGAAGAGAGGCTCGAAAAGGCGCGGCAGGTCCTCGGCCGGAATCGGGTCGCCACTGTTCCACACGGTGAATCCGATGCTGCCGTTGCTGCATGCCCAGCGCAGCTCGACGTCGCCGCCCGCCGGCACGTGTCGAAGCGCGTTGTCGAGGAGGTTCGAGACCACGCGGCTCAAGAACTGCTCGTCCGCGAGAGTCGTGACTTCTGGACCGTCCGCGGTGATCGCGACCTCCTTTGCTGCGGCGCGCGGGCCGAAGCCGACGGCCGTCTGCCGAAAGAGATCTGCGAGGTCGACCCGCTCCGTGGCGGGCCTCGCGCCGCGGTACTCGAGCGTGCTGAACGCGAACAGGTCGCCCACGAGGTGGTCGAGGAGGCGGCCGCCGGCCTCGGCCCGCCGCAGGTTCGACTGGGCGTCGCCGACGCCACGCGTCAGCGCCTCCAAGCGCCCCCGCAGCAGGAAGAGGGGCGTCCGGAGGTCGTGGGCGATCGCGCTGATCAGGAACCGCCGCTCTTCCTCGCGTCGCAGGTCGCGCTGGGCAGCCGCGTGGAGGCTTTCGTCCATGGCCGCGAGTGCGTGTTCGAGCTCGTCGATCTCGCGTACAGGAGACGGTTTGGTGCGAGGAAACTGAGAGCCGCCGGCGATCGCGTCGACCGCCTCGCTGAGGACCGCCAGCGGCCGCACGACCCAGCGCCGGGCGAGCAGCGAGAACGCCGTCAACAGGACGACGACCGTCCCGATAGCGGCCAGGAGCGCCGCAAGCCAGCGCGAGCTGCCGTTCAACCCGGGTACGAGCAGCTCCCCGAAGTAGCCTGGGGGCAGCTCGAGAGCCGGCGTTTTCCGGGAGCTCGTCGGGGACTTGAGGCTCCCGGCCGAAGCATCGAACCCGGCGGCGAAGACGATGCCCTTCCTATGCCTACCCGCGACGACGACCTGAGCGCCGATTCCGAGCGAGTCGAGGCGAGCGCGGGCGGCTCGACGCCATGCAGGCGAGTCGAACCGGCCGACTCCATCCTCGATCAGCTTCGTCGCGGCCGCGAAGTGAGCGCTCCGCCGACCCTCCTGCCAGACGCGTACGCCGTACCACGTGACCACCCCGATCGCCACGGGAAGGAGAATCGCGGCAACGACCGCGCCCGCCAGCAGCCTGCGGAGAGGGAAGCTGCGCCTCATGCCGCTTGCGGTGGATCGAACCGATAACCGACGCCCCAGACGGTGACGATCAGCTCGGGGTGGCGCGGGTCTGGCTCGATCTTCTCGCGCAGCTTGCGGATATAGCCACCGACGGCGCTCCGGTCGCCGAAGTCGCCCCAGATCAGCTCGAAGAGGTGGTCACGGCTGAACACCTGACGTGGGTGCTCGATGAACAATTCGAGGATCGCGAACTCCTTCGCCGTGAACTGAACAGGGCGCCCGTCGACGATCGCCTCGTGCGCCGCGAGGTCGACGTCGAGCCGACCAAAGCGATGGATCGGACGCTCCACCGTGCGCGCCGGCCCGGCCCGTCGCAGGACCGCCTTGACCCTCTCCACCACCTCAGTGGGCGTCGCCGACTTGACGACGTAGTCGTCGGCGCCGAGCCGCAGGCCGCGGATCTTGTCGCTGTCCTCGCCGCGCGCGCTGAGGAAGAGAATCGGCACGCCCGAGCGGTCGCGGAGACGCCGGCAGACATCGAACCCGGACTCACCCCGAAGCATCACGTCGAGAAGCACGCAGTCGATCCGGCTCCGACCGAGGGCAGCAACGGCGGCCGAGCCGCTCGCGGCCGCGTGCACCTCGAAGCCCTCGGCCTCGAGGAAGTCGCGCATGAGGCCCACGATCTCCGCCTCGTCCTCGACGAGCAGAACCGCCGGTCGGCCGTTCGCGCGCGCTCCACTCATTGCAGAAGCACAGTCTGGTCCAAGTGCCCACTCTCGGCGAACGGGCGGGTCTTCTTTTCAGAAAGCGTTCAAATTCCAAGTCTGCGCGCCTTCAGCGGACGCCACCACCCGCCGAAGATGACATTGAGTTCGGAAATGACCCCTGAGGGCCGTCCAGCGAGCGTCCGCGCTCCTTAGGCGTGGGCTCGGGTGAGCCGTTCCACTCGCGCCTTCAGCCGTTCGTAGCTGAGCCTCGGGCGGCCGAAGATCAACTCGTCCCGAGCGTCATTGAGAGCGACCAAAATGCTCGCCGCCCAGGCGATCTCATGCTCGTAGGGCGAGAAGCACTCCCCGCGCGCACGTTCGTACGCGTCGAGGAACGCTGCAGAACTCTCCACTGGCGCGAGCGTTGGGTTGCCGTGGCTCGCGAAGACGCCAGCGGCGGCACCCACCAGCGCTGCCTCGGGGAGCCAGGCAAGGCTGTCCCAATCATGGACGACGAGTGGCTCGCCCCGCAGCCAGCGCATGTTCTGCGCCTCCCAGTCAGCGTGACCGAGCACCGGTGGCAGGCGACACCCGGCCAGTTTTGCCCGCACGCGCCGACTGGTGTCTTCTATCCACGCCGGTACCTCTGAGGTTGCTTGGCGCTCGGGCGGCGAATCCCAGCGAACCCATTCCGGGTTCGGCAAAGGCGGATCGAGCTCGAGCACCGCCAGGCGACGGATGAGATCAGCGAGAAGCACGGCCCACCCGGCGGCCGCACGACAACCACGACCGCATCCCGCGCAGATCCCGTTGTTCCCAGAAAGACAACGGAGCATCCCGCGCTCATCCCGCAGGAGGTCGCCGGAGGCTCCCGCAGGCGCCCGCCGAACCCCGCAAGGCGACGGTTGGAAAGCCCTGCTCGCCCTGGTAATCCCCGCCGATTCCCGCCCAGACCGGCGAGACCAAGACCGGCCTGTCACGCCGGAGGTCGCGGGTTCGAGTCCCGTCGCTCCCGCTAAAGTACCTGCAAATAGGGAGGTTCTGTTGTCAGTCTAGACGCAAAATTGGACGCGGCTACACAAACGCGCGTTCGAGGGGGCCCGAAACGAGCGAAAAACGGCCCGAAACGCTCTGAGGGCCACCGTTTCAAGCCGTTCTCTGCGGTGTCCACATCGCTCGCGATTCGCGGCCGGCGACACACAAAATGACCGGAGGTCAAGCACGTGTACCAAGAGCCGGTTTCGCTACCGCTGGCGCTCACGTAAAGGCTCCCACACGCGTGAATGCCGGGGCGCTCTCGCCGAACGCGAGAACGCCCCGGCATTTACGGAGTTACCCGGCCGTAGGAACCGGCTTCGCTTCCGGCGCGACCTCGCGGTCGTCCGACTCGAGGCGCGGGAGCCACTCGAGCCAGCGTGGCAGGTACCAGTTCCACTCACCGAGCAGCTTCATCGTGGCCGGCAACAGGACGCCGCGGACGAGCGTGGCGTCGATCAGGATCGCCGCCGCGAGCCCGACGCCGAACTGCTTGAAGATCAGCATCGAGAGGGTGGCGAAGATCGAGAAGACGGCGACCATGACGATCGCTGCGCTGGTGACGACGCCTGCGGTGGACTTGATCCCGTGCGCGATCGCCTCGTCCATGCTCGCGCCGCGATCGAAGGTCTCGCGGATCCGGCTGACGATGAAGACGTGGTAGTCCATCGAGAGCCCGAACAGGATCACGAAGAGGAGCAGTGGTGTTACGGGGTCGATGCCGGCGGTGGAGCTGAAGCCAAGTAGCCCCTTGCCGATCCCGTGCTGGAAGACGAGTACCAGCACACCGTACGCGGCGGCGACCGAGAGCAGATTGAGCACGATCGCCTTGATCGCGACCACGATCGAGCGGAACGCGACCAGCATCAGCGCGAACGCCAGGAGGAGGACGAAGGCGACCACCAGCGGCAACTTCGACTGCAGCTCGTCCTTCGCGTCCTTCCACTCAGCCGTGAGGCCGGTCACGCCCGACTGCACGTTCGGAAGCGCGCCGACGGTCTGGGGAAGAACGTCCTCGCGCAGGGCCGCCAGGCTGGCATTCGACTGGGCGTCGGTTCCTTTGCCGAGGATCGGGACAGTGATGTTCGCGATCGTGCCCTCGGTGTTGGTGTCGACCGTGATCGGCCTGCGTGCGCGGCCGGTAGCGAGCGCCGCCAGCTTGAGCCGTCCGATCGCCTGGCGAACGGCCGGCGCATTGACGTCCGGTGCCTTCACGACGACGTTGGCCGGCAGCGCCTTGCCCGGGAACGCCTGCTGCATGCGGTCGTAGGTCTTGACCACGGTCAGGGACTTCGGGAACGTGTCGGGGCCCGGAGTCGCCATTCGCAGCTGTAGGGCGGGCGCGGCGAGCGCCAGCAACAGTCCGCCCGCGACCACTGCGCACAGCAGCGGCCGGCGCAAGACGCGGTCGATAATCGCTCCCCAGACGCGGCCTTCGCCGTTGTCGCGACGCAGCCGGCCGACGAGCGGAACGTGCAGCCGCTCGACGCGGTCGCCGAGCTTCGAGAGCAGCGCCGGGAGAACGGTCAGGGAACCGACCATCGCGACAGCGACCACGATCATCGTCGCGTAGCCGAAGGACGCGAACGTGGCGTCGCCGGTCAAGAACAGGCCGGCCATCGCCACCATCACCGTCAGGCCGGAGATGAGCACCGAGCGGCCCGAGGTGGCAGCTGCGGCCTCGAGCGCTGCACTCTCGCTCTTCCCGGCAGCCCGTTCCTCTCGTTCACGCCGGAGGTAGAACATCGAGTAGTCGACGCCGACCGCGAGCCCGACCAGGAGCACGACGGCAAACGCTTCCGGCGCCAGAGGGAGCAGGTGACTCGGCAGAGCCGCCAGCCCGAAGGTCGCGAACACCGCCGTGAGCGCCAGCAGCAAGGGGATGCCCGCGGCCACGAGCGCGCCAAACGCGATGACGAGGATGATCAGCGTGAGCGGGACGGAGAACACGCCCGCGCTCTTCAGGTCGTTCGCGAAGGCGGTGTCGACCGCTTTCGCCGCGCTCGCACCGCCGAACTCTCCGACGAAGAGGCCTGGATGGGCACGTTGTGCGTCGCCGACGCCCTTGAGCACCGGGCCGAGCTTGTCCGTCGCCTTCGTGGGGTCGCCGCGGATCTCGAACTCGACGAGTGCGGCTCGCCCGCCCTTTGCGATCTGGGCTGCGTTGGCCGGGCCGAGCGGCGAGCGGACGTTCTGCACCGCCGCCACCTTCTCAAGGCGATTCACAACGTCCTTTACGGCGGCCTCGAAGGCAGGTGACCCCGCTCGAGCCGAGCGGCTCTGGATCAGCACGCTCTCGCTGGCAGGCACCTTGAACCCGGCGTCGAGTACGCGATCCATGCGGCCCGACTCGCCCGGGCCTGCCCTGTTCGGATCGGCTTGCTTCGTGCCGACCTGGCTGCCGACGGCGAACGCGAGCAGCACAAGCGCAAGCCAGCCGAAGGTGGCGGTCTTCCAGTGAGCGGCGCTCCAGCGGCCCATGCGGGCCGCGAGGTTGATGTTCTGTCTTGCGCGAGACATGCGTTCCTCCTTGCATCGACAACACCTGCGACGCTACGACCGCGTCCAGCACAGGTCGTCGGAGCCAGGTCGGAATGAGAGCTCGTACCAGGCGACGACTCGCCTCCTACTCAGGTAGGAGGCGAGTCGCCTGGTCGTGCCGTGTGAGGCGCAGAGCTTCGCCTGTGCCTCAACCGGTCGAGGGATGTGCCTCCGGCGTCTCGCTGCGGCTGGCGAAGCGGTCGCGGACCTGCCGATCCCATGCGATATCGAGGCCGAGCAGGGTCACGTTTCCACCGACCGTCGCTCCGACGATCGAGGTGACGAGCGCAAGGAGCCCTTCGGTGGCGTGGAACCCCAGCCAGGCACCCACGAGAGCGCCGCCTACCGCCGCCGCGAATCCCGTTGCCTTGGTCTGGGCGGCCCAGCCGCGGTCCAGCCAGGCGAGGTAGACGCCCAACCCGACTGGCACGCCCACCGAGAAAGCGGCGAGCAGCTCCTCGTCGAGCGGGGTACCGGGCATCGTCGTGATGACGATCAGGACGCCGAGGAACCAACCGCCGAGACCGAGCACGATCGGATACAGCGACCGCAGTGTTGCGCCGGCCTTGCGGCCGATTCGTCCTCGGTTGTGCACTCGCCAAGCCATCGCCAGCAGCGAGAACAGGGTGAGCAGCCCGAGACCGACCATCGCTCCGGCGATTCCCTTGCCGAGCGCCGTCTGCGTGACATCAGGTGTGAAGTCGACCTTGATCGGCTTGTAGAGCGAGCGGTCGATCCGGCCGCTGTCGAGGAAGGTGTTGATCAGGTGGCTGCTTGCTTGCGGCTGTTCCGTCCAGAAGGAGGTCGTGTGCCCGAGCCCGGCCAGCACGACCTGGTGGCCGTTCGGGAGATAAGGGAGGAGCTCCTTGGTCGCGATCTGTGGTGGCGTCGCGAAGTCGAGTGCCCCGCCGATCAGCAGCGTGCTCACCTTCGACGTTTGCACGTGGTCGTATTCGTGCTCGTTCGCGTTGGCCGGCCACGCCGCCGCCAGCTCGCCGTCGCCCCAGATGAAGCGAGTGCCCGGGTCGCCGAGGATCGACTCGCCGCGGTGGTCGCGCGCGGAGAAGTAGCGCTTCGCCGTATCGGCATCGGCGCGCCCGGCGGCCGCCATCTGGCCCCAGACGAACGAGGTCGGGAAGGCGAGATCCGCGAGCAGCGACTGGAACCAGAGCCCGCTCGCATCACCATGATCTGCGGAGAGCAAGGTGTTCAGCGTGATCGGCGCTGAAAGCGGCGCCGCCTCCGACGTCGATTCCATCAACCCGTAGAAGGAGGCGACCTGTGCATTGCCCTTCTTGATCGGCAGGAAGAGCCAGTGGTCGGGCACGTCGGCGACGGCACGACTGATCGACGCGGCGAGGTTGTCGCTCCGGTTGCGGCAGCCGTCGTCCTCGGCGCAGAGGGCGGAGTACTTGCGGATCTGCTCGTCGGTCGCCTTCGGGTTCCAGAGGAAGTTGCCGGGCGGGTTCACGGCGATCATCACCGAGCGGTGGATGCTCTTCGGGTAACGCCAGGAGTAGATCATCGCCGTGCGTGTCCCCGCGCTCTCACTGACGAGGTCGATGCGCTTGTAGCCGAGCGCCTTGCGCGCCGCCTCGAGATCGTCGACCTGCTGCGCGAGCCCGTATTGGGCGAGATCGAGGCCGTCGGCGGTCAGGCGGTGCGCGCAGGACCGGAATGCGTCGCCGTAGGCCCGGAAGGACTTCTCGGCGAGCAGATCGGTCGAGCGTTTGAGCGCCGACTCGACCTCCGGACAGTCGAGCCGGACCGAGCCGTCCACGCCTCGGTAGCCGACGAGGACGACGTCACGGCGGTCCGCGAACCGGCTCGCGTCCTTGAACTGCATGTTGGTCTTGCCAGGCCCGCCTTGGAGGCGGAAGAGCGGGACATCGGGGTTCGCCGAGCGCGCACGAATCCGAGTCACCGGCAGCGCGATCAGTCGCGACTGCGAGTCGGCGCGATTCTCCGGCACGACGAGCGTGCCGCAGCCCGCGCGGTAGCTTCCTTTCTCGGTGGCGTAGTGGCACGCGTGCAGCTTCAGCTGGCCGGCGTGTGCCCCAGAAGGCACGGAGACCGAGTCGTTACCGCCGCTGAAGTGGAGGTAGGCGAGGCCCAGTGTCGTCAGGGCTATAAGCGCGAGCGCGACGATTCGCGCTGGGCCGAACGGCTTGGTTCTCGGGGCTTCCATCGCTTGTCCTTTCGTCGAGTCCAGTAGTTCGACGCTAGAAGCGCGGTAAGCGGAGGACATCGTCGCGAAGTCGCGGCGAGGCTCCTACCAACCGCCGATCTCGCGTCCTACCCAGGTAGGAGGCGGTGGACGGGCGAGTGGAGTACCTTCAACGTGTGAGGCGGATCCCGCACCTCTCCCGCACGGACATGTTCGACCTGCTGATCGGGCTCCTGGCGATCACGGCGATGCTCGAAGTCCTGGTCGGACGCAACCTGCCGGATGCGCCCCAGACGACGCTGTGGTTCGTCCTCCCGGCGATCGCCCCGGCGATCGCGGCCCTTGCGCTTCCGATCGTCTCGCGCCGGTGGCTTCCCTTTGCCCCGGCGGCGTACTTTCTGCTGACGGCCGTTATCTCGTTCGTCGACTGGCGGCTGGTCCCGTTCGCGATCAGCCTCTTCGTGCTCGGGCTCGTATCGGCGTTCCTGCTCGGGAACCTGCGCGCTCCAGTGCAATCGGCGCTGGGCTTGCTCTTCGTTGTCGGCTGTCCGACGACGGTCGTCTACAAGATTCCCGGACACTCGGTCGCCGAGATGATCTTCATCCCGCTCGAGTTCGCGATCGCCTGGGTAGCGGGATTCGCGCTCCGCGAGCGCGTCGAGCAGGCCGAGGCGGCCGAGGTCCGCGCGGACCAGGCCGAGCGAGACCGGGACGCGGCGGCGCGCATCGCAGTGGCGGAAGAGCGCGTGCGGATCGCGCGCGAACTGCACGACGTCGTCGCCCACGCCGTCAGCGTGATGGTGCTCCAGGTCGGAGCCGTCAGGCACAAGCTCCCCAAGACGGATGCGCGGCCTCTTAGCCGCCATGCGCAACGACGGGGACGAAGCCGAGTTCACCCCGCAGCCTGGCCTCGACGGCCTCGATCTTCTGATGCAGCAGATCGGGCGCGCCGGCCTGCCCGTCGAATTGCACGTCGACGGCGAGCCCGTCGAGCTCCCACGCGGAGTCGACCTCTCCGCCTATCGAATCGTCCAGGAAGGCCTGACCAACGCGCTCAAGCATGCGCGCGCCGCCAACGCCGACGTGACCGTCCGCTACCGGCCCGACGAGCTGCAAATCGAGGTCCGGGACGACGGCCAGGGCAACTCGGCGAGCGACGGCCTCGGGCACGGCCTAGTCGGCATCCGCGAACGCGTCAAGATCTACGGCGGCGAGATGAGCGCAGGCACCGCGAACGGGAGCGGCTTCCTCCTCAGCACACGCCTCCCCCTCAGCAGCGACCGACGATGACAACTCGCGTCCTCATCGCGGACGACCAGTCGATGGTGCGCGCCGGCTTCCGCATGCTCCTCTCAAGCGAAGACGACATCGAAGTCGTCGCCGAGGCGAGCAACGGGCTCGAGGCTGTCGACAAGGCAGCCCGCTTTCACCCCACCGTCGTGCTGATGGACATCCGCATGCCGGAGCTCGACGGCCTCCAGGCGACGCGGCGGATCCTCGCCGCCGACGGCGCTGCGCGGATCCTGATCCTGACGACCTTCGACCTCGACGAATACGTCTACGAGGCGCTCCGCGCGGGCGCCAGCGGCTTCGTGCTGAAAGACGAACCGCCCGAACAACTCCTCGCCGCAATTCGCACGGTCGCCGGCGGAGATGCGCTTCTCTCTCCCGCGGTTACCAAACGCGTAATCAAGCAGTTCACGCGCATTCCACAGCACACGCCTCCAACACAGCTCGACGATCTCAGCGAGCGCGAGCTCGACGTGTTTCGGCTGATCGCGCGCGGCCTCTCGAACGCCGAGATCGGGCAAGAGCTCTACATCAGCGAGACAACCGTCAAGACACATATCACGCACATACTCCAGAAACTCGACCTCCGCGACCGCGTGCAGGCGGTCGTCCTCGCCTATCAGGCCGGAATCGTCGAACCAGGCGCGAACAACGGCGACGCCTCGCAGCGCTAAGGGAACGCTGAGGGAACACCAACCCGGTCAGCGGCGGGCACGCGCGGTCACTCCGGGCGATTCCTTCTCCTTGTGCGGCTTTCGTGCCCGCGGCTTCCCGGCATTGCCCTCCGTTCCCGCGTCGCCGCTTGATGGTAAGGAGGAGGTCGATCATCTTGAGGCCCAGCGGCTCTCTCTTGAGTGCAGGGGCCATTGCTGTTGCCTGGTGCGGCAACTAGTCAGCTACACACGTACTACACAGGCCCTGCCGGGTGGTAGCCGGTCGTAGCCGGTCACAGCCGGTTAGCTCAGCCAGGAAATGCCTGCTCTGGCCGGTAAATCCGGGTCGCAGCCCGCCGTGTCGGTTGAGCTCGTACCGGCCTGTCACGCCGGAGGTCGCGGGTTCGAGTCCCGTCGCTCCCGTAAAAGTGCCTGCAAATTGACCTACTGCGTTGTCAGGTCAGACGCCAAGATCGGGCCAGCCACACACACGCGTATTCGGCGCGGGCTGAAAAGCACCGAAACGGCGCGAGTACGCATCGGCGGGCCTCGATTTCAAGCCGTTTGTCGGCCGCGTCGAGACCGACCGCGAACCCGGCCTGCGGCCACACAAAATGGCCGGAGGTCAAGGCCCCGCGAGGAAGAGACGCGGCCAGACCCCGAGGACGAGCGGGTGCATCATCGGCCAGGTACTCGTCGACGAGGCCGCCTGGCCGCGGCCGGTCCCGTGGACGCGCCGGAGCGCGGCGTCTATACGTGCTCCACGGGCGGGATCGAGGTGGCGATCGAGCAGGCGACGGCCGCCGCTGGCGACAAGGACGCGGTGGCGCACTGCGCTTGTGTGTCAAGCGATGACGATGAGGTTTCCGCTCGACCCGAGTCATATGGGTGTGAACGATCTGGAGGAAAGGAAGCGAAGGTGACGCAGGAACAGGATCTGGCTGCGATCGCGCGATCGATCGTCGATGCCAACCGGTTCATGGTCCTCGGTACCGCCGATGCGAGCGGGAGGCCGTGGGTGTCGCCGGTCTGGTACGCCCTGCTCTCGTACCGCGAGTACGTCTGGGTCTCTCGACCGGGGACGAGGCACTCCCGTAACCTTGCGGCACGTCCGGAGGTCGCCATCGCGATCTACGACTCGCAGCGGCCGGGCGACTGGTCCGCCTTCTACACGGCGGCCGTCGCGGAGGAACTCGAGGACGTCGATGTCGCGCTCGAGGCGTTCAACCGGCGGTCGGAGGCGCAGGGGCTGCGCGCCTGGTCGCGCGCCGAGGTCGTCCCGCCGGGCGAGTTCCGGCTCTACCGCGCCACCGCCGGCGAGCAGTTCGTTCTCGACGACCACGACAGGCGACTTCCGATTCATCTGGAGTAGCGCACCCGTCGATCGATCCCCGCACCGAGTCTCAAGCAAGAGAAGGAGGGAACTTCAATGCAGGAGCTGCTAGTCGACTTCATCGCCTCGCTGGACGGCTACGGGGCCGCGGAAGGCTGGCCCGGGTGGTGGGGGCTCCAAGGCCCCGAATACCTCGCCTGGCTCGGCGAGCAACCCGAAAGCGACTACACGATCTTGATGGGAGCGAACACGTACCGTCTGATGTCCGGATTCGCAGCCCAAGCCGAGGCGTCGGGATCGGAGGCGACGATGACCGGGGACGAAGACGCTGCCGTGGCCGAGCTTGCCAGAGCGGCCAAGGTGGTGTTCTCCTCGACGCTTCAGACCCCGTTGGCGTGGCCCAACACCCGGCTGGTCAGCGGAGATGCGGTCGAGGCCGTGGCGAAGATGAAGCAGGACGGCAGCAGCCCGATGCGCACGCTCGGCAGCCTCAGCCTCTGCCGGTCGCTCCTCGAGGCGGGCCTGGTCGACCGTTTCCGCGTCGTCGTCTTCCCCGTGATCACGGGGAGCACCGGCCGCGACCGGATCTACGACGGGTTTCCCGACGTCGCCCTCGACATGGTTGCCAGCCAAACGTTCGACGGCCGACTCCAGCTGCTCGAGTATGTCCCGAAGGTGCTTACCGGTCCGCCCGGCGCGCGTGGGGCTTCCTGAGCCTTCGCACGCGCAGCACTAGCGGCGAGCCGCCGTAGCCAAGCGTCGCGAGAAAGGAGACTCGATGTCCGCAACCGTCCTCTACATGTCCATGTCCCTCGACGGGTTCATCGCCGGGCCGAACGAGAGCCCTGAGAACGGGCTCGGCGACCGCGGGGAACGCCTGCACGACTGGCTGTGGTCGGGTAGTGAACCCGGCGGCCCGTCAGGAGTCCCAGGCCGTCCGTCGGGTGTGAACGGCCGGATATACGACGAGTTCATGTCCACCGGCGCAGTCGTCGCCGGCCGGGGGACGTTCGAGCCGGCGGGCGGCTGGGGCGGCGACCACCACGACGACGTGCCGATCTTCGTCGTCGCGCGCCACGAGCCCGGCATCGACATCTCGCGCTGGCCACTCGTCAGCTACGTGGACGACGTCACGACCGCAATGACTCGAGCGAAGGAAGCGGCGGGCGACAAGAACGTGCTCGTCCACGGCGCCGCCATCACCCGGCTCGCGCTCGCCGCCGGCGTGCTGGACGAGCTCGAGCTCCACGTCGTCCCCGTCCTCTTCGGCCGGGGTCGCCGACTGTTCGAGGGCCTCGCTGCCGAGCAGATCGAGCTGCAGCGCACCCGCGTCCTCGAGGGCGAGGACGGTGTCACGCACCTGCATTACCGCGTCCAGCGCTGAGCTGACCGCTTCGCGGTCCGATCGAAGGGAGGTAGGCGATGAAGCAGAGCGTGTCCCTGATCACCCTCGGGGTGAGCGACTACGAGAAGGCGAACGCCTTCTACGCGGCGCTCGGGTGGCAACCTGTGCTCGAGATCGAGGAGACCGCCTTCTTCCAGGCGAACGGCGTCGTGCTCGTCCTCTGGGCGCGGGAGAAGCTGGCGGCAGACTCCGGTATCGCCGACGACGGCGCGCGCT
>WNGE01006991.1_pt2 | contig 13858 bp, 15 predicted proteins | sample 5400651 | NCBI WGS metagenome assembly WNGE01 (sample SAMN13153370, study PRJNA577476) | soil metagenome | isolation source: 60 cm soil or saprolite under grassland replicate 2 | place: USA:California | collected 2016-06-15 | reverse complement strand
AGTTGAGCAGGAAGTCCCGCAACTGCTGACCATTCGCGCCGTACAGCTTGACCTTGATCTGCGTGGTCGGGGCCATCCCTGCCGTCCACGGCACCGCGACCTGGTGCTGCATCAACCAGTACTTGCCCTTGATGACAGCGTTCGTGGTCACGTCATCCGGGAAGGCGTACGAGATCTTGGTGACGCCCGCCGGCAGCCGGCCGGCGGACCAGAAGTACTGGTACTGCTTGCCGTTGATCGGGATCAGGTTGTTCGCGACGGTGAAGGCCTCCGAGTCGCCGGGAGCCGGGCCGGTGACCGCGGCCCGTTGCCGGATCGAGCCTTTGCCGTTGTTCCGCGCGAAGGCTGTGTCGCATCCGACCCAGTAGTTGCTATCGGCAAGGATCACCACGGTGCCGGGCGCCCCGTCCAGCCGTGCGACGACCTTCGCACTGGCACCTGGCTCCCCTGCTGCTCTGGACTCCTTCAGCCAGGTCTTGCAGGCCGCGACCGGATCCGCCGGCAGTGCCGGCTTCGTCGGGATCGGCTTGCGCGGCACTTCCGGAGTTGGCGTCGCTATCGGCCTAGGGGTTGGCGAGGTCGGTGCCGTCCGCCGCGGAGGAGTCGGGACAGTTGGCATGACCGGTTCAGGCGTCTGTACGACGGTCGGCGTGCCGGGACCCCCAGCTGCGGCGGTCTTACTCGACGACCGCCGGCCGTGTGCGACCGCCGTACCGGCGATCGCGACCCCGGCCACCGCCGCGACCGCGAGCCCGCTCACCAGCACCCTGGCCACTCGTCGCTTCCGGCCCTGTTCGATCATCGTTGCCCTCCGCCCTGTTCGTGTTGCCCGATACACAGGACGCCGTGCTCAGCCGCTTGGTTCGCCTACGAATGGATCAGCTGCGGTCGGTCGGCACCGCGGCACGAGTGCTGACGTGGCGGTCGGCAGCCGGGGCTACATCAGCGGCGGAGTAGGTGCTGCGGGGTTTTTCCCGGGTTGGGGCGGGAAACGGGAGGTCGGCGGCCAGACGAACCCGGTCGCGGCCGGCGGACTTGGCGGCGTACATGGCTCGGTCGGCCCGAAGCAGGAGGTCGTCGACGGTGACGCCGTCGGAGGGATAGACCGCGACTCCGATGGACACGGTGAGGCGGAACGTGTCCGGGTCGAGGTACGGGTCGTCGAGGACGCCGGCGCACATCGCGGCCAGCGGGCTGGCGGCAACAGCGTTGCGGAGCCGGTCCGCGGTGACGGTCGCGTCGTCGAGTCCGGTGTCCGGCAGCGCGATCACGAACTCCTCGCCGCCGAACCGGCCGATGACGTCCTTCGCCCGGATCGCGCTGCGCAGGATCGTTGCGACCGCGCGCAAAGCCTCGTCGCCGACCAGGTGCCCGTGCCGGTCGTTGACCTGCTTGAAGTGGTCGATGTCGATCAGCAACACGGCCAACGGTTCGCCCTGGGCCCGCGCGGTCCGCAGCAGTTGCTCGGTCTGTCTGCGCCACCAGTCGACGCGGGTCAGGCTCGTCTTCGGATCCGTCTGCACCTCGGACTCCAACTGCCCGAGGAGCAACGCGCGCTGCGCGGTCAGCGTGATCGGGATCGCCACGAACGCGAACCACGGACTGACCAGGCACGCCGCCGCGAGCAGGCACCCGAGCGTCGCGGCGGTCGCGTCGACGCACAGATCGTCCATCCCACCGACCGTTTCGCGCCGGCTGCTTCCCGGGATGATCAACGAGATCGCCAACCCGCACAGCAAGGTGTCCGTCGCGAGAAACGCGAACGCCGCGGCGGCCATCGACACCACCAGCCCGAACCCGCCGTTGCCGGTCAGGTCGCGCGCGGACACGAAAACGGCGTGTGCCGCGCCAACCGCGAGTACGTACACAGCGGTCGAGAACGCCCAGCGATAGGGGATGCACTTGCCGGCCCGGATCCGCCACCAGATCCGGAGCAGTACGACGACCAGGATCGCCAGCGCCGGGTGCAGTACGACGGCAGCCGCGATCATCCACGCGGGAGCCAGATCCTTGTGCAGCGCGCCACCCCGCCGCCGACGGCTCTCCACCCGGCGAGCGCCCTCGACCGAGATGAGCGCCGCCGCGGTCAGCGTGAGGACGACATTGAGGCCCCGCCAACTCGGCAGGTCCGCGAAGGCCTGTACGACGTACCACATCGCGGCCAGGTCGCCGAGCACGACAACAGCGAACGCCGGGACCGTCAGGGTCCACAGCGCCCAATGCGGTATCGCTCGCCTACTCTGCGCGACCATCATGTCTCACGGTACGACGAGTGAGCGCTTCGTCCCAATCCGCGACGGCGTGCTGTGGATGAAGACTTGGAAACGATGGCCACACGCCTGCGAGGTCAGTCGTTTGATCGACCGTCGAGCAACCGGAATCCCTTACCGGACAAGCGAAACGCGGAGGACGCCGTACCGAGAAATCCTCCGAGGTCAACGGTGCAGGGCCGGACGATTCAGCGCCGGCGGCGGGCCGCGCCGAACAGGCCTCGGACGATCTCGCGACCGGCGGAGCGGGCGAACTGTTTGAACGCCGACGAGCCGATGACTTGCTCGACCATCGACTTCTCATGCCTCTGCGGGCGGCGCGCCTCGGGCTCCGGGGCCTCGGCCCACTGCTCGGCCTCGGCCTTGGCGCGCTCCTCGGCCTCGGCCTGCTCGGCGCCGGACTGCACCTTGGCCGGCCGCGGACAGCTGCTCGGCCATCAGCTGCAGCGTCTTCGTCTTGCCGGTGCCTGTGGCTCCGGCGACCAGGCCGTGACGGTTCACCATCGACAGCGGGATCCGGACCGTCGCCTCCGGTCTCGGCTCGTCGCCGACCAGCAGCGCGCCGAGCTCGATCGCCGGCCCCTCGAACGCGTACCCCTGCTTGACGGTCTCCACGACGTCCGCTGTCTCGGCCATGTCAGCGTGCCCTTCCCCGGTTGAGGGACATTCCCCCCGCTGGCGATGCTAGTGCCCCGGAGCATGCGCGCGAGAGTTGTCCACACCCCGGGGCAACAGCAAACGATCAGCGCATGACGACCACATGGGTCGGGCGGGAGGCGAACGTCCAGATCGTGCTCGCCATCGGCCGCGAGACCCGGATACAGCCGTGCGATTGGCGGTAGTTCGTCCCGAGCAGCCAGTCCGGGTGGATCTGCTTGCCGGTCGACTGGTACGTCGGGATCTGGTGCATCCCGATGCCACACGGCGCGAACCGGGTGAAGTAGTTCATGTACAACCGTCCGCCGTCGGAGTTCCGCAGAACCCTGCCCGGCCGGCCGCACTTGGAGCCGCTGGTGTAGTTGCCGGGCCGCAGGTACGTCGGGTTGTCGATGATCCCGCCCTGGCGGACCACCTTGCCGCGGGCGTCGATCAGCCAGATCCAGTTCTGCGTCTGGCTGATCACGATCCTCCGCCCGGTCCCGGACCGTCGCGGCACCGGCCGGATGTCACAGCGCTTCGCGGTGCTCGCCATCAGCCGGGAGTACGTCGTACTGCTCAGAGAACCGTTCTGCGTGAGCCGGTTGGCGGACTGGAACCGGACGGTGGCGGCCTGGGTCATCGTGTCGATCTTGCCGTCGGCCGTCCCCGCGATGCAGCCGAGTGCGTTCAACCGGGTTTGAGCCGCCTTCACTTGGGTGACCGTAAGCGCGTCCGCCGGAAGCGCCGTACCGGTGGCGACAAGCACGACGGTGGCTCCGGCCAGGCCGAGTTGGGAAAGAATTCGCATGCCGTTTACCCCCTTTGTGGTGGACCGGCTGGACCGCGCCCACCTCGCCCTATCCTGCTGGGACGTCAACCGTCCGCAAAAGGTTGAGTACCCACTGTGGACTATTCCGGTGACATTCGGGATCTCTCGCACGACCTTTCGCCCCGCTAGACTTCGGTGGGTGATCTTCAAGCGCGTCGGGGAGGAACGGCCGTACCCGGACCACGGGCTCAAGCCGAAGGACTGGTCCGCGCTGCCGCCACGGCAGGTGCGACTGGACGAACTCGTCACGACCAAGGGCACCTTGGACCTGAACGCGCTGCTCGACGAGGACTCCACCTTCTACGGCGATCTGTTCGCGCACGTCGTCGAGTGGAAGGGCGAGATGTTCCTCGAGGACGGCCTGCACCGCGCTCTGCGTGCCGCGCTGCAGCAGCGTTCGGTTCTGCACGCCCGGGTCCTGGTCGTGGACTAGCCAGATGGCCGCCATCCACCCGCAGCCGAGGCCGCACTCGCGGATCCGGTGGCGTACGCCGATCACGATGGTGGTGCTGCTGGTGATCCTGGTCGGCGGCGCGTGGTGGGGCTGGAAATCCCTGATCAGCACCAGTGCCGAGCCGACCTGCGTGGAGCAGAAACTGCCGAACAACCGCTTGGTGCCCAAGCAGGTGGTGGTGAACGTCTACAACGGCGGCGCCAAGGCGGGTACGGCGGCGGCCGTCGCCGAGATACTGAAGAAGCGCGGCTTCAACGTCGTCAAGATCGCGAACGAGCCGAAGGGCGACAAGGTCGACGTCGTCTCTGTCCGAGGCGCCACCGACGACGCGCCCGAACTCCGCCTGGTCGCCGGCCAACTCAGCCAGAAGCCGGTCCCGGTCGGCGACAACCGCACCGACCACACCGTCGACCTGATCCTCGGCAAGGGCTACACCAACCTCAAGGCCAAAGGCCTCCCCTCCGTCACCGTCCCCCCCAACACGCCCGTCTGCCTCCCCGTAATCCACACCCCCCAACCCATCCCCTCAGGCCAGAACCCGAACTGATCAGTCAGTGGCCTTGGGATGTCCGGTTCCGGCGTAGAACCGCACCTCCCATTGACCAGGCGCTGCAGGAGGAGCGACCCGACGAGTTGTTCATTGCTGTTCGCGGCCGCGTTCGCCGAACCAGCCGGCTAGGCGGCCGGCTCGGGAGACGGCGCGGAGGCGGCGGACGGTCTGGTCACGGAGCGGGCTGGGGGCGACGACGAGGACGGAGTCGCCGGCCCGGAGGACCGTGCGGAGGTCGGGGACGAAGGCGCGGTCGCCGCGGATGACGAGGGAGACGGAGACGCCGGCCGGAAGGCGGAGTTCCCCGATCTCGACACCCGCCAGCCGGGACTCGCTGGGGATCGCCACCTGGAGCATGTCGGCGCCGAGCGACTCCAGCGGCGCCACGTCGATGTCCACCTCGATCGCCGCGTTCTCGTCGAGCACCTTCATCCGTCGCGCCAGCCAGGGCAGCGACGGTCCCTGGAGCAGCGTGAACAGCATCACGAGCACGAACACCACGTCGAAGATCCGGTCCGCCTGCGGCACGCCCTCGGCCAGCGGGATGGTCGCCAGCACGATCGGCACCGCGCCGCGCAGCCCCGCCCAGGAGAGGAACGCCTGCTCGCCCCACGGCAACCGGAACGGCGCCGCCGAGACCGCGACCGCGGCGAACCGCCCGACGACCGTCACCGCGATCCCGATCACCAGTGCGACCAGTACGTCGTTCAGCCCGATCCGGCCCGGTGACGCCAGCAACCCGAGCATCACGAACAGCCCGATCTGCGCCAGCCACGCGATCCCGTCCACGAACGACCGGGTGGCCATCCGGTGCGGCAACTCGGCCCGTCCGAGGATCAGCGACGTCACGTAGACCGCCGCGAAGCCCGACACATGGAGCAGCACCGCACCAGCGGCGTACGAGATGATCGCCAGCGACAGGACGGCCAGCGGGTACAGGCCGGCCGAGCCGAACGCGACCCGGCGGATCAGACCGACGCTGATCCAACCGATGACGAACCCGAACAGCGCCCCGACCACGAGCTCGTAGACCACCAGCCCCGTGAAGTGCAGGAAACCCTCATCGCCGACCTCGCCCGTGCTGACGAGGGTGACCAGCAACACCGTCGGCGCGTCGTTCAGACCGGACTCGGCTTCCAACGCACCCCGCAATCGCGGTCTGATCGGGACGCGCCGCAGTACGGAGAAGACCGCCGCCGCGTCCGTCGGTGAGGTGACAGCCCCGAGCAGTACGGCGACCTGCCAGTCGAGTCCAAGGACGAAGTGCGCGACACACGCGACCACGGTCACGCTGACCGCGACGCCGACGGTCGCGAGTACGACGCCCAGCGGCATCACCGGGCGTACTTCGTTCCATCGAGTGGTCAGACCGCCCTCGGTCAGGATCACCACCAGCGCGGCGAACCCGAGCGCATGCGCCAGTTGCGCGTCATTGAAGTGGATCCCACCCGGCCCCGACTCGCCGAGCAACAGCCCCATCAGGAGGTAGATGAGCAGCGACGGGAGCCCGAACCGCCCGGTCAGCCGAATCGCGACGATCGCGACCAGCAGCACCGTCGCCCCGGCCAGGAGAATCCGGTCCAACTCCGTGACATCCACGAGGGGCCCTCTCCTGCCGCGTCAGGTCCCGAGAGACGAAAACCCTGACGCATCACACAGCATCAGGGTCTCCGGCCTTCTGCCACCCCAGAAGGGGTGGTTGGCGGTGGCGGAGGGATTTGAACCCTCGGACGGGGGTTGCCCGTCACGCGCTTTCGAGGCGCGCTCCTTCGGCCGCTCGGACACGCCACCGCCGGAGAGGCTATCAAGGTCTGTGCCCGATGAAGAAATCGCGCAGCCTCGCGCCCGCTTCATCGGCCATCACACCGCCCACCACCTCGGGCCGATGGTTCAGCCGACGGTCCCGTACGACGTCCCACAACGAGCCGACGGCACCGGCCTTCTCGTCGTACGCCGCGAAGATCAGGCGGTCCAGCCGGGACAGCACGATCGCGCCCGCGCACATGGTGCAGGGCTCCAGAGTGACGACGAGCGTGCAGCCGGTCAGCCGCCATTCACCGACGTGCCGGGCGGCGTCCCGGATCGCAAGGATCTCGGCGTGCGCGGTCGGATCGCCGGTCGCCTCCCGCTCGTTGTGCCCGTGTCCGATCACCTGGCCGTCCGCGTCGACGACGATCGCGCCGATCGGTACGTCGGGCAGCGCCAACTCGGCTTCGGCCAGCGCGAGCCTCATCAACCGTGCCCACTCGCGGTGGATCGCCGGGCTAACCAACGGCTTCGATCGCCTCGTGGAACTGGTTGCCGAACCCGAGTGCCTCGGCGATCTCCTCGAGCATCTCCTCCGGGTAGAGGTCGACGTCGTCGCACAGCGCGCCCAGGTCCATCGCGCTCATGCCGAGGTCGGCGACGATGCCGAGGTCGCCGGCCGGGACCTGCTCGTCGTCGTCATCGGCGAGCGGGATGTCGAGTTCGTCGACCACCTGCCGGGCCAGCGGCCATTCGGTCGCGGCGGTGACGTCGGAGATCAGCAACCGGGCCCGGCCGCCGATCACTCTCAGCAGGATGAAGAAGTCCTCGTCGACCGAGATCATCCCCAGGACGCCGGCCTCGCCCGGGTAGCGCCGGAGCGCGGACACCACCGTGGACAGGTCGGGCTCGCCGCGCAGCACCAGCGGCGTGACGTTCCAGACACCGTCCTCGGTGTAGGCGGCGACCGCGAAGTCGAGGTCGGTGGTCATCGGCCCTGCCGTGGCATCAGACACCGCCTCATCGTCGCAGAATCCTGCAGGTGACGGGGAGGTTTTCCGATTTCGACGCGATATCAGTAGCCCGAACACATGGTGGTTGAGCGGTCAATGATGGTACGTCGCTCTGCGCATCGCCTCGCGCAGTTGACGGACCCGGGCGCGGCGCGGCGCGATCCGGGCGCGGAGGGCGCGGGCCTCCTCCAGTTCGCGCAGGAAGGCAGCGCGGCGGCGCAGGCGGTCGAGCTGTTCAGGTGTCTTGCCCGTGTTCTCCGTCATCGGCGTACTCCCTGAGGGGCGGGCAGGGGCAGGATCCGGTGCACCTTCGACCGTAACAGGGAGCGAGCTTTCGCGGTCCGAATCGCCGACGGTACCGTTCCGGCTTATGCAGATCCTAGTCGTGGACCACCCGCTCGTCGCCCACAAGCTCACCGCGCTGCGGGACGAGCGCACGGACTCACCCACCTTCCGGCGGCTGACGGAAGAGCTCGTCACGCTGCTCGCGTACGAGGCGACCCGCGACGTCCGGACCGGCCCGATCACCGTTCAGACGCCGGTCGCCGAGGCCGAGGGCGTCAAGCTGACTTCGCCTAAGCCGCTCGTCGTACCGATCCTGCGCGCCGGTCTCGGCATGCTCGAGGGGATGAGCCGGCTGCTGCCGACCGCGGAGGTCGGGTTTCTCGGCATGGTCCGCAACGAGGAGACGCTGACCGCGTCGACGTACGCCGAACGGCTGCCGGAAGACCTGTCCGGGCGCCAGTGCTACGTCCTCGACCCGATGCTGGCGACCGGCGGCACGCTGGCCGCGGCGATCCAGTTCCTGGTGGAACGCGGCGCCGACCACATCACCGCGATCTGCCTGCTGGCAGCGCCCGAAGGCGTCGAGCGGATCGAGCGCGAACTGGCGGAGCTCGCCGTACCGTGCAACCTCGTCATCGCCGGGATGGACTCGCACCTGAACGACAAGGGCTACATCGTCCCCGGCCTCGGCGACGCGGGCGACCGCCTGTACGGCGTCGCCCATTAGGCAAGCTCAGAACGAGTACGGGAACGGGGACCAGTCGGCCGGGCGCTTCTCCAGAAAGGAGTCGCGGCCTTCGGCGGCCTCGTCGGTGCCGTAGGCGAGGCGGGTCGCTTCGCCGGCGAACAGCTGCTGGCCGACCAGTCCGTCGTCGATCAGGTTGAAGGCGTACTTCAGCATCCGCTGCGCCGTCGGCGACTTCGCGCAGATCTTCTTGCCCCACTCCAGCGCCGTCGCCTCGAGTTCGGCGTGCGGCACGACCTTGTTCACCATGCCCATCCGGTAGGCGTCCTCGGCGCTGTACTCCTCACCGAGAAAGAAGATCTCCCGGGCGAACTTCTGCCCGACCTGCCGAGCCAGATAAGCCGACCCGAACCCGCCATCGAACGAGGCCACGTCCGCGTCCGTCTGCTTGAACCGCGCGTACTCCGCCGAGGCCAGCGTCAGGTCGGCCACCACGTGCAGGCTGTGCCCGCCACCCGCGGCCCATCCCGGTACGACGCAGATGACCACCTTCGGCATGAACCGGATCAACCGCTGCACCTCGAGGATGTGCAGCCGGCCGGCCTTCGCGGGATCGATCGTCTCCGCCGTGGTCCCCTCCGCGTACTTGTAACCGTCCTTGCCCCGGATCCGCTGGTCTCCACCCGAGCAGAACGCCCAGCCGCCGTCCCTCGGCGACGGCCCGTTGCCGGTGAGCAGGACGCAGCCGACGTCGGACGACATCCGCGCGTGATCGAGCACCCGGTACAACTCGTCCACGGTGTGCGGCCGGAACGCGTTGCGCACCTCGGGCCGGTTGAACGCGATCCGCACCACCCCGGCGTCGACCGCGCGATGGTAGGTGATGTCGGTCAGGTCGAACCCGTCCACCTGCTTCCAGGCCGACGGGTCGAAGATCTCGGAGATGGTCACCCAGTGAGCATATTTCAGAGTCCCCAGACGCCCTCAGGGTCGAGCGGTGCTTTCCCGCAGGACGACCGCGGCCTTGAAAGTCTCGGTGGTCGCCTCGCCACCCTCGATCGCCAACTCCAGCGCCCGCCGCCCCATCTGCTCCAGCGGCAGCCGGACCGTCGTCAGCCCCGGCCAGACATCCCGCAGCGTGGCGATGTCGTCGAACCCGGCAACCCCAAGATCCTTTGGTACGTCGACCCCACGAGCCCGCAACGCAGACATCGCGCCTACCGCCATGACGTCGTTCACCGCGAACACGCAGTCCACGTCGACCTTGCGATCGAGCAGCACTTCGGCAGCGGCGTACCCACCATCGCGAGTGAACTCGCCCGACTCCACCGCCACCGGTTCGAGCCCGGCCTCCGACAGCCCGTCGACGAATCCGTTCCGCCGGTCCCGCGCCGTCGCCAACCCTTCGGGCCCACCCAGTACGGCGAACTTCCGCCAACCGAGGCCGACCAGCGTCCGGGCCAACTCGGCCGCACCGGAACGGTTGTCCGGCTCGATGGTGTGCGCCGGCATCCCGGACTGGCTGACCAACGCCAGGCCGGCGCCGGAGTTGAGGAACGTCTCGACCTCGGTCGCCGTACGGGCCAGGCTCTCCTTGTCGGTGCGGCGCGAACCGATCATCACCGCGGCCCGGGCGCGTTGCGCCCGCAACGACGACAGATAGGCGATCTCCCGATCGGCGTCACGGAACGTGCTGGCCATCATCACCAGCAGGCCGCGTTCGTCGGCCGCCCGCATCACGCCGTTCGCGATCGCCGCGAAGTACGGGTCCTCGATGTCGTGGACCAGGATGCCGACCACGTTGGTCGACGACTTGGCCAGCGCCTGTGCCTGCGCGTTCGGCGTGTAGCCGAGCTCGTCGGCGGCGGCCTTGACCCGTTCCTGCAGCTCAGGACGGGGCACACGGTCCCCGCCGTTGAGCACGCGGGACGCGGTCGCGACCGACACACCCGCGCGCTGAGCCACGTCCAGCAATGTCACCGGTGCTCGCAGATTCACTGGACTACCCTTCCGTGCTCTCCCCCTGGGTGGTGGCGGTCACCTTATCGGACCCAGTGTCTCGTTACCGTCCGTGGCGGGGAAGTGCTTGCCAAAATCATCAGAACCTGGCTTTAAGGCCCCCGAGTGACTAGCCTTCCCAGCCATGACGACCGTCCGCGCCAGGGTGACCATCCTGGTCTCGTCCACCGCGCTGAGCCTGGTGACCGTTACCGGTACCGCCGCGGCCGTGCGGATCCCGGACGACCCCGGCGCACCGGTCGGTTCCGCCTCGGCGACCAGCACCTCGGCGGCCGACACTCAGTCGGTCCCGCCGTACGTCGACCCGGCCACCCACAGTACGCAGCCCGCCTACGACTACGCCAACGCCATCCGCGAGTCCGTGTACGTCGACACCACCATGGACAGCGACAACGACGGCCAGGACGACGTGGTCGCGGTCGACATCGTCCGGCCGCGCGAGACCGAGCTGAGCGGGCTGAAGATCCCGGTGATCATGGACGCGTCGCCGTACTTCTCCTGCTGCGGTCGCGGCAACGAGAGCGAGAAGAAGACGTACGACGCGAACGGCGTCATCCGGCAGATGCCGTTGTTCTACGACAACTACTTCGTCCCGCGCGGGTACGCCGTCGTCGGCGTCGACATCGTCGGCACCGGCCGGTCGACCGGCTGCGGCGACGTCGGCGGCAAGGACGAGATCGACTCCGTGGTCGCAGTGATCGACTGGCTCAACGGCCGCAACACCGCGCACACCGCGGACGGCCAACCGGTGCAGGCGAACTGGACCAACGGCGCGGTCGGGATGATCGGCAAGTCGTACGACGGCACCCTCGCGAACGGCGTCGCGGCGACCGGTGTCGAGGGCCTGAAGACGATCGTGCCGATCTCCGCGATCTCCTCGTGGTACGACTACACCCGCTCCGGCGGAGTGCCCTACTCCGACGACTACATGCCCTGGCTCGGTGGGTACGTCGGGCATGACACCGAAGCCTGTGAAGCCGTACGCGCGGACCTCGGTGACAACGACGACGACGATACCGGCGACTACACAGCTTTCTGGGCCGAGCGCGACTACCTGAAGGACGCTTCAAAGGTGAAGGCCGCGGTCTTCATGACCCACGGCCTGAGCGACTACAACGTCCAGACCAACCACTTCTCGCAATGGTGGGCCGCGCTGGCGAAGAACAACGTCCCGCGCAAGCTGTGGCTCGGGCTCGAGGACCACGTGGATCCGTTCGAGTTCCGCCGCGACGCGTGGGTGGACGAGCTGCACAAGTGGTTCGACTACTGGCTGCAGGGCCTGCAGAACGGCGTGATGAGCGAGCCGATGGCATCGGTCGAGACCGCTCCCGACGTCTGGCGCGACTACACGACCTGGCCAGCCGTGAACCGGACCGTCCCGGTGCCGCTGTCCTCCGGCAAACTAGGTGCCGCGGGCAAGGGAACCGTCACGATCACGGACGACCCGGATCTGACCGAGGACGACATCGTGGCGACACCGTCGGAGGTGATCGCGGGCCGGCAGATGTTCCTGTCCGCACCGTTGCCGACGTCGATCCGGATCAGCGGTACGCCGACGGTGACGCTGAAGATCAAGTCCGACTCGGTCACCACACCGGTCACCGCCCGCCTGATCGAGTACGGCGACGCCGAGCGGTACTCCGGCATCCGTCGTACCGCTGACAGCACCTGCGAAGGCGAGAGCACCGACTTCGACGACGCCTGCTACTACACGGTCGAGAAGCTCACCCAGGAAGGCGACTACGGCATCGCACCGAATGGACCACCCCCAACGACACCGGCGCCACCATCGACATCGACCTCTCCGCCAGCAGACTCAACCTGCCGACCACGTCCCCCAAGATCCCCGCCCCGACCAAGCCCCAACCCATCGACGTCGACATCACCACCCCCACCGAACGCCCCTCCCTCCACGACCAGAGCAACTAGTTGTTGCCTTCGGCGACGAAGGCCATGGGGTCGCCGGAGCCGAGGTCGGTGATGCCGGCGGAATACAAGGCGCCGACGAGGAGTGAGCGGCGGTGGGCGGCGAAGGTGAGGACGTGGGCGACCATTCCGCCGTACGTGAAGACCCGGGGCGGCTCGCAGGTGGTGTCGACGAAGCTCTCGTCGAAGCGGCCCTCGTCGTTCAACCGGTTGACCAGAGCAACGAAGCGCGAGCCGGCGATCGCGTGACGTTCGCGGAGCTCGGAGATCGGCGTGACTACCTGACGCCCGTGCTCGGGCACCTGGAACGGCCGGTCCTCCACCGACGCCAGCCACATCTCCTCCTGCAGACCAGACGGTCCAGCAGGTAGCGGATCGAAATGTCGTCGTCGATTCCCTCCACCGACAGCTCGATCGGCCGGTCCAGCGTCGCGGCGTCCAACCGCGCACCGCGCTCGATCAGTTCGCCTGTCAACCAGACGTGGTGCTCGACCATCCTGACCAGGACATCCATCCCTCTCACCTCTTTCCTCGCCGGCAGGCGCAGCCCGGCCGGCGGCTGAAAATGAACCCCGCTCGGAGCCGCCAGGAAGAACACCCGCGACGACTCCCGCCGCCACTCCCGCGGCGACATCCCATAAGCCCGCACGAACGCCCGAGTGAACGCCTCGTGCGACCCGTAGCCCGCCTCGACCGCCACATCCAGTACGGCGACCTCCTCGGCCAGCAACCGATACGCCGCCCGCTCCAACAGCACCCGCCGCCTGAAAGCTGACGGCGATTCCCCCGCCGCCGCCCCGATCACCCGGTCGAAATGGAACCGCGACAGATGCGCCCGCCCCGCCAACTCCACCCCACCCACGACCCCTTCCGGCCCGGCCAACCCCTCAGCCACCACCGCAACGAACTCCTCGAACACATCCGCCATACCCCCACTCTGCCCGCCCCCAACCCACCGCACTTGATAGAAATTGCTGAACTACCTCGATCAGGCGCGCCGCGCATGATCGGCTGTCGTTTTCGCAGGTGGCTGGGTTCCCTGGCGATCCTCAATGGCCCCGGGCTCCCCCGGGGCTTGCCCGCCCTGGCCAGGCGACCATGCGGAGAGATCGACCGGGGAGTACGTCTGCCCGATCCGGGGGGTCAACCTCCCCGCTCCACGGCAGGTGTCTCCCCAAACCGGTTTGGGGGGTCTGATGACGGCCGCGCTATGCAATGAGTCGGCTTACAGGGAGAGCTACGACGCGGGCGAGGGGTACCCCTGCTTGCGGCTGGCTACCCCGGGTTCTGACCGGTGGGAACAAGCACCAAGCAGGGGTACCCCCGGCTGTGGCTGCGTGCGGGGCGGGGCGGGCCGGTTGGTTAGTCGGCGCGCTGCAGGGCGTAGGGGAGCAGGTGGTGGTAGCCGCGGACGGAGACTCGGCGCAGCCTGCGCACGGAGT
>WNGE01011744.1_pt1 | contig 13859 bp, 17 predicted proteins | sample 5400651 | NCBI WGS metagenome assembly WNGE01 (sample SAMN13153370, study PRJNA577476) | soil metagenome | isolation source: 60 cm soil or saprolite under grassland replicate 2 | place: USA:California | collected 2016-06-15 | reverse complement strand
GATGGCGGAGCGCCGGGAGCAGGACGGCCGTGCCCAGCCGCACGCGCTCGGTGATGCCCGCGAGATACGCAAGGGTCGTCACCGCCTCGAGCCGCGGCTTGGCCACGATGCTGTCGCCGACCCATACCGCGTCGTATCCGGCCAGGTCGGCGAGCCGCGCCATGCGCCAGCACAGGTCGACGTCCGGCCGCCGCGCGGAGGCCATGACCACGCCGCGCGTGGGGATGAGGACGCCGATACGCATGGCCGCCGGAACAGGGGCGCTCATCTGCGGTAGTGTATGCGACAATCGCTCCCGACACCCAAGCCGGGGGGCCCGTGCGATTCTCGATTTGCTTGGCCGCGCTTCTGCTCTTGGCCGTCGTGCGCCCGGCGGACGCGCAGGATAGAGGGGGACCCAGGTTGCGAGTCATCGAGAGCAACGGGATCAAGATGCGAATCGCCGAGGAAGGGCGCATGCGCGGCTTCGGCAAGACCGACAAGCCCGCCGCGGTGGGCGACTACGACATCCAGCACCTCACGGCCGACGTCGTCGGCATCATCGACGCGCTCGGGGAAAAGACAGCCATCGTCATCGGGCACGATTGGGGGGCCATCGTGGCGTGGCACTGCCTGCTCCTCCATCCGGACCGCTTCACCGCCCTCGTGGCGATGAGCGTGCCCTACGGCGGGCGCCCGCCCGAGTCGATCATCGACACGTTCAAGAAGGCCTACGGCGACAATTTCTTCTACATCCTCTACTTCCAGGAGCCGGAAGCCGCCGAGAAGGAATTCGACGCGGATCCGCGCGGCATCATCAGCCGGCTCTACGTCTCGCCTGGCGCCCCGCGCGAAGCCCCGGCCGTGACGGACCCGAAGCGCGAGGCCGGCGGCTGGATTCCGCGTCTGGGCGCGCCCAAGGCACTGCCCGCCTGGCTGACGCAGGCCGATCTCGACTACGTCGTGGGCGAATTTACGGCGGCCGGCTTTCGAGGCGGGATCAACTACTACCGAAACTTCACGCGCAACTGGGAAACGACGCCGCAGCTCGCCGGCGTGAAGATCTCCCAGCCCGTGCTCTTCATCGCGGGCGAGAAGGACAACGTCATCCGGGGGGCGAACGCGGAGCAGCTCACGGGCCTGATGAAAAATGCCGTGACGGACCTGCGCGGCGTGAAGGTCCTCCCGGGCGCCGGCCACTGGATTCAGCAGGAGCGCCCGGACGAGTCGAACGCCGCGATCCTCGAGTTCCTGAAAAGCCTTCCCCGGCCCTAGGTAGCTCGGAGGGGGCCTCCGCCCCCCCTTCCGATACCTTCCCCGAGACAGGCTGCGCCGGCGAAGCCGGCGCTCGAAGCGGAACAGTCCTGCTCGGTAGCGCAAGGGATTACTCAGACTGACTGCTAGCCGGCGGCCACCATCGACGCCGGCGCGCGCTTCGCCGCCGCGGCGGCCGCCTTCGCGAAATGGGCCTCCGTGAAGCCGTAGAGACCCGAGCCCCCCAGCAGGATCTTCGCCGCGGTCTCGTGCGAGACCGTCCGCATGAGGTTGCTGGACACGTTGGGAAAGTTCGAGTCGAAGTGCGGGTAATCCGTCGAGACGCACATCCGGTCCGCGCCGATCAAACCGGCGGTCGCCTCGATCTCGGGCTCGCTGCCCTCGACGGCGGCCCAGCAGTTGCGCCGGAAGTATTCCTTGGGCGTGAGCGTCAGGTAAGGCGCGTGCGTGTCGCGGTACTGGGGATAGTCCCATTCGATGCGCGACAGGAGGCCAGGCGCCCAGGAGTTCTGCGCCTCGAGGAAGCCCACGCGGAGCTTGGGGTGGAATTCGAACACGCCGCCCACGATCATGGCGACCAGCGCCTGCTGCATCTCGATCCAGTGGCTGGCCACGTGACGGTAGAAGCGGTTCTCCCCGTAGAGGGTATTCATGTGCGAGTACCACGCACCCGTGCCCTCGTGGAAGCCCCACGTGACGTCGAGCTCCTCGTGCATGCTGTAGAGCGGATCCCAGTAGTTCGAGTGCCAGTAGTGTCCGTTGACCAGGTTGGGCCGCATGAACGACCCGACCGCGCCGAGGTCCTTGACGCAGCGAAGCAGCTCGGCGCACGCCAGGTGCACCTCGTGCGGGGGCAGCATGGCCACGAACTTCAGCTGGTCCGGGCTCGCCTGGCAGAACTCGTAAATCCAGTTGTTGTAGGCCTGGCAGAGGGCAAGGGAGAGCTGCGGGTCCATGCCGTCGCGGGCGAGGAGGCTCAGGCCCGTCGTCGGGTAGAGCACCGCGATGTCCACGCCTTCCATCTCCATGCCCATCAGCTGCGCCTGCGGGTCGTAGTTGCGCTGGATCGCGAAATCGAGGCGTCCCGTGTCGGCCAGGCGCGAGCCCGAGAGCGGCTGGGTGCTGTTCGTGCTGCCGGGCTTGTTCCGCTTGCGGTATTGCTGGAGCTCCGCGTCCATGGTCGTCGGCAGGCCGTCGATCACGATGGTGCCCCGCTTGGGGCGGCCGTCGGCGCCGAGCGGCAGGCTGACGCGGCTCCTGAAGGTCGGATCGAGATACGTCGCGAAGAGATCCGGCGGCTCCATGATGTGCATGTCGCAATCGACGAACCTGAGCCCGTCTTTCATGATGTCCTCCTGTAGTCAAGCGCGGCTGTGCGGTCCGGCCCTGCAACGGCTGAAGAGGAGTCTAGTCTCGGCCGATCGCGGTGTCAAAGGCCCCAGACATCGATAGGCCCCATGCATCGATAGGTGACGATGCCCCGTGCTATGTTGGCGGCGATGAGCGCCGACGAGCGGGCGCGCGCCCTCAAGTCGAATCCCGTCTTCGCGGGCCTCCCGGTTCGAGAGATCGACGCGCTTGCCGCCGCCACCCGGGAGGAGCCCTGCCGGGCCCGCGACTACGTGTTCATGGAGGGCGACCCGGCCCAGTGGCTCTGCATCGTCAAGTCGGGCCGGATCCGCATCATCCGCCACTCGCGGGCGGGCAACGACGTCGTGCTCGAGCTGCTGGGCCCGGGAGAGATCTTCGGCGGTGTGGCCGTGATCGAGAAGCGGCCCTATCCGGCCACGGCCCAAGCCATCGAAGCCTCCGTCATCCTCAAGATCCCGGCGCAGGCGCTCATCGCTCTCAGCGAGCGCCACACGTCGATCATCCGGGAGCTCGCGCTCATGATCGGCCGCCGCCTGCGCGCCGCCCACGATTCCATCAGATCCCTCGCCTCCGACCCGGTGGAAGCGCGCCTGGCGGCGACGCTCCTGCGGCTGGCCCTTCGCGACGGAGTCCGCTCCGCGGCCGGGCTGGCGCTGCCGTTTCATCTCACCAGGCAAAGCCTGGCCGACATGTGCGGCACCACGGTGGAGACCGCCATCCGCGTCATGAGTCGATGGACGCGCGACGGCCTGGTCGTCGACGAGGGCGGCAGGCTCGCCGTGGCGGATCTCGAGGCGCTGCGGGAGCTGGCCGCGGGCGAGCCGGACGAGCCGTGACCCCGCTGGTCCGGCGCTACATCAAGACGAGCTTCGTCTTCCTGCTCTGGGGCCTGCTGCTGGGGGGCTGGATCATCGTGGCGGAGTTCGTCGCCGGACGCTACCCGCCCCGTCTCTTCATCACCGCGCACGTCCATCTGCTGCTGGTCGGCTTCATGCTGATGACGGTGATGGGCGTGGCCACGTGGATGTTTCCGCGCCCGGCCAGGGATGACACCGCCTATCGCCCTCTGCTGGCCGAGGCCGTGTACTGGGTGATGGCCCTGGCGACGGGTCTTCGAGCCCTGGCCGAGATGCTGGAGGGACTCTTCCCTTCTGGCGCCCTGAGACTGCTCATCGCCGTGGGCGGGTTGGGCCAGGTGCTGGGCGCCCTGCTGTTCGTCGTCAATATGTGGCGTCGCGTGCGTATGCCGCCCGCCGCCTCTCCTCGCTGAGCCCCTCCTGGCCGGTCCTGGTCACCCGCTCTCTATGACGCCGATCATATCGGCGCCCCTCGTCCCGGACATAGGCTTCGGGACAAGGAGGGAAACAGCATGGCGACCAGATGTAGTTGCGGCGCAGGCTCAGGCTGCGAGGGCTCTTCGATGGCGGCAGGCCGCACCGTGGAAGATGTCGCTCGCGAACATCCCGGCACCCTCGAGGTGCTCAAGGCGCACGGCATAAATCATTGCTGCGGCGGGCGACTCACGCTGGCCGAAGCGGCGGCGGCGGCAGGCATACCGGTCGAGGCTTTGCTCGAAGCTCTCCGGGCCTTCGAGCGGCCCGCGGTATGAGCGCGCTCCCCCCGCGCCCGCCGACGGTCAAGGGACTCGACGCGCCGCGCCGCGTGGATCTGGACGTGCGCGAAGAGGTGAGAAACGCCCGGGAGCCTTTCTCCCGGATCATGGCCGCCGCCTCGGCGCTGGTGCCAGGCCAGGCTCTGGTGATTCGCGCGCCTTTCGAGCCCGTTCCGCTCTACAGGGCGCTGGGGCAGCGCGGGTTCGCTCACTGGACCGAGCAGCGCGCCGCGGACGACTGGAGCGTGTGGTTCTATCCGCGCCAGCTGACGATAGACGTCCGCGAGCTCGAGCCGCCCGAGCCCATGCTGCGCGTATTCGACGCGCTCGAGACGCTCGCTCCCGGGCAGCATCTCGAGGTCCGCCACAACCGTCGTCCGATCTTCCTCTATCCACAACTGGAGGAGAGAGGTTTTACCCACGAGACAGACGAGCCCGAGGAAGGGGTCGTGCGGATCGTCATCCGGCGCCGGGAGGAGACGCCCGGATGATGAGACCCTCTACGATTCTTCCGCTGGCGTATCTTGCCACGGCCGCCGCCTTTTTCGCGGCAGCCATGGCTTCGCTGCCGTGGCTCGCGAACGAGCTGGCGGGACACTACTACCAGCCCCGCGTCCTCGCGCTGACTCACGTCGTGACGCTCGGCTGGATCACCATGAGCATCCTCGGCGCGTCCTACCAGCTCATCCCGATCGTTCTGGACCGGCCCCTGTGGAGCGAGCGCCTCGCTCGAGTGCAGTGGGGCGTCCTGCTCGTCGGAGTGGTGGGCATGGTCGCGCACTTCTGGCTGGGAACGTGGCCGGGGCTCCTGGCGGCGGGCGGCCTGGTCGCAGTGGGCGTCGGCATGCATCTGGTCAACGTGGCCGTCTCTCTTCGCGGCCTCCAGCGGTGGACCTTGACCGCGCGCCTCGTGGTTCTGGGCCACGCGGGACTGGGTCTCACCGCGATGTTCGGACTCGCCTTGGCCTTGAATCACGCGCTTCCCGTGTTTTCGTGGGCACCGTTCCCGGCTCTCCACGCTCATGTCCACCTGGCCCTCGGCTGGTGGATCGCGCCCATGCTCCTGGGCGTCTCGGCGCGCGTCTATCCGATGTTCCTCGTAGCTCCCGAGCCCGCCCGGGCGCTCGGGCAGGTTCAGCTCTGGGGATTGGCGGGCGGCGTCCCGCTGCTCGTCGCAGGCCTGATCGCGGCGCCGCCGCTCGTCGTTCCAGGCGCGCTCGCTCTGTGCGCCGCCGCCGGAGGCCACGTCGTCAGCATCTGTTCGATGGTCCGCGATCGCAAGCGGCCGAGCCTCGACTGGGGGCTCAGGTTCGCTCTCACCGCGAGCGGCTTTCTCGTCCTCGCAACGGCGGCGGGCCTCGGCTTGGCGCTCGATCTGGTGTCGGGTCCCCGGGTCGCGCTCGCCTATGCGGTCCTCCTGCTCGGCGGCTGGATCTCGCTGTCCATCGTCGGCATGGCGCTGAAAATCGTGCCCTTCCTGGTCTGGTATCGCGTCTACGGGCCCCTGGTCGGCACGAGAGCCGTTCCCGGTCTCGCCGCTCTCGGGTCGGCCGGAGCCGAGGCGGCGGCCTGGGTGCTCCTCACCGCGGGCTTCCTCTCGCTCACCGGCGCGGCAGCTGCGGGCAGCGCGTTCTGGATCTCGGTGTCGGCCGTGTCGGTCGCTCTGGGCGCGCTCGCCTTCGCCGCGAGCCTGGCTCGTGTACTCGCGCATCTCCGGGCGCCCGCGCCGGCGGCAGAGAGAGTCGTCCGGGTCTCCATCGCCAAGGGGATGGGCCCCAAGGCGCACATCCCCAAGGTGCCTACCCGATGACAATCGATATCGGCACCGTGTGGAAATCGCTCCACGGAGTGTTCGATCCCGAGCTGGACATGTCGATCGTCGAGCTCGGTCTCGTCTACGGCGTGGAGATCCGGGACGCCGCGGTCCACATCACCATGACCGCGACATCGCCCGGTTGCCCCATCGCGCAAAGCATGAGCCGCTGGGTGAGCGACGCGATCTCGCGAGTGCCGGGCGTCGAGCAGGTCGAGGTCCGGCTGACATTCGATCCGCCCTGGAGCCCCGGGCGAGTCAATCCGGGGCCCTTCACCCCTCGTATGACGGGCGTTATACCCGCGCCCACACCAAAGATTCTACCGTGATCCCGTGATCAGCCGCCACGACCACATGACGAGGCTCACAAGGAGGCAGCGATGAAAAAGTCACAGCTCGTTGCGATGGCAGTGCTGGTGGCCATCCTGATCATGGCGGGTGCCGGCGTGAAGCTCTGGGCCACCCAGGGCGCCGGCCGTCCGGAGACGAGCGCCTCGCTGACCGAGGTCAAGGCCATTCTGACCGCTCCGCCGCTGGTGCCGCCGCCCGTGGACCGCAAAGGCAATGCCCGGGTCATCGTGAACCTCGAGGCGACGGAGGTCACGGGCATTCTGGCCGATGGTGTCCGGTACGCGTTCTGGACCTTCGGGGGCACCGTGCCGGGGCCGATGGTCAGGGTCCGGGTCGGCGACATGGTGGTGATCAACCTGAAGAACAGCGACGGCAGCCGCAATCCGCACTCGATCGACCTGCACGCGGTCACAGGCCCCGGCGGCGGCGCGGCCGTCACCCAGCTCGGCCCCGGCCAGGCGGGCGCCTTCGAGTTCAGGGCGCTGAATCCGGGCCTCTACGTCTATCACTGCGCGACGCCGAGCGTGCCGATGCACATTGCCAACGGCATGTATGGCCTGATCCTGGTGGAGCCGGACGGAGGCCTGCCTCCCGTGGACCGCGAGTACTACGTCATGCAGGGCGAGTTCTACACGAAGGGCAAGACGCTCGCGGCCGGGCTTCAGCCCTATGACCACGAAAAGAACAGGAGCGAGCGACCCGAGTACGTCGTCTTCAACGGACGTATGGGATCGCTCCTCGACGACAAGGCGCTCCGGGCCAGGGTGGGAGAGACGGTGCGCCTCTATGTCGGCAATGGCGGCCCGAATCTGGTGTCATCGTTCCACGTGATCGGCGAAATCTTCGACAAGGTCTATGTCGAAGGCGGCATCGGGCCCCAGCCGCAGGCTCACAATGTCCAGACCACGCTCGTGCCCGCCGGAGGGGCGACCATCGTGGAGATGAAGGTCGAGGTGCCCGGCCGCTTCCTCCTCGTGGATCACAGCATCGTGCGCGCCATGGACAAGGGCGCCCTGGGCATCCTCCAGGTCGAGGGGCCGGAGCAGCACGGGACGTTCCGGTCGATCACGCCGGGCATGGCCGGCACAGGCGGTCACTAGTCATGCCGAGGTCGGTCGGCTTCGGGTTGGCGTTCGCGACGCTGCTCATCGCCATGTCGGCGGTCGCTCAGCAGCCAGGCCCGGCCGCGGCTCCCTCGTGGACCGCGCCTCCTGCCGAGAGAGACAAGAAAAATCCTCTGACTGCCGAGGCCAAAACCGTGGCCCAGGGCCAGAAGGTGGCGCAAAGCAACTGCGTCTCCTGCCACGGTACTAAGGGCAAGGGCGATGGAGTGGCCGCGGTCGCGCTGAACCCAAAGCCGGCCGACTGGACATCGAAGAAGGTCCAGGGCGAGTCCGACGGCGAGATTTTCTGGAAGATCGCCACGGGCCACAACGCCATGCCGTCGTGGAAGCACCTGCCCGAGCAGGATCGCTGGGCCCTGGTCCGCTACATACGCTCGCTCGGGGGCAAGTGAGGCGGGCCTCTCACGACCCAGCCGGGGCGCCTGCCGCCTGGGGCGGATCGGGCAGCGGCCAGACCTTGGACAGGAGCCACGAGACGGCCAGCCCGACCACGCAGCCGAACAGCACTTCGGCCACGCGGCGCATGCCTTGCTCGAAGCCGCTCAGCTTGTCGTGATGCTGCAGTCCGCCCGCGATGACGATCGCGGCGGTGATCGGCGCCTGCCGCCACATCGTCTGGATCCGCACGACGTACGACGAGAGCAGGACCGTCGCCGCCATGGCGAGCGGAAGCTTCAGCTCGGAGCGCCCCAGGGCGAGGAAGACCAGGCCCGTCGCGCAGCCCACCAGCGTGTTGATGATGCGGCCGCGAAACGTCAGCATGGCCTGCTTCATCTGCGGGTCGCTGGTCGCCACCATCGAGCTGATCGCCCAGATCGGATTCAGGTCGGCGAGCCACTTCAGGCACAGCCACAGCACGCTGGTCGCGACGAAGATGCTGACGGCGTAGTGAATGCCGTGCATGTCGTTCTTGACCAGGCGCCCGAGGACGCTCATGCCGCTCCCCGCATGCTCAGGATTTCTCGCGAAGCGCCAGGACCTCCCCGCCCGCCCTGAGCGTGGCGGACCAGGTGACGGCGATGGCGTCCTTCACGCTCTGATGGGCCGGGCACCCTTCCGGGTGCACATCGAGCGCCCGCTCGGTCACCTCTCGCGCGTCCGCCGGGACGCTCAGCTCGTAGTGGACGTGGATCGCCGTGATGCGAATCGTCTTGCCTGTCCCCGTGATCCGTCCCTCCACGACCGCCGTGTAGGAATCCCGATCGAACGCGATCTTGCGCCCTGCCAGGGCGCCGCGCAGCGTGCCGTACATTCACCCCGCGACGGCGGCCACGATGTGGTCGAGTGTCGACGCGATCGGGGGGCCCTCCCTGGCTCCGTAGTAGTCCCGGAGAGCGCCCTGGACGCCGTAGACCACGGGCTCGGGGACCTCGCCAAGGTAGGCGCGACGGTAGCCGTCTCGGTACTCGAGCCGGCCGCGTGAAATGTACTCGAACTGGTCGGCCATGAGAGCCTCCTGGGGTGTGTCGTTTTGGGGAAGTCTACCTCGCCGGGCGAAAGAACTTGACGCTATTGTGACAACTACGGGACCATCGCGCCTCAGGATCGCCCAGAGGCCCGGCGGCTAACCTTTCCCCGAGGAGGTCTTCTATGCGGCGGTGGACGATGACCGGAGTGGCGCTCGCGCTGGCGCTTGCGGTGGCCTCAGTCGGCTATACCCAGACGCCAGGCAGCAGCACCGAGAAGATGGACAAGGACAAAGGGATGGTCAAGAAGGACGACAGCAAGATGATGATGGAGAAGGACGACGTCAAGATGAAGAACAAGATGGACGACTGAAGAAAAAGATGGAAGACAGCAAGATGATGAAAAAGGGCAACAGCAAGATGAAAAACAAGATGGACGACAGCAAGATGATGATGAAGAAGGGCGACGGCAAGATGATGAACAAGATGGACGACAGCAAGATGATGAACAAGGGGGAAGACAGAAAGGGGCCGGACAAGAAGTAGCGGAGGCGGCAGGGGCGCGCAGGCGGGCTCCGTGACCCGCCGGGCGCGCGCCCCTGCGTCCCGCGTTACGGGTCGAAGGCGAAGATGCGCTTCCAGCCCTTCCGCATGCTGATCACCACCCAGCCTTCCCGCATCGCCTGGTCGTACAGCGCTTGCGTGAACGTCCCGACCTTGGAGGCAGGCAGCCCCTGCGCGGGGCCGTAGGCGTACTCCCGCGTGGCATCGTCGTGCAGGACGATCATGGCGAGCCGCTCCCCGTCGCCGGCCTTCGTGTACTCCAGCATCTGCCTATCACCGGTCGAGTTGCCGAATGCGGCGGTCGGCCTGCGCCCGATCATCAGGTGAATGCCTTCAGGCTTGCCGGCGTCGTTGTCATTCAGCAGCAGCCGGGGCTCCTTCGTGAGAAAGGGCCTCCCGCTCTTGTTGTAGCCGTATTTCGTCCCGCCCATGGTGCCGACGATCTGTTCCGGAGAAAACCCGTAGACCTTCTCGGCATACACCCTCACGAAGTCCTGGCCGCCGCCGGTAACGATGTAGGTCCTGTACCCGCTGTCGCGCAGGTACTTCAGCACCTCCTGCATCGGCAGGTAGGTGAGCTCGGTGTATGGCCGCTTCCAGCGCGGGTCCCGGGCGACGTCGAGCCAAGCCTTCACTTCTGCCTTGAAGTCTTCCACGCTCATGCCCGAGAGCGTCGCGGCGAGAATCTTGAAGAGGTCCTCCTGGGGCAGCCTGGCGATGGCCTCGCGGTTGCCCGACAGCACGGTCTTGAAGGGCTCGACCTTGGCCAGCTCGGGCCTCGCCTTGACGACGGCGGGCACGCGCTCGAGGCAGTACACCACCTGCGTGTACATGGGCTTCTCGACCCAAAGCGTGCCGTCCTGGTCGAACGTGGCGATGCGCTCGCCCGGCGGCACGAAGGCCGGGTTGCCCTGCGTCGTCGTCGCCTGCACGAACTTGATGATTGCCTGCTTCGCCGGGCCGTCGTTCCACGAGGGGAGCGGATCGGTCTGCGCGAGGGCGTGCGCGGCCAGAGCGAGTCCAGCAGCAAGAGCGAGTACCGAAGCCAACAGCCGGAGAGTCTGGCGCTTCATGGGGCCTCCCGAGGTCCTGGGAACATCGCTGGGGTCCACGGCGGCTACTATAGATCACGCGGCGTTGAGCCTGAGGGAATAAGCTTCTCCGGCCTATCCAATGCCGTCCGGGCGTGGGATCATGGGCTTCCGGACGCGGTCGTCGGCGCGATCGTGGAGGTGACCATCCATGGGGAGCGAGATCGGTTACGCGAAGAGCGGCGATGTCCACATCGCTTACCGCGTCTTTGGTGACGGCCCCCGCGATATCGTGCTCGTTCCCGGGACGCTCTCGCACGTCGAGCTCTTCTGGGATCACCCGCTCAATCAGTACCTGCTCAAGAGACTGACGTCGTTCGCACGTGTCATCGTCTTCGACAAGCGCGGCCAGGGGCTCTCCGATCGTGTCGCCGAGCAGACGCTCGAAGAGCGGATCGGCGATGTGAGGGCTGTGATGGACGCGGTCGGGTCCCGCCGGGCGACGATCTTCGGCTGGTCGGAAGGCGGCACGATGTCGGTGATGTTCTCCGCCGCCTACCCGGAGCGGACCGCTGGGCTCGTACTGTGCGGCAGTTTCGCGTCCGTCAAGGCCGAGCCCTGGGCCGTGAAACCCGAAGGATGGACCGCTTTCCTCGAGCAGGTCGAGGCCCGCTGGGGCAAAGGTGTTCTCGTTCCGTTCAACGCGCCGAGCCGCGCTAAAGATGAGGCGTTCATCGAGTGGTTCGGGCGCCTGGAGCGGGGCTCGGCGAGTCCCGGGGCCATATTGGCCCTCCTGCGGGCCGAATACGATATCGATATCCGCCACGTTCTGCCGGCCGTGCAGGCCCCGACGCTGATACTCCATCGCGTCGGGGACAAAGCGGTCCCCGTAGAGTCCGGACGCTACCTGGCTCAGCACATCCGCGGCGCCAAGTATGTCGAGCTGCCGGGCGAGGATCATCTGCTCCAGGCGTTCGATCAGGACACGCTGGATCTCCTGATCGACGAGATCGAGGAATTCGTCACCGGCTCGCGATCCGGCCCAGAGCCGGACCGCGTCCTCGTCACCGTCATGTTCACCGACCTCGTCGGCTCGACCGAGCGCGCGGCGGCGGTCGGCGACCGCCGCTGGCGGGAGCTCCTGGACGGCTACCTCGGCGTGGCCCGGCGGCAGCTCGAGCGGTTCCGCGGCCGGGAGATCGACGTGGCGGGCGACGGCCTCTTTGCCACCTTCGATGGCCCGGCGCGAGCGATCCGTTGCGCCTGCGCTATCCGCGACGCGGTCCCCCAGCTCGGCCTCGAGGTGCGGGCGGGCCTTCACACCGGGGAATGCGAGATCGCGGGATCAAAAGTCAGCGGCATCGCCGTCCATACGGGCGCTCGAATCGCGACCGCGGCCCAGCCGCAGGAGGTCCTGGCATCAGCGACCGTCAGGGATCTCGTGGCGGGCTCTGGCATCCGGTTCGACGATCGCGGGAGCCACCTGCTCAAAGGCGTGCCCGGCGAGTGGAGGCTCTTCGCCGTCGCGTCAGCCTAGCCGATCAGGGTTCAGCGCAGGTTCTGGACGAAGTCGAGGCACCGTCTGGTTGGCGAATCCCCCTTACGGATGCTCGTGCCGGTGGTGGAGATCCGGAAAGTGCGGATGACTATGCCTCAATTCGCCGTGCACGTGCCAGTGTGAATGCGGCTCCCCCGGCGGCTCTGTGCCGTCGTGGGTGTGCTGGTGGTGCTCGTCATGCACGTGCCGATGCTCGTGGGCCATGTCCTCATGGCCATGCTCGTGCTCGTGGTGCTCCGTCAGATGAAGCCAGACGCCGAGCGCCATCAGAATCCCGGCGGCCACGATTTGGGCCGTCACCGGCTCTCGCAGAACGACCACGGCGATCAGCCCGCCGAAGAACGGCGCCAGCGAGAAATACGCGCCGGTCCGCGCCGTCCCGATGTGCCGCAAGGCCATGACGAACAGCACCAGGCTGACGCCGTATCCGGAAAATCCTACGACCACCGCGGCGCCCAGCGCGCCCGGTGGCGGGACGGCCGAACCCAACCAGAGCGCGATGCCGACATTGACCGCTCCCGCCACACACCCTTTCAGGAGCGCGATCTGGACCGGATCGGCCTGCGAGACTTTGCGGGTCAGGTTGTTGTCGACGGCCCACGCGAAACATGCGCCCGCGATCATGAGGGGACCAAGAGCCGCGCCCAGGATCACGCGTCCGCCCAGAGTCAGCACGATCCCGCCGGCCACGATCGCCGCCATTCCGAGCGCGATGCGACGATCGAAATTCTCGCGGAACACGAACCACGCGAGCAACGCGGTCAGCACGCCCTCCAGGTTCAGCAGGAGGGCCGCCGTGGTCGCCGCCGTCCGCGCCAGGCCAAACATAAGCAAGACCGGGCCGGCGACCCCGCCGAAGAGCGTGGCCAGCGCCAGCCAGAGCCACGCACGACCCCGGACGGCGGCTTCGCGCCGCGTGCCCATACCCAGCGCGCGCGCCAGGGTCGTCACCGTGAGCAAGCCGAGGCCCGATCCGAGATAGAGCAGCCCCGCGAGCATCCACGGGTCGATCCCCCGCAGCAGCAGCTTGGCAAGAGGGGTGCTCGCGCCGAAGAGCAGCGCGGACAGAAGAGCGAGCCCGGCGCCCGAGGACAACGTCTCGACCGAAATCCCCGCGCTTCTGACCGGCGAAGTCATCGGCGCGCGGGTGGTCAGACTATTCGTAGCCCTCGGGCTTGACGAACCCTCCGATCTCACGCGCGAGCAGCCCAGTGAAGCGGATCGGCGTGAGGTCTTCCAGGTAGGGCCCGATCGCCTGGAGCCCGATCGGCAGGCCCTCGCGCGATCGGCCGACCGGAAACGCCGTCGCCGGCTGACCGGCCAGCGTCGAGACCCCCGGGTAGACGAGGCCTCTCTCGTACGGCACGGCTTCGCCGTTGATGGTGAGCGTGAGCGTCATGTCGCTCTCGTCCCACGGCCACGCGCGCTCGATGTGCGGGTACGCGAGCGCGTTGAGCGCGGGCGCGAGCAGCACGTCCCAGTCGCGGAAGAACGCGCGCCACGCGGCGCGATACCGCTCGCGCCTGCCGTTCCAGAGGATGTACTCGCCCGCCACGCACTCGAGCCCCCGCACGGTGGCGCGCGTGAACTCCGTGTCCGGCTTGCGCCACATCTCGATGCGCTGCCTGCGAGTTTCCGCGTCGAGGCGGGCGCCCGTCACCGCCGCGAGCATCGACCGGTAGAGCAGGTAGTGCTCGCGCCAATCCTCCATGCCGTCCGGCTGCGCGAGCTTGACGGTGGCGCCGAGCCCGCTCATCCGCGATGCCAGCGCTTCG
>WNGE01029754.1_pt1 | contig 13860 bp, 12 predicted proteins | sample 5400651 | NCBI WGS metagenome assembly WNGE01 (sample SAMN13153370, study PRJNA577476) | soil metagenome | isolation source: 60 cm soil or saprolite under grassland replicate 2 | place: USA:California | collected 2016-06-15 | reverse complement strand
CGAGCGCGTAGCCGAGGTTTCCGCCGATCGAAAACCACGCCATCCCACTCGCGCGCCTCCGGCCGCTGACGAAGCCCGCGAACTTCGAACCCTCAGGGTGGAACGCCGCGGAGCCGAGTCCGGAGATCAGCACGAGCACGAGCAGGATCCAGTAGCTGGGTGCGTCCGCGGCGACGCCGATGCCGATCCCGGCCAAGGCGACGCCAGCGGGCAGGAGCCACATCGCGCCGCGCCGGTCGGACCAGAGACCGAAGAGCGGCTGGATGAGGGACGAGGAGGCCTGCGAAGCGAGGATCACCCCGCCGACGGCCGTGTACGACAGCGAGAAACGCTCCCTCAGGAACGGGAGCAACGCGGGCAGCGCACCGTTTGCAAAGTCGGTCGCGAGATGACCGCTCGAAAGCAGCGCCATCGCACGGCGGTCGATCTCGGCCCGCACGTCCGCAGGCTACCGAGGCCTGCGCGGACCGAAACTAGGCGGCCTGCGAGTCTTCTTGCCGGAGGTAGCGCTCGATGAGAGCGTGCGAAAGCGCCCACTGGGCACGCGCGAGCTTGACGCGGTTCTTCTCGAGCCGCGCGCCGTCGACGCCCTGGTCTCGGAGTCGCTGCCGCTCGGAAGTGAGGCCGGAGATCTCGTCCATGAGCGTCTCGACGGTGCGGCGGGCATGCCCGCGCCGGAAGCGGGAAGGAACGGCGGGCCGCAGGACCGTAGCGCTCATCTTCGGTGTCATCATCGGCATGCGACGTGAAAAGTTGAGTCGCGGTTAGGCCAATTCGTTAAGACACGGTAAAACCCTGCTGGGATAGCATCGCGGCCCGATGGAAGCGCTTGCGATCGAGGTGAAGCAGCCGGGCCAGATCGAGCCCGGCACGCTCGCGATTCCCCTCTCCGAAGACCACCTCACCTCGCTTTCAAACGGTGCAAAGGCAGTGGACGAACGGCTGAAAGGACGTCTCCAGCGACTCGCCGACGGCGGCGAGCTCAAAGGCGAGCTGGGAAAGACAGTCGTCCTCCACACCGACGGGGAGCTCGAGGCTCACCGCGTCGTGTTGGCCGGCGTCGGCAAGATCGCCGACGTCGACGCCGATGCGGTTCGCACGGCGGCGGCGGCCGTCGCGCGACGGATTGCGGACGTCGGCGGCACGGTCTCCTTCCTCCTCGACGAGTCGCTGCCGCTCCCGTTCGAGGAGCAGGCGCGGGCGATCGTGGAAGGCATCGTGCTGGGCTCCTACAGTCCCGCGCGCTGGAAGACGGACGAAAAGCCGAAGAAGAAGATCGAGAAGATCGTCCTCTCGGCGGGAAGCGAGGACGGTCTCGCGCAGAGTGCGATACGCGCTGCCCGGGTCGGCAAGTGGGTCAACTGGGCGCGAGACCTCGCCAACTCTCCTCCCAACGAGCTCACGCCCGAGGGCCTCGCGGCACGCGCCGGAGAGCTCGCCGGCGCGAACCTGCAGGTGAGCGCGTTGGATCCCGGTGAGATCGACGAGCTGGGCATGGGCGCGCTCAGCGCAGTCGGACGCGCAAGCTCGAACGGTCCTCGCCTGATCGTCCTGCGCTACGAGCCGCCGCAAGCGGCGCGTGCCGGCCTCGTCGTCGGTCTCGTCGGGAAGGCGATCACGTTCGACGCGGGCGGGATCTCGCTGAAGCCCGCCCTGAAGATGTACGACATGAAGGGCGACATGGCGGGCGGCGCCGCCGTGATCGCCGCGATCGCCGCGATCGCCGAGCTCGAGCTGCCGGTGCGCATCCTGGCCGTCGTCGCCGCAGCGGAGAATCTCGTCAGCGGCAACTCCTTCCGCCCGGGGGACATCCTGCATGCGGCAAACGGCAAGACGATCGAGATCACCAACACGGACGCCGAAGGGAGGCTCGTGCTCGCGGATGCCATGTGGTACGCACGCCGCGAGGGTGCGACGCATCTCCTCGACATCGCAACGCTCACCGGAGCGATGGAGGTAGCCCTCGGCGACCTGTACGCGGGATTGTTTGCGAACGACGACGAGTGGCGCGACGAGATCCTCGGCGCGGCCCGGACGAGCGGCGACCACACGTGGCCGTTCCCGCTCCATCGCCGCTACCGCCGCTACGTCGATTCGACCTACGCCGATCTGAAGAACTCGTCCGAGCTGCGCCAGGGCTCACCCGTGCTCGCGGCGGAGTTTCTGCGCGAGTTCGCGGGCGAGGGGCCGTGGGGGCACATCGACATGGCCGGGCCGGGCTTCCTGGAGCGCTCGCGCGGCGACTACTACACGCAGCGCGGCGGGACCGGGTACGGCGTCCGCCTGATGGTCGAGCTCGCCCAGCGCCTCAGCTCTTGAACTTCGATCTCGAACAGGAGCACGAGCTCGTCCGCTCGACGGTGCGCGAGTTCGCGCACGACCGCGTCGCCCCGGTGGCGGAGGAGCTCGACCGCGAGAGCCGCTTCCCGTACGACCTCGTCGCGGGAATGGCCGAGCTCGGGCTGATGGGCATGACGATCCCCGAGGAGTACGGCGGTGCCGGCGCCGACACCGTCGCCTACGCGATCGCGGTCGAGGAGCTGACGCGCGTCGACTCGTCCGTCGCGATCACGATGGCGGCGCATCACTCACTCGGGACTCTCCCGATCTACTACTACGGCAGCGAGGAACAGAAGCGCGAGTGGCTCCCCGAGCTCGCCTCGGGGCAGAAGCTGGCGGCGTTCGGGCTGACCGAGCCCGATGCCGGCTCCGACGCGGGCGCGAGCCGCACGCACGCCGAATCGCGCGACGGGCAGTGGACGATCAACGGCTCGAAGATCTTCATCACGAATGCGGGCACCGACATCACCGCGTGCGTGACGATCACGGCGCGCACGGGGGACGACGAGGTCTCCAACGTCATCGTCCCGAACGGGACGCCGGGCTATGAGATCTCGAAGCCCATGAAGAAGCTCGGGTGGCGCGCGTCCGACACGCGCGAGCTCTCGTTCAAGGACTGCACCGTTTCCGAAGGCAATCTGCTCGGGCCGCGCGGGCAGGGCTTCCGCCAGTTCCTGGAGATCCTCGACGGCGGGCGCATCTCCGTGGCGGCAATGGGGGTAGGTCTTGCGCAGGGCGCGTACGACCTGGCCTACGCGTATGCACTGGAGCGCAAGCAGTTCGGCCAGCCGATCGCGAAGTTCCAGGCGGTCCAGTTCAAGCTGGCGGACATGGCGACGGAGATCGAAGCCGGGCGGACGATGGTCTACAAGGCCGCGTGGCTGAAGGATCAGGGCCGCGACTTCGGCCTTGCGGCCGCGCAGGCGAAGCTCTACACGGGGGAGCTGTCGCACCGTGTCGTCAACTGGGCGCTGCAGATCCACGGCGGCTACGGCTACATGGACGAGTACGCGATCTCACGGCTCTACAGAGACCAGAAGATCCTCGAGATCGGCGAGGGCACCAACGAAGTGCAGCGAATGGTGATCGCGCGCCACCTCGGTCTCTAATCCGCCACGCTTTCCCACCGGTGCCTGGCACCGGGACATGGCCGCCTGGAATGTCCTGTGGTGCAGGGGAAACCTGCACCGGGTCACACTCTCGTGACACTTACGTATCGGTGCCTGGCACCGCGTACTGTGCCGAAAGGACTTGGTCGCTAGGGAGAGGGCGGCTTGATCTTCGGTGGTGCGTTGAACGCCGTGTAGCGGTGCGTCATGAAGTGCGCTGCGGCGGTCATCTGCAGACTGCGCGGAAGGAGCGTTCGCCGGTCGAGGCGCAGCGTGAACCACACCGGGCCGATCGGCTTCATGAACGCGACCACATACGTCGACCGAGTCGACTCGAGCAGGAACGCATTCGTGAAGTGACCGGCCCAGATCGGCTCCGGTTGCGGCGTCGGCTCCTGCGGTGAGGGCAGCCAGCGCCCTTTGCCGGCCCGGTCCCAGCGGCGCGGACCGATGATGATCCCCGAGGCGCCGCCCGGGATCCGGTACTCGAGGCGATTGGGTCGCTCGAGCGTGAAGTCTGCGACCACGCGGTTGCGAGGGCTCGAAGCGAGACGTTCCAGATAGTCGACACTTCGCTGCGCGCGGAACGCGCGCGTCGCACGCGCGACGAGCGCCGAAGCAGGACGTGGATGCGCCGGAATGCGGAATGTGAGGGTGCGCCCGTTCACCGAGACGGTCGCAACACGGCGTAGCGCGACGAACGCCCCGTAGCAGCCGTCCCCGCACGCGCCGGCTCGGACGCCGTTGACCTCGACGGCCAGTCCGTTGACACCGACGCCGTCAGGCCCGAGGACCATCACCTCCTCCCCGGGCGGCTGAACGGCCAACGCGACCGCCAGGTCACCGGCCTCCTCGCCCTGCACGACCATCTCCTTCGCGGGCAGCGGCGGCGGACCCTTCGCCTTCGCCGTCGCCACGGCCGCCGCAGCCGTGCGATCGCGACCCGGCCGCAGGTCGGTCAGCAGCGCGACCGCAGCGACGAGCCCGGCAAAGAGGAGCAGTTCGGCCGCGACGCTGCGGCGCAATGTCGACACCGACATCCGTGGAATGAACCTGTAGCGATTCGCCCAACCGAGCGTCACCAGCACCCCGAGGAGACCGGTCTTCACGAGCAACGCCCGACCGTACCCGGTGGTCCAGAGCTGGTTGACGGAGTTGAGCTCCGAGAGCGCGCGCACGATGCCGGTTGCACCGAGGATCGCCACCGACGCAACGGCAAGGCGTGAAAAGCGGCGCGCTACCCGCAACGTGCAGGACGTCGGCGACGACCTCGATCGGCGACCGGCCGCGGTCGAGGGCATGGCCTGCGAGCGAGGGCCCCGGCAAGAGCACGAGCGCTGCGACGAAGGCAAGCAGCTCGAGCGCCGGGTAGACCGGCGCGATCGCCGCCAGCAGCGCGCCAACTCCCGCCACGATCGCCACCGCAACCATGACGGCGCCGAACCGCGTCGAGAGCGAGACGTCATGGAGCAATCCGGAAACCCCGACGAACACGAGCAGAAACGCGCCGAGCAGCACCCGGACGGGCACCGCCGCGACCGCGAAGCGGAAGAAGGCCGCGCCGACCGCGGTCAGCAGGCCGGCGAACAGGAGCCAGCGCGACACCACGTCCCGGGCTCCCGGCCCGTTGTGCACTGAGAGAGAGGCGGTCGGCGGAGCGCGTCCGACACCGACTCCGAAGGCCGTCACCCCCGCAAGCGTGTGGCCGTCGTCGGAAACGACCCGCCAGAGCACGGTGTAGTCGCCGTCTCCGAGGCCGCTCCGGAGCGGCACGACGAGGACTCGGCCCCCCGTCACCCGAGGTTTCCCCGCCAGTACGGAGCCGTCGCCGTTGCGGACGGCCTTCATGCCCCGCCCCACGCGGACGTCGTCGTCGAAGACGAGCCTGACCGTGGCCGGTCCGGCAGCCAGCACGGCGCCATTCCCGGGGACGGTGCGGACGAGAGTGGCATGGGCCCAACCCGTCGCAGGGAAGACCAGGGCGCAGAGCAGAGCCACGAGGAGGGCGCGGGCGCGCAACGCTTCGAGAACGCTAGCTAGTGATGCCTGCAGCCATGCGGTTGTCGAAGCCCGATCCTCAACCTGTTTGATTACCCTCCTGATCGGTGCGTCGCTCGGGCCGGATCCACCACCACGATCGTCATCGCCCTCGTCACGAGCGTGACGTCCGTCGCGATCCCAGAGCTCTTCGGAGATCGACCGTACGACGCGCGCCCATCGCGCGTCCTCCCACAGTTCGTAAGGCGAGAGCTGAGCCTCCCGGCAGCAGTCCGAGAAGCGGGGCCGATCCGACGCTTCAAGAAAGCTAGCGGGCGACGGTGTTAGCTTCCTTGGTGTGCTGTTTCGCCAGTTCGTCGACGACGATCTCCGCTGCGCCTCTTACCTGATCGGGGATCAAACCAGCGGCGAAGCCTTCGTCGTCGACCCCGCGTACGCGATCGAGCAGTACCTGGAGGCCGCGGCGGACGCAGGCGTCCGCATCGTGCGCGTCCTCGAGACGCATACGCACGCGGACCACGTGTCCGGGCACGGACGGTTCGCGCTCGAGCACGACGTGCCCGTCTCCGTGCATCCGCTCGCTGAGCCTGAGTTTCCGTTCGATCCGTTCGAGGACGGAAAGGTTCTGCACGCCGGCACGGTCCCGGTGCGCGTGCTCCACACGCCGGGGCACCGTCCCGAGCACTGCGCCTTCGTCGTGGACGAGCGTCTCGTCCTCACAGGTGACTCGCTGTTCGTCGGGGACGCGGCTCGGCCCGATCTCGCCGTCGATGCACGTGAAGGCGCGGAGGGCCTGTTCCATTCCCTGCACCGTCTGACGCAGCTTCCGGATATGTACGAGGTCTATCCCGGCCATGTCGCCGGATCGCTGTGCGGCGCAGCCATGAGCCCTGCCCATTCGTCGACGATCGCAAAGGAGAAGGACTCGAACGCCGCGCTCGAGTTCGGTGACGTGCAGGCCTTCATCAACAACTCCGCCTCTGTGGCAACACCACGTCCACCGACCACAGCACGGGTGGTTGCACTCAATCAGGGCGCGTTCGTCGGTGCGCCCCCGACGCTCGAGCTGCTCGACGACCCGGGTGAGGCGACGATCCTCGATGTGCGTCCGACCGACGCGCACGCTGCCGGCCACCTCCACGGTGCGTTCAACGTGCCGGTATCGGGGACGTCGTTCGCAACACGCGCCGGCTTCGTGCTCGATCCGGATGAGCGCATCGTCATCCATGCGTCCGACCGGGAAGAGGCCCAGGCTGCGGCGCGAGGGCTGCGCGCGGTCGGCTTCCTCGAACTCGCCGGCTACGTCACCGAAGGGGCCGCGACCGAGCGACTGCAGCCCGTGGAGCTCGACGAGCTCGAGCGCCTACTCGACGAAGGCTCGGTGCAGGTCCTCGACGTACGGGAGAAGTCCGAGCGAGATGCCGGCTACATCCCGGGCACGCTGCACGTCCCGTACCGGCTGCTGCGCACGGCCGGCACGGACGGGATCGATACGTCGAAGCCGGTCGTCACGATCTGCGGATCCGGGACGAGAGCCTCGATCGCGGCGAGCGTGCTGACCGCCGCAGGAGTAGACGCACGGCCGGTGCTCCACGGCGGCGTCGATGACTGGCAAGGACAGACGGTGTCGTTCAGGCGCTGCGGCTCAGGCTGACACGGCTAGCCCAGCCGTTCGACCGTATAGCCACGCTCGTCCATCGCCGCGAGCAGCTGCCGGCAGTGCTCCTTGTCGCGAGTCACGAGCGTGAGCTCGACCTCCGTCTCGGACACGGGGATGTCCATCCCTTCGCGGTGGTGCTCGACTGCGATGACGTTGCCGCGCTCCTCCGCCACGAGCGAGAGTAGCTTGATCAGCTCGCCCGGCCGGTCGGACAGCCGCGTGCGAACGACGAGATAGCGCCCCGCAACGGTGAGCCCATGACGCATCACCGAGATGAGCATCGTCGGATCGATGTTGCCTCCGGAGAGGATGGGAATCGCTGGCCCCGATCCGCCGGCCCTTCCGGCCAGCAGTGCCGCGACGCCAACCGCGCCCGCGCCCTCGACGACGAGCTTCGCGCGCTCGAGGAGGAGCACGATCGCCTCGCTGATCTCCTCGTCCCCGACCGCGACGACGTCGTCGAGCAGGTCTCCCAGCAGCGGCATCGTGAACTCGCTCGGGACCTTGACCGCGATTCCGTCCGCGATCGTGTAGCCGTCCACACCGGCCTGCACGCCGACTAGCCGCACGTCGGGGCGTACCGCACGCAACGCGATCGCGATCCCGACGGCGAGACCGCCGCCGCCGACCGGGATGAGGACGGTTCCCAGGTCCGGGGCCTGCTCGGCCAGCTCCAGCCCGATCGTGCCCTGACCCGCGATGACGAGCTGGTCCTCGTAGGGGTGGATGAACGTGCCGCCGCTCTCTTCGACGTGCGCCAACGCCACGGCCAGCGCGTCCTCGAAATCGGCGCCCGTCATGACCGTTTTCGCGCCGTAGTTGCGGCACGCCTCGACCTTCGCCATCGGCGCTTCGAGCGGGACGTAGATCGTCGCCGGAGCGCCGAGCTCACGAGCGGCCCAGGCGACCGCCTGACCATGGTTCCCGGCGCTGGCCGCGACGACCCCCGCCTCGCGTTCGGCAGGCGACAGCGTCGACAGCTTGTTGACCGCGCCGCGGATCTTGAACGAGCCGGTCCGCTGCAGGTTCTCCGCCTTCAGGCGGACTTCGCGGCCGCACCGCCGCGAGAAGGTCTCTGACAGATAGATCGGCGTTTGCTCGGCGATCCCCTGCAGGCGCCGGCGCGCCTCTTGGACGTCAGTGAGAGTTGGTGCCGTACGTTGCGTCGCCAAGCTTGAAAACCCTCTCCATTATCTCCCGTACGGCCGTCAGTGGATCAAGCTCGCGTCGCTGCACCTCATCGAGCAGCCTCCGCAGCTCGGGATCGTCGGCAACGGCGCGCTCTAGATGTGCCTTCGCCCGGCCCGAGGCGACCGCGAAGACCTCGCCCGCGAGGTTCTTCCGCCGCCGTTCCTCGAGCCCACCGTCCTGCTCGAGATGCGCCCTGTGCTCCTCGATCTTCGCCCAGAGCTCCGGCACGTTCTCTTGATCGCGATCACGTCCGGGATCTCCATGATCCCCGCCTTCAGCGCCTGCACGGAGTCTCCGGAGCCCGGCATCAGGACGAGCACGACGGTGTCCGCGATGCCGATCACCTCCACCTCGCCCTGTCCCGCACCAACCGTCTCCAGGAAGACGAGCTCCTTGCCGGCGGCGTCGAGTACGAGGAGCGCCTGCAGCGTCGTCTCGGCGAGCCCGCCGAGATGACCGCGCGTGCCCATCGAGCGGATGAAGACCCCGGGATCGAGGAAGTGGTCCGAAAGCCGGATCCGGTCGCCGAGCAGCGCTCCCTGTGAGAACGGGCTCGAAGGATCCACCGAGATGACGCCGATCGTCCGCTCCTGCTCGCGCAGGGGCCCGATGAGCGCCGAGATGAGACTCGACTTCCCGACGCCGGGCGGACCGGTGATGCCCACGGCATACGTGCGCCCCGTCTCCGGGTAGAGGTCGCGCACGAGCTCGTATGCGAAGACCCAGCGAGGCCCGACACTGTCGGTCAGCGGGCCGGCTACGGCGAATCCGATTCCGAAGACCGCGTAGTTGACGCTCATGATCACGGTGAACACGCGCCCTCTGATCTCGTCCGACGCACCACGCTGGACGAGCAGCGAGTTGCACACGACCGCCGTCCCGTTGCCGATCCCGGAGAGAACGAAGCACGGCAATGCTGCCCAGACGTTCGGCATGGCACCGGCGGCGCCCAGCCCGATCGCCTGCAGCAGGATGCTCGCCGCGTAGACATTGCCCACCGACCGCCGCTCGACCCACGAGCCCGCTGCGAAGCTGCCGATCGCGAGGCCGAGCCCGATGCAGCCGAAGACGAGGCCGTAGCCGAAGTCGCCGGCCGAGAATGTGTCCTTCGCGAGGAACACCTGCGCCGTGTTCGCCGACGCGATCGCGCCGAGGGCAATCGTCCACACGACGAGCACGGTCAGCAGCGGCCGCGTCCGCACCACGCGCGCGAAGCCGTCCGCCAGATCCTGCAGGTGTCCGCGACCCACAAGGATCGCACCCTGCAGACTCCGGCGCGGAATCCTGAGGAGCAGCAGCGCCGACAAGAGGAACGAGGCGGCGTTGACCCAGTACGCGAGATCCGGGCTCGCCACGGCGACCAGCGCCCCGCCGATGACGGGTGCGACCGTCCAGCTCACGTTCTCGCTCGTCTGGATCAAGGAGTTCGCCTGCCCGAGCTCGTGCTCCTCGACGAGATTCGGTAGACCCGCGTAGACCGCCGGGCGGAAGAACCCCGTCGCCAGACCCGCAATTCCGGCAAGTGCGACGATCGATCCCGCTGAGCCCGCGAATGGCAGCGTGCAGAACACCGCGCAGCGGACGAGATCGGAAACGATCATCACGCCGCGGCGCGATAGCCGGTCGAGCAGCGGTCCGAAGAAGATCCCTACGGCGACGGCGGGCAGGAACTCGACGACCATCAACGCGCTCACCCACGGGCCGGAGTTTGTGCGGTCCTTGACGTCGACGACGAGCGCAATGGTGGCGAGCAACGTCCCCAGACTGGAGCCCAGCGTGGCCAAGAAGAGCAGGCGGAACCCGGGAGCGGTACCGAGAAGGCTCAGCTGGCGGCGGAGACCGGTCACCCGCCCAAAGTCTGTCAGGAAGCCGGTGCCGTCGTCCCCAGCCGCGCGAGAGCTTGCGCGAGGAACGCATGCTCGTCGTTCGTCCCCACGGTGATACGGATCGCGTGCGGTGCGCCAAAGCCCGCAAGAGGTCGCACGATGACTCCCTGGCGAAGCAGCGCGTCGAACAACGGCTGTGCATCCTCGCCGAGGTCGACGTACACGAAGTTGCCGGCGGCCGGTCCGGCAACGCTGTAACCCGCGCCTCGCAGCAGGCCCTCGAGCTCCTCGCGTCCCTGAGCGTTCAGCTCACGCCGGCGGCGAAGCTCCGCGGGGGCGTCGAGGCTCGCCAGCGCCGCCTCCTGCGCCGGCGTCGTCAGATCGAATGCACGCCGAGTCTTTCCCAGTGCGGTGACGAGTTCTGCGGCGGCGACGCCGTAGCCGGCCCGCAGACCGGCGAGGCCGTAGATCTTCGAGAACGTGCGCAGCACGAGCACACGCCTCCCCGCCTTGAAGTACTCCTCGACCGCGTCGGGATAGCCGGGATCGTCGATGTATTCGAAGTACGCCTGGTCGACGACGGTCAAGACGTGCGCGGGAACGCGCTCGAAGTACGCGTCGAGCTCCGCGCGTGTGTTCGTCGTGCCGGTCGGGTTGTTCGGATGACAGAGATAGACCAGCTTCGTGCGCGGTGTGATCGCGTCGAGCAGTGCGCCGAGGTCGTAGCGGTCGTCGCGGAGCGGCACGCATACCGGCTCGGCTCCGAGCTTGAGCGCATAGATCACGTAGCTCGGGAACGAAGGCCAGCCGCAGACGATTGCATCCCCCGGATCGAGCACCGCCTGCGAGATACCGTCGATGACGGCGTCTGCCCCGGCGCCGACGGCGATCTCTTCGAAGCGTACGCCGTGTCTCGCCGCAAGCGCCGCCCGAAGCCTGTACGCCCCGCCGTCGGGATACCGGTTCAGCTCGCCCGCCGCCTGCTCGAGCGCCTCGAGAGCCTGGGGGAACGGCCCGAACGGCCCCTCGTTGGAGGCAAGCTTGACCACGCGCTCGAGCCCGAGCTCGCGTTGGACCTCTTCGACCGGCTTCCCGGGCTCGTAAGGAACGAGGCCCTCGAGCGCGGGCCGCAGGAAGCCCGGCGGAACGTCCTCCACCCTAGGAGCCGGTGCTAGGCGTCTCGTCCGACTTCTTGCGCCAGAACCACAATGCGCCGCCGATCGCTGCGAAGACCGAGGCGAGGGCGGACTTGTTCAGTCCCGCATGCTCACCGGTCCCGGGAACAGCCGCGCGTGCCTTCTGCTTGCCGAACCGTTTCGCGACCTTCCAGACGCCCCAACCGAGCACCGCGTTGCGCCGATTGATGATCCCCATGTCTCTCCTTTCCGCGCGCGAGCCTAGCAAGGCAGCGAGAGAGGGGACCCCGGGGCCCGCGCATGGCCTGGCCCCGGGGTGGGGACGAGGGCACGTCCAGTCAAGAAGACTCTGTCCGCGGAAATTTCTTGCGCCGGTTTAGGGCTTCTTGCTCTGCGACGGGCCGTGCGTGTCGAACGGGCCCGGAAGCTGATCTTTCGGCTTGGCGACCGGCGTTCTGTTAGCCGGCGCCGGTGCGGGATGGCTTGGATGCGTCGGATGGCCGACGCCGACGTGGCGAGCGGCGACGCTCGCGTCACCGGCGTAGTGCTTCTGGCGCCCGACCGCCCGGCCGTGGCGTGCGTGGGCCTGAGATGCACGGTGCGACCGCTGTTGTCCAAGCGCACGATGCTTCAGCTTCGCGGCCGCAGTTCCGCCTTTCCCGGCGGCATGTGCATGCGCGCCCTCGGGCGTGCGCGCCGCGACCGGAATGTGCTCACGCGGCGACGGCACGATGGCGTCCGGGGAAACGGATTGGAACACCGGGGTCTTCGCCGCGGCCGTGGCATGCGCATCCTGCCAGGGAACGTGCCGTACGCCCTCGTAGCCTGCCCCGCCGATGACGAGACCGGCCGTGACGGCGGCGGCGGCCTTGATCGCGAGCCCGGTCCCGACGGCGGCTCCACCGCCGAAGAACGAGCTGAGCGAGCCGGGTACCGGGACGAGCGCGAGGGTCTTGAATGCACCCCGCTGCGCGCGCTGCCGACGTGCGAATGTCGCGCACTCGGGGCATTCGCGCAGGTGGGCGCGCAGCTGTCCGCGGTCCGTTCGCGGCAGACGCCCATCAAGCTGCCGAGAGATCGCGAACTCGGCCTCTCCACACGTGAGTGCGCCCTCGAGCTGCTCCCGCAGTGCACGCCGAGCGCGAAAGATCAGGGTCTCGACGGCGCTCGTGGAGAGGCCGAGGATCTCCGAGATCTCTACGTAGGAACGCCCTTCGAGCTCTCGCATCACGAGAGCTGCGCGCTGGTTGAAGGCGAGATGGCCCAGCGCCCGAGTGATGTCCTCGGCCGACGGGGTCTCGTCGTCGACGATCGTGTCGGCGATTTCGTCCTGAAATGCAACCTCCGACGGACGGCGGGCCGACTGACGGAAGCGCTGCCGGCAGACGTTGTGGGCGATCGCGATCAGCCAGTTCTGGGGCTTCTCCGGGCGATTCCCCTTCTCGATGTAAGAGCGGTAGGCGTTCAGGAAGGTCGTCTGCGTGACGTCCTCCGCGTCGGCCGGGTTGCGCATGACCGCGAGCGCGTAGCGATACACGTCACCAACGTGCCGCTTGTACAAGCGTTCGAAGGCGCGGTCCGAGCGAGGCCGCTGCGCCAGCAAAGGCGTCATGCCCTAGTAGATACCTTCTCTGCCGGAATCTTGCGAATTTGCGGGGATGTGACTTAAGGCAACTTCGGCAAGGGCAGGGGATCGACGGGCAGCGGCGGCAGGCTGGGAACCTGGACAGTCGGCGGCGGCAGGCTCGGAACCTGCACGGGCAGAGCGGAGACGGGCGAGGTAACGGTCTGCTCGACGGTGCTGACGACATCGCTAACCGGTTCCGGGATGCTGGTCGAACTGGACGCAGACGGAGCCGTGGAGGCGACCGCCGTCTGGGACGCCACCGGGGTCCGGGCCGCCGGCGAGGGGGCGTACCCGCTCGTCACGACTCCTTGTGCCGACGTTGCGTCACCACTGCGCACCTTGGCGTGCGCATCGTGGGCGCGCACCGAGACGGCAGTTTGGTGGAGCGGGGACGTGCTCTTGCCCGCCGCGGGCGCAGCGGGCGCCCCGGGCGACTCCGGTGCGGCGGTAGCGCGGATCGAGGAGCTGCCACCGAGCCCCGTTGCAAGCGCGCCGGTGACGAGCACGACTGCCGCTTTGAGCAGGAAGCCGGTGCCGGCAAGCGCACCGCCGCCCGCGGCGACGACGCTGCCGCCCTCGAACATGTGCAGCAGAGAGCCCGGCAACGGCACGCCGCCGAGCGAGCGGAGTGCCGACGCCTTGAGGCGCAGCGACCTGCGGCCGCGGAAAACGAGGGTCTCGACGGCCGCGACCGAAACGCCCAGCGTGTCTGCGATCTCGAGGTACGAGCGGCCTTCCAGCTCGCGCATGACGAGCGCTGCACGCTGGTTGAACGGCAGGCGACCTAACGCGCGAAGGACGGCCTCGACGTCCGGCTTGTCCTCCTCCGGCAGGGCGAGCTGCTCGACATGATCTTCGAGCGGAACCTCCTTCACGCGGCGGCTCGCCCGTGCGTAGCGCGTGCGCGCGACGTTGTGCGCGATCTTGATCAGCCAGTTCTGGGGCTTGAGAATCTCCTCGCCGCGGCTGTATG
>WNGE01015750.1_pt1 | contig 13860 bp, 15 predicted proteins | sample 5400651 | NCBI WGS metagenome assembly WNGE01 (sample SAMN13153370, study PRJNA577476) | soil metagenome | isolation source: 60 cm soil or saprolite under grassland replicate 2 | place: USA:California | collected 2016-06-15 | reverse complement strand
GAAGCGTAGCCACTGCCTGGCCCAGCCGACCTCGCGCGCAACTCGGACGGCTCTCTTCGCCCCGGGGGAACAGGTCGAGTTGGCCATCCCGACGCGGTGCCGGACGAAACGGCAACCCCTGAAGCGGAAGCCGATCGTCTCGATCGCGAAGCCGTATGGGAAGGCGCGGCCCGAGGCCCTGGCGAATCCGGTCGAGCCGCCGCTCCTGGCTCTGCAGGTCCGCGAGGACCTCCTGCTCCCAGCGCTCCTTGATCCGCTGGATCCTGGCCGGCGAGATGTGGACCGCCATCCGATTCTCGAACCGCGGGCTGAGAAGCACGTGCACGTGTGGGTGCGCCGGCCGGCCCGCGCCGCCGTGGTGATGGACTGCGAGGACCCCTTGGGCTCCTAACAGGACTCTGCCAGCACCCTTCGGCGTGAGACGGCGAGCGCCTGCATGTCCCCAAGCTCGATGCGCTACTCGCACCGAAGCGCGACCATGGGGTCCACTCGGCCCGCGCGTCGGGCGGGCTGGAGGGCAGCCAGGAGTGCCAGGGCAGCAGCAGCAGCGAGAGTCATCAAGAGTGCGGCCGCGTCGTAGCGGCGGACCCCGTAGAGATAGCCTTCCAGGTGGGTCGCCCCCCAGGAGCCGAGCCCCACGCCGATGCACAGGCCCACGGTGGCGAGGAGGAGCGAGGATTGGGCGAGGTGGCGGCCGATCGCTGCGGGAGCCGCGCCAAGCGCAATGCGGACGCCGATCTCGGGCACCGACCGGGCGACGAGAGACGACAGGAGCCCGTAGACCCCAATTCCAGAGAGGAAGAGCGCCAAGCACGCGGCGACCCCGAGAAGCCAAGTGGCACCGCGGAAGCGGGCTAGAGCGCGGTCGATCCGGTCGGCCAGCGCCTCGACGGCCGTCGTTCGTAGGCGCGGATTCAGCGACGTGACCGTGTTTCGAAGGAGCGTTGCCGCCTCGGACGTTGTGCCCGCGGTTTGCAGCACGAGGGCGCCTTCCGTGAGCGGCATCTGGGCGAGCGGCAGGTAGATCGCCGGAAGCTGTTGCAGCGCGAGATCCCGATAGGGAAGATTGCCGGCAACGCCCACCACCTCCACCGTGCGGCCACCGAGTGTCATCACGTCCACACGAGCGCCGACCGGGTGGCCGCCGACGAGGCGTGCGCCGGCCTCACTCAGGACCGCGACCGGCGGGCCTTGACCACGATCCTCGGGACCGAAGTCGCGGCCTCCCTCGAGCCGAATGCCGAGCGTGCGAAACGCCCCCGGACTCACCACGTGAACAGTGGCCACGAAGCCGCCCGTGGTCGCAGAGGTCGGCCTGACCAGGCTCGTGAAGAAGCTGTCGGAGAGCGGGACGCCGTTCACGAAGCCCGCCCCCTCCACCCCGGGAGCCACGCGGAGCCGGTCGAGCGCCTGCTCGACGAACGTTGCGGCCGCCTCCGGCGAGTACTCGGCGGAGGGCAGACGAATCTCCGCGGTCGTCACCCCGCGCGCCTTGAACCCCAGATCGGCTTGGACGAGCGTCCCCACGCTGCGCACGAGCAGGAGCGCGGGCAGGGTCAGGGCAAGAGCGAACGTGACCTCGGCCACTACGAGGAGTCCGCCGGGCCGCGTGATCCGGAGCCGTTCGAGGCCGCCGCCAGTGACACCCGCGCCTCCGCGCAGGAAGGTCGACGCGTCGACCCGGGTCGTCTTCCAGGCAGGCACAATGCCGAAAAAGACCGCGGCCGTGGCGCAAAGAACGAGCGCGGCACCAACGAGGCCTCGATCGATCTGAAAGGCCGCGGGGTTGAAGGTCACTCCGAAGGGCGCGGTCAGGATCGTGGGCTCGGCGAGTCCGAGGCCCAGGAGCGCACCCAGGGTGAGCATCACGCCCACCGCGGCGCCCCCAGCCCCAACGAACAAGGCCTCGGCCAGCGCGCCGCAGGCTAGGCCGAAGCGCGGAGCGCCCAGGACCACGTGGAGACCGATGGTCCGGGCGCGGTCAGCCCCCCGGGCGAGGAACATGTTGCCGAGATTGAGCGCTCCGAGTACGAGCACCAACGGCCACAGACTTTTCACCTGCTGGCCAAGAACGGCCATCTCGGCCCTGGCCTCGCGCAGACCGTACCCCGGTCGGAGACGTCCAAGGCCAACCCAGATGGTGGCGTATGGGTACTCGATTGGTTTGGCCGTGCGCCACTCCGCCGTCCGCATCCCGACTGGGGCCATCATTGCCGGGATCCACGCGCCTGTCCGCGAGATCCCCGTCCAGTCAAACCAGGACTCGTGGAATTCCTCAGGCATGACGCCGACCACGGAGAACGCCACGCCGTTCAGGATGAGTTTCTCATCCAGGATCGTGGGCCGTGCCCCGCAATGCCGCCGCCACAGACGCTCGCTCAAGACAATGACCGGATGCCCGAACGGATGCTGGTTCTCATCTTCACGAAAGACCCTTCCGATGAGTGGGCGCGCTCTCAGCACGTCGAAGAAGTTCGGGGTCACCGCCCCCGTCTGTACCTGTACGTTCTCGGCATCGGTACGGAGGGACAACGTCACGTAGGTCTCCCCCGCCACATCCACCACTCGACTATGCGCTCTCAGATGGCTGAGCCACGGATAAGAAACTGGCCTGCGCCCTCCGCCCACCTCCGGCGCTTGCCTGATATCTATGAGCTCGTCCGATCGGTCGAACGGCAACGGCGGAAGGACCGCACGGTCCACCAGGCGAAAGATCAGGCTGGGCGCCACCGCGACGGCTACGGTCAGAACGGCTACGGCCGTGAAGGCTGGGGCTCTGGCTAGGCGGCGCGCCGCCCACGCGGCTTCGCGCGCGAAGATGACGGCGGTCCGCATTGGAGTCCTCCAGTGACAGTCAGACGGCTATCATCTCACTCGTCCGTGCGGCCTAGAAGGGTGAGCCTGCCAGCCGGTCGCCCTTGGGTGCACGGCCCACGACCCGCCTGCAGCTAGCGATGGCGTTCACCGATGCCGCGGAGACCGCGCAGCAGCCAGAGCGCGTCGCGAATGGCCCGGGGCATGGCCTTCGACGCGAGCCGGAACAGGACTCGGCGGGCCGCCTTCTCGGGATTCCGCTCCCATCGCATGCCTCGCCAGCCGAACCGTAGCCCACTGCCTGGCCCAGCCGATCTCGTGCGCGACTCGGACGGCCCGCTTCGCGCGGGGGAAGAGCTCGAGTTGGCCGGCCCGACACGGTGCCGGACGAAACGGCAACACCTGAAGGGGAAGCCGATCGTCTCGATCGCGGGGCAGTATGGGAAGGCGCGGCACGAGGCCCTGGCGCATCCGGTCGAGCCGCCGCTCCTGGCGCTGCAGGCCGGCGAGGACCTCCCGCTCCCAGCGCTCCTTGACGCGCTGGATCCTGACCGGCGAGATGTGGACCGCCATCCGATTCTCGAACCGCGGGCTGAGAAGCGCGTGCACGTGTGGGTGCGCCGGCCGGCCTGCGCCGCCGTGGTGATGGACCGCGAAAACCCCTTGGGCTCCTCTCAGGGCACCACGGAATGTCTTGTCGATCGCATCACGCATGACGCGCTCGGACTGGGGCCCGTCCAGCCGCCTGAAGCGTTCCGCCGTGGGGTTGTCCACGGTCATGATGAAGCGGAAGTAGGGCGGGTTCCTGAGACCTCGAGCGTCCTCGCGGAGGGCCCGACGGATCGCCGGCTCGTCGCCTCGGAGGGCTCGGTATCGCTCCCCGATCCCGTAGAGCTCGCGCCGGCGTCCGTCGGTCAGTCCTTCCTCACGGTGGGCGATGTACCGGACCTGCCCGGCGGCGCGATCCGGGCTTCTGTGGTATCGCGCCTCAACGAAGAACATCTCAGTTCGAGTCCATCGGCCGCGAGCTCGCCTTTTCGGCCAGGTCCCGCTCCGCGTCTGCGACGGCCTGCTCCCACTCATCGGCTCCCGTCACGCGCAGCTCCGCCAGGAGCTCGTCTTCGCTGACCTTCACGCTCCCGTCGCGAGTGGCCCAGTGGGCGAGAAGCCGCAGCATCCCGAAGGTGGGCGGGCCCATCAGGTCGAGCGTCAACCGGACACCTTCGAGGGCCCCCAACAGCTCCTCGGCTCGGCCGACCGGGACACCCTCTCGATTGCGAATCGTCTCCATTCCGACGCCGAGGCAGCCTCGAATCGCGTCCGATCGCGTCGCCCCCATGCGCCTGGCGTGAGCGTCGATCTCGCGCACGAGATCGGGCGGAAGCCTCGCCGTGACCCACTGGAGAGAGTCGCCGACTCGGGCCATTTCCCCTCCTCGCAGCTCGGCTGCGCCAGGGGATATAGGGTCGACTGCCGGCCCGGGCTGGATTCGGGTTCGCCTCATCTCGCCTCCTCGCCGAACGGCGGCGTTCTGCGGATTCCAGAGGGAGCAAGCGATGTGCCGGCAGCCACGAAAGGCGTCGCTGATTGACTGCGCGGGGGTTAGATCGGAGCGCATGCGGGCGCCGGAATGCTGGGTTCTCAGCGTTGAGAACCCTCGTCAAACGTTCTCAAACCGGAGGAGGAATCTGGCCCTTCGGGCGGCTAGCCAGGTGCCTCCTTCCCGCTCGGATGAGGAGGGAAACCGGCCGACCGCGGAGGCACGAACAGGGCCGCGAGAGGGCCAAAACCGGCGAACGCCCCAACACGGCGCCTGGTGGTCGCAAGTCGTTCCTACTCCGCGGAGTGGACACAGAGCGGAAGGGGTGTGTGTCACGCCCTTTGCAGTCCCACGCGCGCAAGGACATCGGGCGCGGAGCCTCGTCTCCTGGAAGCGTGATCCGCGTGCCTTGCTCGCGATGCGCCGAGGCCCCAGCTTCAGCCTGCGACGACCCGGAGTCCAGGTGCGAGGCGTCGTCGGGGCCGGGCAAAGAGCTCGTCCACTCTCGCCTGACTGATTCGGAACTCTTCGGCGGGTGCGCCCGGCCCCCGGCCGGCGCCCTGCTCAACTTGGGCTCGGGATAACAGGAAAATGTCGGCTTGATCCAGATCGAGGCGCTTTCCATCGTACTTGAGCCCGACTAGGGCGAGGATGTCGTAGCGCCGCTTGAGGCGGCCTCTTTTCGGGATCCCCAAGACGCTGGTCTTAACCTGCAGGGCTTTGAATACGCCGCCACGGACGCCGATCAGGTCGTTGCCTGAGTCTCGGAGGGGGGGCGATGCTTGGACCTTGTACTGCAGGAGTCGAAGCTGCACCAAGAGCTCGCCGAGGGTGCCTATCACGGTGTTCGACGGAAGCTCGTTCACTAGCTTGTCTCGCAGCCCCAAGCTGCGTCAAAGCCCCACGTGTGTCAAGCGCTGGAGCCACCGGATCGCCGGGCAAGAGACGCGACGGCTCTTCGGAATAGGGCCCGAGCCTTACTACTGCCGGGCCCAACCGCCGCTGTGCCGGTCCTACCGGACGCGCCTACTTCAGCTTTCGGCGGAGCGCAACCAGCTCGGCTACGAGGCGCGGCCCCTGCATCATCCGCTCCGCGAATTGAGTCTGACGCTTCTTGTCATCGCGCTTCGACTTGACCTTGTGATCCACTAGGTTGCGGGCACCACGGAACGAATGTAGGTCGTGTTTGAGATTGTTGTTGACGGTCGGCGCCTTTCCGCCATGGAGTGCTGTCGAAGCGAGGGAGTCGATTTGCTCCGACCAGTCCTTCTGGTCGATGCTGGCTGTGGGTAAGGTGACGATGGCTTTCTTTGCGGCGTGGCGAAGAAGCCTGTCCGTCTCGCGCTCGACAACCTCGCACATGTCTCGAAGGCCATCCTTCCTGTCGACGTTGTTGAACTTGTTGACTGCGGCGAGGACGTCCTTCTTGCAATCACCGTAGGCCAGGGTAGGTTCCGGCGTGACGACCAGCGCGGGATTCCGGGCGGGCCTATCGGTCCTGACCATTCTATCGTCATCGACGATCAGGAGGCCGACGCCATCACGCTGTAGTTCGCCGAAAACGCCGACAGGGATCGAGCCCTCCGCGGCAATCGCGACGAAGAACTCGGCGTACTTGCGATGCTGGCTCAGCCACTTCGAAAGATCCTGCAGAGACGGGCCATAGCTGAGGGTCCCCTGTGCTTCAACAAGGATCGTCTTGCCGCGTTGCACCATAGCGAGCGTCGTGCGGTACGGGACGTCTGGCCACGCGGCCCGCTCGACCTGGATGCTGGCGCCATGCTTCCGGAAGTGCCGAGCGATCGCTTCGGCGATCGGCCAAGCCTCTTCGGGCGTCAGGCTGAATCTCACGCGCTACCCGAGGATGCGGTGGATCTCTTCTGACAGCTCCGAGAGGGCTCCAAGGAGAGCGTGGTCGAGCTCCGATTTCCTCTTGACACTGCGGAGCTTCGACAGCAGGGAACGTGTGCGGCCCAGGAGGTCGCGCTGTTCATAAGCGCTCTGGACCGTGTCCTCATACGCCTGGTCGATCGAATAGGCCTTCTCGTGGATAAGCCGAGTCATGGCGGTCGCGGCACGCTTCTTGTCAGCTCCGGCCAATCCGTGCCATGATCTCGGGAAGATGGCGCTCGACGGCATGCAGGGACTTGTAGATCTCGATGAAGAGGTCCACCTTGATGCGTTGTTGGTCACGCGGCTTCTCCGCTTCCTTGAGTAGCATGGTCTGGTACTTCTTTGGCAGATCTAGCAGCTCAAGGGCGCGTCGCACGGTGGCGAGGCGGACGCCGGTCACAGCTGCTAGCGCTTTCGGGTTCGTCGCCCGCCCGTCCTTCGCGAGCATCTCGCGGATATCGCCAAGCTTGAGGGCCATGGGCATGACGTCCCAGTCCACCCGGACGTTGTGGATGTTGAACATCATGAGCAGGTTCTCGAGCCGGCTAGGCTTGGGCAGCACGATTGCCGGCATCGCGGACAGGTTTAGCTTCTTTGCGCAGCGCCACCGACGCTCGCCATCCAGGAGGGTGAACTTGGAGCCGTCGGCGTAGACGGAAACAGGGACGCGAATGCCGACTTCACGGATCGATTCGAGGAGCTCATTCATTTGCTCCTCGCGGAAGATGAGACGCGGGTTCTCGGGGTTGGGCTTGACCTTGTCTGGCGGGACTTGCGCAAGCGGGGCGGCGGCCGTCATCGAGTGAGCACCTCCGACTCGTAGCCAAGGAGGGGATAGTTGGCAAGAAGCGCCTCTGAGACCGTTCCTCGAGAGTGCGTGGTGCCCGAGATCGCGCTGCGACGTAGGGCCCGGTAGAAATGGAACCCACCGTACAGCGCGAGGACGCGGTCGTGATCAGCGTTACTGACCAGCACATGCACCCCCTGCGCGGAGAGCCGGCGGGCTAACGTGGCCAGGCGCTTCTGGTCATCCCAGGAGAAGAGGTGCTTGTTGTACTTGAGGAAACCGTTGTTTTGGTGCCCCGTGATGTACGGAGGATCAAAGTAGATGAAGTCGCCCGACTCTGCGCTTGCCACGGTCGCCTCGAAGTCACCGTGGCGAAGGGTGGGGCGATTTAGCAATGCTGCGGCCTGCTTTAGCCGCGGCACATCACAGATGGTCGGATTCTTGAACCGGCCAACCGGAGTATTGAATTGGCCCTCTTGGTTCGTACGGTAGAGGCCATTCCAGCAGGTCCGGTTGAGGTAGATCAACCGCGCCGCGAGCGAGCATGGCGTGCGCGGGGTACGAGCCCGAAGGTCGTAGTAGAAGTCGGGATCGTGGGGATATCTACGGAGGAGACGGATCACGCCATCCACGTCGGAGCGTAGCGTACGATACGTGGAGATCAGTTCACGGTTCTGATCGGCGAGCGTTGCGCAACCTGGCTCGAGGGCGAAAAAGAAGGCTGCACCGCCCGCAAATGGCTCGTAGTATCGTCCCTTCCATCCATCGGGTACGAGGAAAGGCGCCGCTGCCGCCAACCACTGTTTCCCGCCAGCCCATTTCAACACGGGCTGCACGGACGGCCTTTCCAGTTCGATGCACGTCAGAGATGCCCCCTTGACGCGCTCGCGCACGACGAGGCAGTCCGGGCGGACCTCAAACACGTGTGGAAAGGATTTCAAGGAAGTTCCTAAGCCACGGGATTTTAACACGGCCCCTGGCGCTGATGGGTCCAACACACCTTCGTGTAACCGGGTGCGTGAACCTGGCGTTGGCAGGGGAGGCGATGAAAGGCTCCGCCGCGGTCTTGGGAGCGCGCCGCGGTCACGACTTTTTGGGGTTTGGGCGGCTCCGCGTAGCGCGACTGGCGCCATCGCACGCACGGCCTCAGGATCGCCACAGTCCGCCGCCGACAGTGCGCACCCGCCTCTGGACCCCAGACTGCCCGGGGCAGCAGGGGCTGGACAATCCAGGTATCCTTAGATTGTACGAACCTGTTCAATGATGATTTGTTATGCGCCCGAAACTCAGATGGGAGCCAGCCGGCCGTGGTCTTTGTCGAAGTGACCCACTGGTCAGGAGGACTGAAGCGCGAACTCCACCTCGAACTCGGCGAGCGCCCGCTTCTTCGCGGCGAGCAGGGCGCCGAGTTCAGACTCTATCGGGCCGTCAAGGGCGGCGGGAACGGCGTCGTCTTCCAGGCTCAACGTCGGGCCGCCGGGGGCGAGATCGATGTTTGCGCAGTCAAAGCCTTGCGGCAGCTTGACGCCACTCGTGTGGACCGCTTCGCCAACGAACGGCGTATCCTCTCGCGGCTGAACCACAGGCGGATCGCAGCATACTATGACGCCGGCGCCATTGAGGTTGAGGCAGGTGTTCGTACCCTGTGGATGGCCATGGACCTCGGTGGTGACAACCTTCGGCAGCACGTACAGGAGCGCGGTCCTTTGCGCCCGGGCCTTCTGCGCCGAGTTGCTCTACAACTGTGCGAGGCAGTCCAGTACGTACACGAGGCCGACCTGATCCACCGGGACCTGAAGCCCGATAACCTCGTGTGGGTTGGCGACTGTGCAGCCGGCGAGATCAAGCTGATCGACTTCGGGATCGCGAAGTTCAACGGTGAGGATGTATCGGGGCGTCCTCTCGACGACTTCACGCGTACCGATGAATTCATCGGCCCACTCTTCTACTCTTCACCTGAGCTGATCGCGTACGCAACGAACAAGGCCCACCCGGTGGATCACCGGTCGGACCTGTTTCAACTCGGGAAGGTTCTCTGGTTCCTCGGCACCGGCCGCGTATCCGCAGGCATCCCCTTTCGCGGACAGGATCCAACGGGAGGCCTGTTGCATGCGTTGGTAATGGAGCTTGTGACTGATGAACCCAACGAACGCCTAGACTCTGCAAATGTGATTGCCGGACGGATCCAGCGGTGGGAGGTAGACTGAGAAGGGGAGGCACCTGACGAGCGGGGGTGTGGCCAGTCGAAGTGCCGCTCGCAGGTGAACCCGGTCATCGCCAGACGAGGAGACCACAAATGAGCTTGGATCTAGTGGAACTTGCTAAGTCGCTCGTCGAGGTCGCTCGGCTTGCCCACGTCGATCTTAGGCTTCGCGACATCCAGACCGAACTGCTTCCGGCTCCCCATCGCCGACCGAATTCGCTCCCGCCAGGCACTCAGGCGGTTTACGCCTTTATCCTTGGTGAGAGCTGCCTCAAGGTTGGCAAGGCCGGCCCGAAGACTCAAGCGCGCTTCACGAGCCAGCACTACGGCCAGAACGCTCGGAGCACTCTGGCCAAATCCATTCTGAATGACCGATCTCGCACGCTTGCCCTGGTTCGAGCCGATCACCGGAGCGAAGTGGAGAGCCTCGACATCGGCTCAATCGGCAGTTGGCTCGAAAGGAATACTTCGCGGGCTCATGTCTTTATCCCAGCGACGGCACCCGACTGTGCCCTCGCTCTTGCGGAGAGCTTCACTCAGTGCAGGCTTCGGCCAATCTACGAAGGCAAGAGGTCGTCGAATGGTGGCTAACCATCGGACGAAGCTGACGAAGCAACGTTACGAATCTCCATCGGTGTAGCGATGGAGCCTCGCAGCTTGTTCTGGTGTTGGACGACTTTTCGCGAGGGGGAGAGTTGAACTACTTCCTGGATCTGTTCAGCCCGGAAACCTACGAGGCGTTTGGCCGGTCGGATCGGTCGGTGTCCGGGTTCCGGCCCCGCCACAAGAATGCAGCCGACCGAGTCCGCATAGGCGACAAGCTGGTCTGCTACATGACACGGCTCTCCCGCTGGTTCGGTGTGCTTGAAGTCGTTGAGGGTCCATTCCACGACAACACGCCGATCTTCTTCCCGGAAGCTGATCCCTTCGTGGTGCGCTTCCGCGTGAGGCCTATCGGGTGGCTTGCGGTCGAGAAGGCCGTTCCCATCTACGAAGACGCAGTATGGAACCAGCTGTCCTTCACCAAGGGGCAGACGAGAGGGACTCCCACGTGGGCAGGTCGAGTCCGGACCAGTCTGGTGCAGCTCAGCGCCGCCGACGGGAAGCTTCTAGAGTCCCTACTCCTGGAGCAGAGCCGTCGCGGCCGGGACTATCCACTCGATGCTGCGGATTCCCGCAAGCTTGCCACCCATCGAGTGCGGCGCTTGGACAAGGATGTGAGCGTTACGGTTCCGGAAGACCGGGACGACGACCTAGATCAGGAAAGAACGCCACACGCAGAAGTACGTGAATCAATTCAGGTCCAGGCTCTCCTCGCGGAGATCGGCACGCGCATGGGCATGCAAGTCTGGATTCCGCGCTCGGACCGCGCCGCCGTGGTCACGGAATGGGAAGGAGAGCACCCGCCCCCCCTCGAGAGGCTTCCCCTCAACTACGACGAAACGACCCTGCGAACCATCGAGCAGATTGATGTTCTCTGGCTCAAGGGACGGTCAATCCGCCGAGCGTTCGAGGTCGAACACACCACCTCGATCTATTCGGGCATCCTACGAATGGCCGACTTGCTTGCCCTGCAGCCAAACATGGACATCCGTCTACATATCGTGGCGCCGTTAGCCCGGCGCGAGAAGGTCTTCCAGGAACTGCGCCGGCCGGTCTTTTCGTTGCTGGAGCGCGGTCCGCTGTTCGAGAGCTGCACCTATCTGTCGTACGACAGCCTGCGAGAGTTGGCGAAACAGCCAAACCTGAGCCATTTGCGGGAGACCGTTCTCGAGGATTACGAGGAGGAAGCCGAGGAGTAGCACCAACAGGTGTGGCCGAGAGCTTTGATCGGGCGCCAGTCCTTCGACATGCAAGCCGACCCCCTCGCTGACCACCTACGTGGCGGTGTTGGACGATAATAGGAGTCTCAGGGCTTGGAGTTCGTCCCATGTCGAGAGAAAGCGACCTCAGTCCGCTCGTGGCCAAGATCATTGCCGGCCACAAGTGGAGGTTCAGCCCCTCTGGTATTCCGCCGGCGAACGATTCTTCCTTCTCCGAAGTCCGCTCCACGGAGCAAGATATCCTGAGACGCATGCCCAAGCCCCAGCCATTCAGAGCGCGGGGTGACCTGTCCGAGTGGGTCTTCAGGCGGGCTGCCGCTGCCGTGCAGGGAGGCAGAGAGCCGCAAGATCCGACCTTGGCAGAGGAGATCACGGCTCAGCTCAAGAACCCTAACTCTCCCTTTGATTTCTCGGTGGGCCTCGAGAGCGAATCCGAGGAGCCCTATCGCGCTCCACTCGCTGACGATCTTGTGCTGGAGGTGGAGACCGAACACGATGATGACACCGGATGGTCTACGCATTCCGCTCAATTGCGAGGGAAAGTATCCGCCTACAGCCGTGAGGTCGCTCTCGACGAAAGCTGCAGAATGATACGTGAAGCGATAGGGGCTCTGGTGGCGCTCGGGCTAGCGTCCGTGTACGTAGACTGGTGGAGGGATGACGAGCTGGATTTCACACTCACCGGCGGAATGGTGCTCGAGGGCGATCCGGAGCCTCCACGCCCGCCGGGGGAATTGATCGACCTCGTTTTCAAGACCCACATCGAAGACTACGCGGGTAGCCAGTTGGATCAGGCTCGTGCCGTACGCACGTCAGCTCACTCGGCGAACCGAGTAGTAACTCAACTAGGCCGGTTGTGGCACGACAAGAGCGAACATGCCCAAGGGATCCGCACGGCGTGTGGGTTGTACGCAAGAGGAGAGGCAGCAACAGATCCCGGCGTCGCCGTTATCAACTACGCGATGTGCCTAGAGGGTCTTCTCCTGGAAAGAAAGCACACGGAGAACGTGGGCGCCCGGCTGAGTGAGGCGGTGGCGTATCGACTCGGCAAGTCCCCATCCGAGCGTGAACGCTTGAGGGAGTCGACGCGCAGTCTTTACAAGCTCAGGTCCGAGTACGTCCACACCGGAAGTATCCACGCAGACCTGGATCAGCAAGAGGACTTGGCTCGCACAGCAGGGGACGCTTTGAAGCGTGAGATCGAGGATTTCTGAAGCTCAGCTGGCAATTCTCACGTCTGTAGTGGGCGTTCCCAGTTTCTCAGCCGTGAGAAGGGCCGGCGCTGCGCGTCGTTGATTTGGCTCGACTTGCTGGCGTTCTGATGGCCGGGGCTGTGGTCCGCGGCTTGCAGCTTGGGCGGCGTGGGCCGATATTGGCTCACGAGCCCAAGGGTGGACCGGCCTTGTCCGAGCTGGACGATATCCTGACGACCGAGGAGGCGGCGAAGCTGCTCAAGGTGTCGGAGAGGACGCTGGAGCGGTGGCGGGTCCGCCGGCGGATTCCCTACGTGGAGTATCCGCGGCAAGGGACCTGGGCGCCGATCCGGTTTCGCCGGGCGGACATCCTCGAGTGGCTGAGGCAGCATGTCGTGAAGGCGAACCGGAACGGAGACCAGGTGGCATGAAGGGTCGTCGCCTGCCGCGTGGGGTCTATCGCCGGGGCGAGGTGCTCTGGATCCGCTTCAGGAACGCGGACGGGGGGCTGAGCCGCGAGAGCACCGGCCAGCGCGACGTGAAGGTGGCCGAGGCGATACTCGCGAAGCGCAGGGCGGCGACGGCGATGCTCAGTCACTTCCCGACGCGGAAGTTCGAGCAGCTCACGTTCGACGACTTGCGCGAGGCGTGGGAGCCGGCCCACCTGAAGAAGACGCCGAGCTTCCGTTACCTCCTGCCGCGAGTGCTCGCGGCGTTCGGGGGAGCGAAGGCTCGTGAGATGACCACGGAGAGGGTCCAGGAGTTCCTGGATCGCCTCAGGGACGACCAGGGCCTGTCGGCCTCGTCGGTGAACCACTACCGGACCATCCTGAACTCGATCTTCAACGAGGCGATCCGGCACGGCAGGTACGACGCGAACCCGGTCCGGGCGATCCATCAGTTCCGGGAGCCGCCCGGACGGGACCGTTTCCTGAGTGTCGAGGAGTTCCAACTCCTGTTGGCCAAGTGCAAGGACCCGGAGCTTCGGACGGCGATCCTCGTGCTGTGCATGACGACGCTGCGGCTGCGCGAGCTGCTGAACCGGCGGTGGAGCGAGATGCATCTCGAGGGGCCGGCGCCGTACGTCTCGGTGCCCCACACGAAGACGGGCGTGCCCAAGAAGGCTCCGCTGCCCCGGGTGGCCGTCGAGGCGCTCAAGTCGCTCCCCAGCTATGGCCTGGACGACTACGTGTTCCCGTCCAAGTCGTCGGCGAGGTGGCCGAGTCCGAAGCAGCCGTACCGGTGGGACATCGGCAAGGAGTTCCGGGCGCTCGTGCGTTCGCTAGGAATGGCGGACGTCCGACTCCACGACCTCCGGCATACCGGACCGTCCGTGCTCTTGATGCAGGGCATTCCTGGCGACGTGGTGAGGAAGATAACGGGGCACCGATCCCGCGAGCTGGAGCGCTACCAGCACCTCTCGCCGGTGTTCAGGGCACAGACGGTGGACCTGATCGCCCAGGTCCTCTTCAGTGACACACGTAGTGACACACCGGCCCCCGAGGAAGAAGAGGACGACGCCAACTCGTTGAAAAATGGCGGGGTGGACGGGACTCGAACCCGCGACCTCCGACGTGACAGGCCGGCGTTCTAACCAACTGAACTAC
>WNGE01005807.1_pt1 | contig 13861 bp, 11 predicted proteins | sample 5400651 | NCBI WGS metagenome assembly WNGE01 (sample SAMN13153370, study PRJNA577476) | soil metagenome | isolation source: 60 cm soil or saprolite under grassland replicate 2 | place: USA:California | collected 2016-06-15 | reverse complement strand
GACATCTCGGGCAGCATGCTCGACCCCGCGTGCCCGAACTGCGCAAGAAAGATCGACGTCCTGAAGGACTCGGCGGAGCTGTTCATCCAGCTCTGGGGCGTGCTCTCCGGCGCCGGCGACCGGATCGGCGCCACGTATTTCGGCAGCCAGGTCGACTCGTTCACCGCGGGCAACCAGCAGCTCGTCGACGTGTCGGCGGCGAACCTGACCGCGCTCATCAGCGATCTGACACAACGCGCGGCCGTCGCGGTCAACCGCACGGCGATGGGTGGCGGGATCCAGCGCGCCATCGAGGCGCTAGAAGCGCCCGAAGTCATCGTCATCCCGCAGCGTCACGTCATCGTGTTCACGGACGGCATGCAGAACCAGAACCCTCGGGTCGTCTCCGGCGCCACCGGGCTCGAGATCAGGAACGACGGCTCCTTTCCACCTTCCAACGTGACGCCGTCCCAGCCCCCACGCGTGCTGGATGCGGCGCTCGGCGTGCGGATCCATACCGTCGGCATCGGCGCCACGCCTCAGTTCGTCGGGCTACTGGCCGACATCGCGCAGGGCACAGGCGGCCAGACGTGGATCACCACGGCGCCGGACGCCGACCTGCGGCAATTCTTCGTGGAGGGCGTGATCGCGTCGCTCCAGGGAAACACGCCCCAGCTCCTCGACTACCGCCGCGGCACGGTAGTAGGCGCGGGCAGCGAGCGCTTCGGGCTCGAGAAGGGCATCTCTCGGGCGGTCTTCACGGTGAGCTGGAAGCGCGGGCAGAAGCTCGACCTCCGCATCGAGCGGAACGGCGTCGATGTCTCGTCGCGAGGCCGATTCGTCAACGGGCCGTTCTACCGCCTCTTCGTGATCGAGCGCCCGGCCGAGGGTACCTGGACGCTAAGGCTGTCGGGACGCCGCGGCGTCGCGTACGAGGCTGCGGCCATCGTCGACGAGCACGCGGTCCGCTCCGCGGTCACGGTCGGACGGCCCATACTGGTCGCGGGCGATCCGCTGGCCGTGCGCGTGAAGGTGCAGGTGGGCGGACGCCCCCTCACCCGCGCGAGCCGCGTCGTGGTCACCGTCCTCAAGCCCGGGGAAAGCGCAGCGAAGGGCGCGCCCCGCGTGCTGCGGCTCGACTACCGGGGCGATGGAGTCTTCGCCGGCGTGTTCAGGGATACGAAGGCGCCGGGGCCGTATCGCATCGTCGTCGCTGTCGACGGGCGGGACGCGAAGATCGGCGACTTCCGGCGGTCACTGAGCGCGACCGCGCTCCTGCGGCCGTCGCGACCGCCGCAGCCGGTCCCGGTCGTGCCAAAAAAGGCGAGCTAGTCTTTTCGCAGCATCCCGCCCAGCCCGTTCATCGCGAGGGTTTGAGCTTCAGATCCTCGTAGGGCGCGGAGTAGGAAAAGCCCTTGATGTGGTTGACGCAGGCTTCCTCGACGCGAGGGCCGATGCCCCAGGGGAAGGCCAGCTCGTAGATCGGCACGTGCATCACCCGGTCGTGCATGATCTCCTGGATCTGGTAGAGCATGGCTTCGCGCTTCTTCCGGTCGAGCTCCCGCCCTTGTCGCTGGTAGAGGTCCTCGATCTCGGGCACCACGCCGGTCGCGTAGATGCCGTTCTTGGTCACGTACACCTCGATGCGGGTCGCCGCGTTGCCGGCGGGGGCGCCCAGTCCCATGACCACGCCCTTGATCTTGTGCTCGCGCCACGCGGAGAGGAAGGCGGCGCGCTCCATCGTGCGCAGCGTCGCCTTGATGCCGACCGCCTGGAGGTAGTTGACGAGACCCTCGCCCAGCGAGAAGAACGGCGGAAACGGCGTCAGGTCGCCGGCGTCGAAGCCGTTGGGATAGCCGGCCTCGGCCAGGAGCTTCTTGGCCCGCGCGGGGTCATAGGGAGGCGGGTCGTACGGGCGGGCGAAGTCGAGGCTCCGCGGAATGAGGGCGCCCGTCGGATGCGACAGCCCCAGGGTTTCCGCCTGGTTCAGCGCGTTGCGATCGATGGCGTAGCCGGCGGCGAGCCGCACGCGCTTGTCATGCCACGGCGATTTCGGATCCCACTGCTCCGGCAGATCGAGGAAGACCACTCCGGGCGGCATCGCGGCGGCCAGCCTGAGCCCGGGCGTGCGCTTGATCTCCTGCGCGAGCGGCCCGCTCAAGAGATAGACGAGGTCCACGTCTCCCGCCTTCAGCGCGGCGGCGCGGGTGCTCTCGTCCGGCATGCTCTTGAACACCAGCCGCTTGACCGACGGCACCTTTCGCCAATACCCCTCGTACGCCTCCATGACCAGCTCGATTCCCGGCGTGAAGCTCACCACCTTGTACGGACCCGCGCCGATCGGCTTGGCCTTGAAGCTGTCGTCACCCACCTTCTCGACGTACTTCTTCGGCACGATCCACGCCGCCCCTGTCGCCGAGGTGCCGTAGAAGACCATGAAGTCCGGCCACGGCTCTTTCAGGATGAACCGCACGCGGCCCGGATCGACGATCTGGACCTCGCGCACTCTGTCCTTGAGCAGCTTGGCCGACGCGCCGCGGTACCGGTCGAACGAAAACTTCACATCCTCGGCTGTGAGCGGATCGCCGTTGTGGAATTTCACGCCCTTTCTGAGGACAAACTCGTAGGTCAGGCCGTCCTTCGATACCGTCCACGACTCGGCCAGGCTGGGCGTGTTGTCTCCGGCCGGCATGGGCTTCACGAGCGCGTCGTGGACGGCGTAGAGCACCATGAACGGGTTGATGAACGCTTCGGTGTCGGCGGGGTCGAGCCATTTCCCGACCAGGGTGACGTGGAGTCCCCACGTGAGAGTGCCTTCGGGCGCCGCCGCGGCCGGAGCGGCCGCGGCGGAGGCCAGCAGCAAAACGGACAGCGCGGCAATCCTCGTGCGGGCGAGCAATGGCCTCATCATCAGAACGTGAGGGGATCGGTCACGCGAACCCACTTCCCGCCCTTGACCACGGCGAGGAAGGACGAGTTGGCGCCCTGGTGCTTGTCGCGGCCGAAGCTGACCTCGGGACCGTTGAAGATGTCGTGATAGCCCTTGATCGACTCGAGCCCCTTGACGAAGTTCTCGAGAGTCAGGTCCGGACCCGCCCGGTCGAGCCCCGTCACCGTCAGGTCCGCGGCGACCTGGCCGTAGACCGCGCCGATGTTCGGGTCGACCTTGAAGCGCTCCTTGTACCGGTCGAACCAGGCCTGGGCGGCGGGGCTCAGCGTGTCGCGGTACGGCATGTCGGTCAGGCCCATGGCGTAGAGCCCTTCCGTCACGCCTCCCTGGGCACCGGCGACGAAGAGATCGTAGGTGGCTGCCGAGCCGAGGAAGTCCACGTCGTTCCAGCCGATCTTCCGCGCCGTCGCGTACGGCACGATCGAATCGCGGACGATGGTGCCGAGCACGACCAGGTCGCAGCCCGCGGCCTTCAGCTTCGTGATCTGCGCCGTGAAGTCCTGGTCTGTCGGCTTGTGCGAGACGGACTCCACGAGCTTCATCTTCATCTTGTCGACCTGCATCTGCACGCCGTCCAGGACCTCCTTGCCGAAGTCGGTGTCCTGGTACATCGCGCAGACCGCCTTCTTGCCCTTCTTCGTCACGAAGTAGTTGATCCCGGCACGCACCTGGTCGACGTAAGTGGCGGCGCCGTAGAACTTCAGCTTGTGGAAGGGCTCGAACATCGAGCGCGCGGCCGATAGCGGGAAGAGGTTCGGCACCCCGGCGTCGAGCTGGTCCTTGAAGAGCGCGTTGTTCATCGGCGTGCCGAGCCCCGCCACCATGGCGAAGATGTGGTCGCGGTTGATCAGCTTCGCCCCCGCCTGGACGGCGCGGGGCACCTGGTACTGGGTGTCCTCCACGATCAGCTTGATCTTGCGGCCGCGGACCCCGCCTTTCTCGTTGGCTTCGTCGAAGCGCATCTTGACCGCGTTCGATGACGACACGCCGTAGGTCGCGGCCGGCCCGGACAGGTCCGTGTGCATCCCCATGACGATCTCGGTCTTGGTGACGCCGCGCGTCTCCTTCTGCGCCATCGCCGCGCCGGCCAGCGCCAAGGCAAAGACCAGCACCGCCACCCCAAGCAGCTTCTTCATCGTGCGCTCCTTTCGTGGTTGCCCTCAGGCTCCCGTGTACATGTTGTCGATGACGGCCTTGTACTTGGCGTTGACGTATGACCGCTTGAGCTTCATGGTCGGCGTCAGCTCTTCGTCCTCGGGCGTCAGGATCTGCTCGATCAGGCTGAACTTCTTGATCGTCTCGACCCTGGCGAGCTGCCTGTTGACCCGCTCGATCTCGCCCCAGATGAGGTCCTGCACTTCCCTCGACCGGCAGAGCGAGGCGAAGTTGGTGAACGGGACGTTGCGCTCCTGCGCGAACTGCGCCACGGTCTCGTGGTCGATCATGACCAGGCAGGACAGGAACTTCCTCCGGTCGCCGATGACCACTGCGTCCGAGATGTACGGCGAGAACTTGAGCTGGTTTTCGATCTCGGACGGCGTGATGTTCTTGCCGCCCGCGGTGATGATGATGTCCTTCATCCGGTCCGTGATCGTGAGAAACCCGTCGGCGTCCATCGAGCCGACGTCGCCGGTGTGCAGCCAGCCGTCGACGATGGTCTCCGCCGTCTTCTCCGGCTTGTTGTAGTAGCCGAGAAAGACGTGCGGTCCCTTGAGGAGGATCTCGCCGTCCGGGGAGAGCCTGACCTCGGTGTCCGGGCGGGCGCGGCCCACCGTGCCCAGCTTGATCCGGTCCGCGGGCATGGCCGTCGCGAGGCCGCAGTTCTCCGTCTGCCCGTAGACCTCGCGCATGTCGATGCCGAGCGACAGGTACCACTTGACCAGCTCGGGCGCGATCGGCGCGGCGCCCGTCGCGGCACCGCGGGCCCGGTGCATCCCGATCGAGCGCCTGAGGTTGTCGAGCACCAGGAAATTCGCGACGCGATAGAGGAGTCTCAACCCGGTGGCCGGCCTGCGGCCCTCGATCCTGGCCGCGGCCATGCGGCCGCCGACCGAGATCGCCCACCCGTAGGCGAGCCTGCCCACGAGCGTGGCCTCGCGCATGCGCAGCTCGACGCCCGAGTAGAACTTCTCCCAGATGCGCGGCACCGCGAAAAAGACCGCCGGGGCCACCTCGCGAACGTTCGCGGGCACGGTATCGATGTTCTCGGCGAAATTGACCGTGGCGCCGGAATGCAGCGGATAGAAGACGCTGAAGGTCCGCTCCGCGATATGGGCGAGCGGCAGGAACGAGAGCTGCTGGTCCCCCGCCCGGGGCTCGGTGATGAAGTCGGAGTACCCGAGCTGGAAGAGGATATTGCGGTGGCTCAGCATGGCGCCCTTGGGCGGGCCCGTGGTGCCGGAGGTGTAGACGAGGATCGCGAGGTCGCCCGGCTTCGCGAGCTCGACCATCGGGTCGAACGCGCCGGGATGCTCGCGGTCGTAGCGGTCGCCGAGCGCGAGCAGCTCCTCGAACGGCATCACCTGGGGGTCCGTGAAGCCCTGCAGGCCGTCCATGTCGTAGACGATGATCTTGACGAGCTGCGGGCAGCTCTTCCGGACCTGCAGGATCTTGTCGAGCTGCTCCTCGTTCTCGGCGAAGAAGAAGCGCGTGCCGCTGTCGTTGACGATGTACTCGATCTGGCCCGCCGAGTCGGTCGTGTAGATGCCGTTGGTGACGCCGCCGACCGACATGGTGCCGAGATCCGTGTACAGCCACTCGGGGCAGTTCTCGGCGATGACCGAGACCACGTCCCTCGGCTGGAAGCCCAGGGCGACGAGCCCGAGGCCGACGTGTCTGGCGCGTAGGCCGTACTGGCGCCAGGTGACGGAGCGCCAGATGCCGAGATGCTTCTCCCGCATGGCGATGGCGTCGCCGCGCTCCTTGACGACGTGCCGGAACAGCCTCGGCAAAGTGTCCTGGCCATGAATGGTCCAGGCGCGCGCGTCCTGAGCAGCCTGTCGGGTCAGCGCCATGTCTTTTTCCGCTTCCACCGCTTGGTGCCGCGGATGCTGCTCTCCTTCACGCCGAGATAGAACTCCTTGATGTCGTCCTTCTCGAGCAGGCGGTCGCAGGCGTCCTCCATGACGATGCGGCCGACCTCCAGGACGTAGCCGTAGTCGGCCACGTGCAGCGCCATGTTGGCGTTCTGCTCCACGAGGAGGACGGTCACCCCCCGCTCGCGGTTGATCCGGACGATGATATCGAAAATCTCCTTCACGAGCTTGGGCGACAGCCCCAGCGACGGCTCGTCCAGCAGCATCATCTTCGGCCGCGCCATGAGCGCCCGGCTGATCGACAGCATCTGCTGCTCGCCGCCCGAGAGGCTGCCGGCGCTCTGGCCGGCCCGGGCGCGGAGCACCGGGAAGTAGTCGTAGACCGTCTCCAGGTCCCGGGCAATGTCGCCGGCGTCGCTCCGCGTGAAGGCGCCCATGCGGAGGTTCTCATGAACCGTGAGGAACGGAAAGACCTCGCGCCCCTCGGGCACGTGCGTCAGGCCGAGCCGCGTCACCTTGTCCGGGTCCATCCCCTGGATCAGGCGGCCCTCCAGCGCTACCGTCCCCTTCTGCGGATCCATGACGCCCGAGATCGTCTTGAGGATCGTCGTCTTCCCCGCGCCGTTCGCCCCGAGGATCGTGACGATCTTTCCCCGCGGCACCGAGAAGCTCACCCCGCGAATGGCCATGATCGGCCCGTAGTAGGTCTCGAGGTTGCTGACGGTCAGGAGCGTGTCGGACACGTATCAGCCTCCGAGATAGGCCTTGATGACTTCCGGATGGTCCTGGACTTCCCGCGCCGTGCCCAGCGCGATCGACCGGCCGTAGTTCAGCGCGAGCACGCGCTCGGAGACGGCGCTCACCAGGCTCATGTCGTGCTCGACCATCAGCACGGTGATGCCGAGGAGGTTCCGGATGTCCTGGATCCAGAACGCCATGTCCTCCGTCTCCTCGACGCTCAGGCCCGAGGACGGCTCGTCGAGCAGCAGGAGCTTCGGCTCGACGCAGAGGGCGCGCCCCAGCTCGACCACCTTGCGGACCCCGTAGGGCAGGTTGACGATCAGGCTGTCGCGATAGGGCTGCAGATCCAGGAAATCGATCACCTTCTCCGCCGCCTCGCGGTGCTCGATCTCCAGCCGCTCCACGCGCGGCACGAAGAAGAGCTCGCCCACGAAGCCCGAGCGCTTGTGGGCGTGGCGGCCGAGGAGCAGGTTCTGGAGCACTGTCGCGTGCTCGAACAGCTCGATGTTCTGGAACGTGCGGGCGATGCCCCGCCGCGCGATCTCGTGCGGTGGCACGCTCGTGATGTCCTCGTCGCAGAACGTCAACCGCCCCGCGCTTGGATCGTAGATCCGGGACACCAGGTTGAAGATCGTCGTCTTCCCGGCGCCGTTCGGGCCGATGATGGTGAAGACTTCGCCCGGCTTCACCTCGAAGCTCACGCCGTCGAGCGCCCGGATGCCGCCGAAGTTGATCGCGAGGGCGTCGGCCTTGAAGAACGTCACCGCAGGCGCTCCGATCGCATGTAGGACTTCTGGCGCCGGAAGGTCGCGTGCTTGTAGAGCGGAAACGACGAGAAGTAGAGCCTGATCTTCATCCAGCGGCCATAGATGCCCAAGGGCTCGAAGAGGATGAAGAGCACGAGGATGAGGCCGAAGATGCCCGGCTCGAGCCCCGGCTGCTTGACGAAGCGGTCGACCGCGGAGAAGACCGTGTTGCCGGCGTCCTTGCCGAAGACGCCGAAGAGGTGGCCCGCCCACACGGGCACGGCGTCCCTGGACTGGGAGATGAGCACCGGCAGCAATGCCACGAAGACGGCGCCGTAGACCGCCCCGTGCAGGCTGCCGAGACCCCCGACCACGACCATCAGCAGGAATTGGATCGAGAACAGCACGCTGAAGATGTCGGGCGCGAGGAAGCCGATCTTGTGGGCGAAGAGCGACCCGGCCAGGCCCATGAGCCCGGCGGAATAGGCGAACGCCATGGTCTTGTAGAGAGCGAGGTTGACGCCCATCGACTGCGCGGCGACCTCGCTGTCGCGGATGGCGACCCAGGCCCTGCCGGTCGGCGAGCGGAGCAGGTTGGCGGTCAGCCAGAGGCCCGCGAGCAGCAAGGCCAGGCAGAGGAAGTAGAAGCGGTCGTCGGTGCCGAGCGGCACGCCGAACGCAACCGCCTTGGCGACTGCCTTGCCCTTGAGCCCGCCGGTCACCGCGTCCCAGCGGGTGAAGACCTCCTGGATGATGAGGGCGAAGGCGAGGGTCGCGATCGAGAGGTAGACGCCGGTCATGCGCAGCGCGGGCAGGCCCACGAGCACGCCCGACGCCGCCGTCACCACCACCGCCGCCGCCACGCCGACGATCCAAGGCATGCCCCAGTCCTGAGAGGCGTAGACGTACACGTAGGCGCCGATGCCGATGAAGGCGGCGTGTCCCAGGCTGACGAGTCCGGTATACCCGGTCAGCACCATCAGCGAGACGCCGCAGAGGCTGTAGATGAAGACCAGGCTGATGTCGCCGACGTACTCCGGCACCACGAGCGGAAGGACCAGCAGTGCCAGGAACAGGGCGATGTACGTATTCCGCTGGACGCCGTCGCGAAAGAGCGTTACGTCCTGGCCGTAGGAGGTCTTGAAGACGAAGCGCACGGCCCGTCAGACCTTCTTCCGGCCCACGGTGCCGAACATGCCCTGGGGCCGCACGGCGAGCACGATGAGCAGCACGACGTACGCGGCGACGTCCTTGAAGCCCTGCGGCAGATAGGTGCCCGCGAACATCTCGATGAGCCCGATGGTGAGCCCGCCGATCAGCGCGCCCAGAATCGAGCCGAACCCGCCGAGGACCGCGGCCGCGAACGCCTTGAGCCCGATGAAGCCCAGGTTGACGTCGATGAGCGACACCGGCGCCAGCAGCACGCCCGCGACGGCCGCGACACCCGCCGAGATCGCCCAGATAAGCGAGAACATCCGCTTGACCGGAATGCCCATGTAGTACGCGGCCAGCTGGTTCTGTGAGGTGGCCTGCATCGCCACGCCGACCTTGGTGTACGTGAAGAACGCGTAGAGCACGGCGCACAGCAGGACCGTACCGACGATGATGGCGACGTACTCGTGGCTGACGCTGACCTTGCCGAGCATCGTCTGCCGGGCGCTGAAAGGGGTGGGCAGCGTGTAGATCTCCGAGCCCCACGTGATCGACGCGAAGCTCCGGAACGTCGCGCCGAGACCGATCGTCAGCATGACGACGGCGAACTGCGGCTGGCCGATCACCCGGCGGAGGACCGTGGCGTCCAGCAACGCGCCGAAGAGCGCCACTGCGGCGATCGCCAGGGCAAAGGCCGCCCAGTAACCGACGCCGTACCACACGACGAACATGTAGCAGGTGAACGCGCCCAGCATCAGGAGGTCGCCCTGGGCGAAATTCACCAGCTCGGTCGTTTTGTAGATGAGCACGAAGCCGAGGGCGACCAGGCCGTAGATGCAGCCGACGGCGAGGCCGTTGAGCACCAGCTGCAGGATGGTGTCCATGCGGGCGGCGGTCAGCCGCGCTTGCGCCTCACGAACGCAGGCCGTAGCCGACGAACACCGCGATCCGGCGGAGGCGCTGCGCGAGCCAGGCCAGCGCGCCCTGCTGCACCTGATATGTCACCATCAGGGAGTTGCGCTCGCCGACGCCGTCCGCCGTCTGCGGGACGCTGTGCCAGCTCCGGTGTCGCACGACGGGGAAGGCGTAGCCGGTCGCCGGCCGGAAGGGCAGCCGCTTGGTCCGCCGCGCGGCTCGGCCGCTGCGGCCCTCGTGAAAAACCGTCCCGAGCCCGGCCTGGGAGTCGTCCCGCGGCAGGTAGAGCTGCACGGTGATGGCCTTGCGCTGGCCGTCGCCGTGGATGCCGATGCGATAGCCGGGAAGATCGCGGAGGAGCATGGGCACCGGGTAGAACGAGAGGCGGTCGATGCTGCACCCGAACCGCGCCTCGAGCGCCACGCGGAACTTGGACTTGAAGGCTTCCTGAAGGGCCCGCGAGCGCAGGACCCGGGACAGCTCCCGCCAAAATGCGCGCTCCCTGGCCGGAAGGCACATGATGTGCTCCGGGAACAGGGAGAACTTGCGCCGCGCGCTGTGCCCGTCCGCCTGCATCGCCTCGCGGTGGCGGAGCTCGCGGTACCGGCGCGTCTCGGGCAGGTGATCGAGGAGCCGGCGGTAGAACCCGGGCGGGAACAGATCCTCGAGGTAGATGTGGTCGAAGGGCGCCGTCTGGAGAGGCGTCGACTCGACCCGACCGACGAGATCCGCGTTCGGGTCGCGCGTGCTGGTCGTCGCGACGTTGGCCTGAGCCCTCACGATGAAGCTCCCTCCATCCCCTGTTTTCCGCCTCTCCATGACGATCTCGACCGCTTTTCGGTCAATTATCCTAGTACGTTCCCGAGCGTGGAGTACAGGAAAAACAGACGTTGCCTAGCGGGAAGGAGTCGCCGCTTTGGCCCGGGCCTCGGCGACCAATGCCTTGAGCGTGGCCAGGTCCACCGCGCCGGGAACCAGCTCGGTGCCGATCACGAACGAAGGCGTGCCCGTGATCCCGACCGCCGCCGCGAGGGCACGATCGCGCTCGATCGTCGCGCGGATCTCCGGCGTCTCCATATCCGCCTGAAGCTTTGCCACGTCCAGGCCGGCCGGGCCGGCAAGCTTGAGTATAACGGGCAGCGTGAGGGGTCCGTTCGCCGCCAGCATCGCGTCATGCAGCGCCGCGTATTTTCCCTGCGCGTGGGCGGCGAGGGCGGCGCGGGCCGCAAGCTCGGAGTCGGGGCCCAGCACGGGGAACTGCTTGAAGACGATGCGGACGTCCGAGTCTTCCTGGGCCAGTTTCTTGACGTCGGGCGCCACGTGCTTGCAGTGGGGGCAGCGGAAATCGAAGAACTCGACGACGGTGACGCTGCCTCGGGGATTGCCGCCGACGGGAGAACGCGGATCGCTGAGCAGATCCTCCCGGTGCGCGGCGAGCGCCTTCATGGACTCCTGCTTCTCGGCCTTGCGCTGCCGCTCCTCGATGATTCGGAGCGCCTGCTCGACGATCTCCGGGTTCTTGAGCAGGTAGTCGCGGATGATTTCCTCGGTCGCTTCACGCGACTGGACCTGCGCCGGGTCGGCCGCGTCAGCCACCCAGTTGGCGGACACAACGAGCAGCATCGCCAGAAGCACCCCTGCCAGGCCTGGTCGAACGATCATTGCCGAATCCTACGCAGGGTCGACGGCGCGGTCAAGGACGTCTGTGTATTCGACAAACCTCGACCCTGCCGTTACGCTACCAGGCAATATGGGTGCGGAATCCCCGGTCCGTTACCACTCTCTGGACGCCCTCCGGGGCGCCATGATGCTCCTGGGGATCTATCTCCACGCGACGGTCGCCTATTCCAGGTACGGCAACTGGCCCTGGAAGGACGGCTCGACGACGGGGCTGTTCGACGTATCCCTGGGCGTGATCCACGTCTTCCGGATGCCCGTCTTCTACTGCATCGCCGGCTTTTTTGCCGCGCTCCTCCTCGAGAAGCGCGGCGCCGCAGGCTTCCTCAGGAACCGGGCGGCGCGCATCCTCCTCCCATTCGCCGTCGGGTGGGCGGTGCTGTTTCCCCTGGTCACGGCCATCGCGACCACGGCCATGAACCTGGAAGACCCCGCGGCCATCCCCGGCGCGTACCTGCGGTTCTACACCTCCGGAGAAGTCCTTCACCATCTCGACCCCATGCACCTGTGGTTCCTCGAATACCTCCTCATCTTCTACGCGATCGCGCTGGCCGCTCTTCCTCTCGCGCGACGGCTGCCCGCTTTCGCCGCCCGGGTCGACCGCGCCTTTCGCTCGGTCGTCGGCTCGGCGCTCGGCCCTCTCGTCCTCGCCGCCGTCACCTTTCCCGTTCTCTGCCTCACGGAGGAAGGGGCGCTCGACGATCCGTCGGGCTTCATCCCGAAGCCGAATATCCTCGCGGCGTACCTCGGCTTCTTCATCTTCGGCTGGCTCCTCTACCGGAACCAGGCCTTTCCCCGGCTGCGTCGCGCAACCCGCTTCGTGGGAATCGGGCTCGCCGCGACGCTCGTCGGCTTCTATTTCATCTGGCGGAGCGAGCAGCCGGACGTGGCTCACGCTCAGGGCTGGCTTCTCGGGAGCGCGTGGCTCCTCGGCCTCGCGATGTGGCTCTTCACCCTGGGTTTCACGGGCCTCTGCTTTCGGCTCCTCGATCGGCCGGTGCCGTGGATCCGCTATGTCTCGGACTCCTCGTACTGGCTCTACCTGGTCCACATGCCGGTCCTCCTGGCCTTTCAGATCGTGGTGGCCGGAACAGCCTGGCCGCCGGCGTTGAAGGCGCTCGTCGTCCTCGCCGTCTCGGTTCTCACGCTCCTCGCGAGCTACCATGTCCTGGTCCGGTACACGTGGATCGGCATGGTCCTCAACGGCCGGAGGCGCCCAATCACGAGCGGGCCGCCGCTGGGCGCCGCGGTCGGATCCGGCTGGACGAAGTGAGCGCCAAGCGGCCGCGCCGGCACTTCTCGATGATCCGGGGCTTTCGCCTGGCCGATGTCTTCACGATCGCCAACGGCTTCTGCGGCGTCGGCGCGATCTTCGAGGCGATGAAGTATCTCGACGCTCGCGAGGCGCGGCACCTCTACCTGGCGGCCCTCCTGGTCCCGGTGGCCCTGGTCTTCGACGTGCTTGATGGGCGAATCGCGCGGTGGCGGCACGCGGCCTCTCCCATGGGGCGCGAGCTGGACTCGCTGGCGGACGTCATCTCTTTCGGCGTGGCGCCGGCGGCGATCGCGTTCGCCGCGGGAGTCAACAGCCGCGTGGACCAGGCCATCCTGCTCTTCTTCATCGGATGCGGCGTGAGCCGCCTGGCCCGCTACAACGTTACGGCCGAGGGCCTGTCGGCGGAGACGGGCAAGGTGACGTACTTCGAAGGCACGCCGATTCCGACGACCATCGTGCCGCTCGCGGCGCTGATGCTGGCCTTCAATCGTGGCACATTCTTCCCCGTGGAGCTGTTCGGCGTCACGTGGCACGCCATCGCGCTGCTCTTCCTCGTGTCCGGCTCGCTCATGATCAGCAAGACCCTGCGGATTCCCAAGCCCTAGAGGGCGGGCAGCACCTCGGCGGTGAAGCGCTCGAATTGCTGGAACTGGTCGTCGCCCACGAAGCGGAGGCAGAGGTCGGTGACGCCGGCGGCGGCGTAGCGCCTGAGCGCGGCGATCACCGCGTCCGGCGGGCCCAAGCCCATCGTGCCGCGCATGTGCACGCCGCCGCCATAGTAGGCCGCCAGAAATTCGCCGGTCCGGCGCTCGGCCGTGCGGACGTCGTCCTCGAAGCGGACCGTCGTGTAGACGCACAGCGGAAAACCGGGGAGGCTGCGGCCGTGGCGGGCCCGCGCCTCCTCGGCGCGCTCGCGGACCAGCCGGCAATCCTCGGCATCGATGTAGGTCGTGATGATCCCGTCGCCCAGGCGCGCGAACCGCTCGAACTGCGCGGGCAGCATCTCGCCACGATTCGCCGCGGTGATCAGCACCGGGGGCCCCGGCGGGTTCCACGGCAGCGGGCCGATCGTGTGCCCGGTCAGATGGGCGTCCTCGCCGCGATAGTTAACGGGCTCGCCCTGCCACAGCATTCGCCAGATCTCGACGTGCTCCTCGAGACGGCGGACCCGTCGCTTGTGGTCGGCCCCGCACGCCGCCCATTCCAGCTCGGCCGACGGCAGGCTCCAGCCGACGCCGAGCCCGAGCACCAGGCGCCCCCGCGACATGTGGTCCACGTTCGCCAGCTCGTTGGCGAGCACCACCGGATGGCGGAGTGCCGGAAGCAGCACGGCCGTGCCCAGCCGCACGCGTCCTGTGATGCCGGCGAGATACGCGAGGGTCGTCACCGC
>WNGE01005806.1_pt1 | contig 13861 bp, 13 predicted proteins | sample 5400651 | NCBI WGS metagenome assembly WNGE01 (sample SAMN13153370, study PRJNA577476) | soil metagenome | isolation source: 60 cm soil or saprolite under grassland replicate 2 | place: USA:California | collected 2016-06-15 | reverse complement strand
CAAACAGCTCTCAACCCTCGCGGAGCAATTCGCGAGGTCGCGATAGATTGTTGTTGGGATGCTCCAAATCGAGCGTTCCCCCGGGAAGCTCGCGTCGCTGGCGCCTAACCATGAGGCGCGGGCTTCTTTATGTTCAGCGTTGAACCGGCGCAGATTCGAGTTCCTGCTCTTAGCAGCGATTACGATTGATGCAGCAGACCCGATCCAGCAGAGTTCACAGGCGGGACATCATGAACAACGCACCGAAAACACTCATCAAATTCACGACTCCGAGTCCAGATAACGCCAGAGCCCCCGGAGCCAAAGCATCATCAACTCGTAACCCCAGGGCTCGAAGAAAGTTTGCGGCATCAAGAGCAACCCATAGTGAGAACGCGGCCCACAACCCATACAGCAGAGGCGGAATCCGAAACATGCTACTCCCGCCCTTTAATTGCAGCAGCGTGGAGCAGGGCATCGCTATCGACGCAAGGATCAGTACCACGATGGCAAGAGATTTCCACGGCGATCTGGAGACGGCGGTGTTCTCAGTTCGATCTGGCTCGGATTCGTTCATCTCTGCTCCCGCTTGCCAGCCTCTAGTTGGGCAATCCGCTCCAACAATTGTTTCGCCGCGGGATCGCCGGGATCAACCGGTTTCAGCCTTGCTTTCGCTTCATTTGAAGTCATGGGAATACATTGCGGGGCGCTGTACTTTTTCTTCCGCCGTAGCTGGGAATTCGGCGCTGCTTGATTGGATGTAGCTGGACCCTTTGGCATTCTCGAATACTCTCCGCGAGAAATGTTTCACCGCCAAGATAATCTTTCGGATCGCGCGTGAAGCTGTTGAAATCATTCTGTTCTGATTTCCGAAAAAGCCAGCCGCTCGCTTTTTGAAATTGACAGGCAAGGCTTTTGTTACGAAAACAGGAATTCGGATCAGAAAGCTAGCAGCCAGCTTTACAGAGAGGAGCGGTATCATGGCACAATATTTCGCGGAGAACCATACAGAAATGAACGTTTCACTCCCCCTGGCCGCGAGATACCGGACGCTGCTGGAGGTCAACAAAGCTGCCATTACACAGCCAACGCCGGACAAAGTTTTCGAAAGTATGTGCGCCGCCCTTAAACAGCTCATCCTGTTCGATCGCGCAGGCTTAACTCTCTACGAACCGGAACAGGATGCTCTGAAACTCATCGCGCGACAGGGCAAATTCGCGAACAGCTATTTTCGGGTGGGTGTGTTGCTTGGCCGGGAAGAGTGTCACGATGGCTGGGCGCTCAAGCATGGGGCGCGGATAATCCGCCGCGATGTGGAAGCCGAACACCAATTCCTTGCCGAGGAGCGCACTCTGGCTGAGGGTCTTCATTCTTATTGCGCCGTGCCTTTGATCGTGCGCGGGGAGAGCATCGGTGTGGTCACGCTCCTGAGCCGCCGAAAAAACCAGTTTTCCGAACGCCAGGCCGAATTTTTGCAGCAAGCGGCTGATCAGATTGTTCTGGCTATTAGATCATTTAATCCGCACTGCACTCAGCACTTAAAAACCAAGCTGTTCTGCCCCCGGTGCATCGCTTCCAGCGGAGGGCAGAAGACCACCACCAAATACAAGGAGCATCTGTCCAATTGGGGGAAAAGAGGCGGTCGGGGCAAGAAAAACCGAGCTGGCGGCTTGACAAATAGCAATTTCGCATAACAATGGTGCGCCGTGCCTAAACAGGCCTACTGCGCAATCCATCCGGCAACCAGGTTAGTGTGTCCCCGATGCATCGGTAAGAAGGGCGGGAAATCGACAACGCAGAGACACCGCAGCAAGCTCTCTCGTTGAGGCAAAAACGGTGGTCGGCCGAAAAAGGGCTAAGTAACAGCTCGTTCAACCGAGGCAGACGGCCATGCTGGCAGAAGGAATTCAGTACCCCGGCTATTTTTGTCTTTTTTACATCCGCAATCGGAAGTTCCGCGCTACGCTCCCACCTCTTTGAGCAATTCGTGACGGGGGGAAAAGCTAATTCAAATCCGAGTTGCGTTTGACTGAAGGCTTCTGTTGCGATGGGGCCACCGCACTAGAACCAGACCTACTGCCATAACGCACGACGGTGTCCTGTGCAATGTCAGTATCGTTCTCACTGGAATCACTCGCTGAACGCATAACTGGCTGCTTGGAGGAAGCGAGGTTCACTTTACTAGCTGCTGTTGGCGGCGGCGTGATCTCGGCGGAAAGTTTCGGCAAACGAGTCGCCCTGCTTCCGGCGCGGGACTGACGAGTCACCGGTTTTAACTCGGCAGGAACAATGGCGGCGGGCTTTGTTTCCGAAGGCTGCAGATCGCCCGAGCCCTGTTGCAGAGACGCGGGCAGAGGCGAAAGCCGATGTGCCGACATCCCGAGCAACAAACCTATTGCGATCACGCCCGCGAAGGTGGCGGTTCGCCAAAACATCCTTTCGTTGGTGAAAATCGGGTGGCGCAAAAGCCTGGAATTGCGAACTCTGCGCATGGTGGAACGCGGCACCGCTTGACGCTGCAGTGGCGGCGCAAATGGGGCGGAAGTTCGAGCATCGTAAATCGGCTGCTGCTGCTCCGCAGGCCCCATGATTTCACGCGCCTTTTCCTCTGCTGAGATGGGCTGCCAGATCGGCCAATCGGAAACAGGCCGCGATTTCGATGAAGGCTCTTTTTCGCGCATGGATTGTTGCGCGGCAACTTCTTCTCCGGAGAGCAATTCCGAGCCGGAAGACGGGATCGAAACCTGCGCGATGGATTCAGCCGCCAGTTCCACACTCTCAGGGAAGCTTGGACCGGGCGATTGTTCGAATGAAGGGTCGTGCACTTCCTCGGAGAGAAGTGGGTGAGACCCAGCATCTTCCATTTCTACGGTCTGAGTTTGCATTTCGAGATCGTCTGGGCCAGACAAAAACACTTGTGGTTCCTCGACAGCGGGCGTCGCCTGCAGATCTTCCGCCCGCAGTTCTGAAACCTGTGCTTCCTGAACGTAGCCGCTTTCGGCTAAGACCGGTTCAGCGTCTCTGGGCGCGTCGGAAATCTCTCCAGCTGCGCCCTCTCCCAACTGAGATTCGGCGGAAATCAATTCTGGTTCTACCGCGCGCGAATCAACTTCTGTCTGCGGAAACACCGGTTCTGAAGCTGATGCAGAAATCATTTGAGGTTGCTGTTCCTCAGATTGTTGGTTCAGGGAAACGGGCTGCAGCTCGGCTGCAGCGTGCTCAGGCTCAGAGATCATCGCGCGAGCATTTTCGTTTATCAGGGGCTGCGATTCCAGATCACTTATGGGCGTAGCGCTAAATTCGGCCGCTTCAACGCGCGGGGCCTCCATACCAAAGCTATGACGAGGAAGACTCTCGATTTGCTCGCTGACGGCGCGCGCCTCAGAACCTACCGTCTCGCTTTCTTCAATGTTCATCTGCGGGATAAATGGAATCGCAGTGATCGGTTGCACCCCGCCAGTAATCGCTCCCGGCATCACAAAAGCGCACGCATCCTGAACGCTCGTCGCGCGTTGCAGAGCTTCCTCCGCGTCACATTCTTCGATTGTGATTTCCAGGTCCGCAGGCCGCGGGGAGATTTTCCCTGGCGATTCGGTTTGCACTTCGAACCCGCGTGACCGCAGATTTTCGGCTAAGTCGTGTGATTGTTCCGGAAATCGAGTGATGATGCGTGCTCGCGCCATGGGGACCCTCGAACATGCTGACCGCAGCGGTGTTTCGCCCGAACGTCAGTTGTCCGCAAGCAGTTGGATGCGCTTGCAGGAACTACAGTTTACCTCAGGTCCACCATGAATCCGAAGCAAAGATGAATCCGAAGCAAATCGGACGGACCCTGGAGTTCTGATACACATGAAAATCTTTGCACAGTGACAAGCCTCTTCTTTGCAAGGGGGAAAACCTATACCCTAACGGTAGCTCTCCAGCACTTTCGTGGCGCGATTTAGCGCGGCTGCAAGGGCGGAGATTTGCTCTCGGGTGCGATCCACGTCGTGCCTGTCGATAGCCTCGTTGACGCCGGGGATCACCACCGCTGCGTAGCCGGTGTATTGCCCCGGCGCATAGATAGCGTGGTGAAACCAGGGACGATTCGGCAGGCCATCGGGAATCAGCAGAGCGCGCTCGGCCTGGCGCAGAGCCTGGTTGAGCGTGACAAGATCTTTCGTGGGATTCTTCTCATGTTCGAGCATCTTCGCCGCAGCCTGCTCGAAGTGATGTGCCGCGTCCAGGGCTTGCTTGAAATCAGGTGACTGGCTGGAGAAATCCTTTTCCGCTTTCTTCTTTGCAGCTTCGATGTACGCCGTGATCTCCTTCGCGTACTCTTCGTAATCATAAGGAAGAACATCGGCGTCAGCCATACGAATAGCCTCAATCCCGTATACGCGCGCCATCTCTTGCTCATAAGTGAAATCGGGATCACCGAATTTCTTGAACCAGTTGAAATTGTCGAACACGGAATGATAAACGCCGTACGAACCGGTGGAGCTCACGTCCGTCGATGGCACGCCCAGGTGCTGAAGAAAGACCGTGTAATCGGAACCGCTGCCCAGATCGCCCACGGGCACATCAGACTTTCCTTGTGCCGCCGGCAGCCGGCCGGTATCGCCAATCGCTTCCGTCGGCGCCTGCGCGTTTTCCGCGCCGGGCTGATTGCCTTTTCGCCAGTCGTCGTACAACATCCCGCCTTTGGGGCTCGGCACGACCTTAGTCACGTCGCGTAGAAATTGCTTAAGGCTGGGAACCGACGAAGCGCCGAACTTCGCGCCAGAAACCGCCACATCCATATTGAAGTATGCCGGCGCATTCGCGAGGTCCGATGCGTGCTGCTCCCCCCATTCTGTCGAGCCGATCAGTCCTTCTTCTTCCGCATCCCAACTGCCGAAGACAATCGTGCGCTTCGGCTTCCACCCCGACTTCAACAGTTCACCAATGCCGTGTGCTGCCTCAAGCATGGCGGCCGTACCGCTATTGGGATCGACGGCTCCATACACCCAGGCATCGCGATGATTTCCGCCGACGACCCATTCGTCAGGAAATTCGTCGCCGCGGACTTTGCCGATTACGTCCCAAATTGTGCGGTACTGATAATCCTGCTTGAGGTGCATCCTTACTTTCGTTGGCCCTGGGCCAACGTGATACGTGAAAGGCAACGAACCCTGCCAATCGCGGGGCGAATCAGGTCCTAGGAGATGCTCCAGGATCGGCCAAGCATCAGCATAAGAGAGAGGCGTAGTCGGAATCTTGGGCAACTGCGCTGACTCTTGCGGCGGAACGTGCTTCGAATCCGGCAGAGAAGGAACCGATGCAACACCCGGCGTCGTGGGATCACCCGGGAACTGGAACATGTAGCCGATCGAGCCGCGCTGCACGCCCGTATCAGGACGCCACGGGCCTTGCGGATATTTATCGCCGCGCCGCCAGCCGTCGTCCGCCGGATCAGAATAAATAAGGACGGCTGCCGCGCCATGTTCCTGAGCAACGAAGGCTTTTACCCCACGAAAATTCTCACCGTACCGCACCAGCACGATCTTGCCGCGCACATCAACCTTCAAATCCTCCAACTTCTTGAAGTCCTGAGGCGACCCATAATTCGCATAAACGACTTCGCCTTCTACGTCACCGGACGGAGACATGCCATTGAAGGGCATAACCACTCGCGGATCGTCCTGATAAGGATCGCCATCCACATGCTCGCGTGTGGGCCCGTGCATTGTGACACCCACAGGCGCCGTCACATCCACGCTGATCTCGCTCGGATAATTCATCCAAACTTTGTATTCAACGATGTCAGTTTCGAGGCCCGCTTCGCGGAATTTCTTCGCCACATACTCGGCCGTGGCCTTGTCTTCCGGCGTGCCCGCCATATGGGGTGCTTGCGTTAGAGTGCGCAAGTGCGCTTCGGCGAGCTTGGAATCAGGAACCGCCAGAAAGCGAGATTCGACGGCATTCTCTTCCGCGGAATTGCGGAAGCCGAACAGCGGGTTCACGCCGTTCGGCGACGAGGTGGACTGCGAGGTTCCGCCTATACTTGTAAAGAACAGGCTGACGCCCGCAACAAGTGCAAATTTTTTCATCTTGCTCCTGTGGTCCGGGAGAGTGCCGTGAAAACTTCGTCAAGTTCCGGCGCCTCGGCTACCGGATAAATCTTGCTGAACTCGATTCTTCCGTTCTTACCCACGACAAAAATTGCCCGTTCACTGGCGCCGGCAAATGGCTCCTGCTCCCGCAATACACAGTATTTCCGGCTCACCTCGCCGTGCGGCCAGAAATCACTGCATAATGGATAGTCAAACGGGCCAATCTCTCGCTCCCAGGCGGTCGTGTTCATAATAGAGTCAACGCTAATGCCCACCAATTCCGCCCCGCTCGCCAGCAGCTTCTCCCGCTGCACCTGATAATTCACCATCTGGCGCGCGCTAACCGGCTCCCAATTGAGCGGATAGAACGCAAGCACCAGCCGCTGCTTGCCGATGCGCTCGGCCAAATGGAATCGCTTCTTCACCCCGCCAATCAGAGCAGGCAAGTCGAAATCCGGCGCTATTTCTCCGGGCTGTAACACTGATACTTCCCTTCTGATTCTCCGGTACCGCTGCGCGAAACCGATGATTGTACTCCTTGACCGCTATAAACTTGGGCCATGCCTGTAAGAGATGCTACGCAGAGATTTTCGTCGCGAGTCGAGGATTATGCCCGCTATCGTCCAGGATATCCCGCGGAGGTGATACCGCTTCTGAAAACAGAATGCGGACTTGCAGCGGAGTCAGTGGTTGCGGATATTGCATCCGGCACCGGCATATTCACCCGCATCGTGCTTGAGGCCGGCGCTCACGTTTTCGGAGTCGAGCCGAACGCGGAAATGCGCCGTTCCGCTGAGGAGCTTCTGGCGGGATACGCACGTTTCAAGGGCTTAAACGGGACTGCGGAATCGACGACTTTGCCAGATCACAGCGTTGACATTATTACGGCAGCCCAGGCGGCACATTGGTTCGATCCCAGCAAAGCGCGGCAGGAGTTCGTTCGCATTCTCAAACCCGGCGGCTGGACCGTTTTGATGTGGAACTACCGCCGCATCAATGCGTCCCGGTTTTCGCGCGAATATGAAGATCTGCTACTCCGCTATGGCACCGATTATCGCGAGGTGCGGCGTTTGGACGCGAACCGCACGATAAAAGCGTTTTTCGCCCCTTCTGAATTCCACGCGCGCGTCTTCGATAACCGCCAGGATTTCGATTACGCATCTCTCGCGGGCAGGCTCCTATCCTCTTCGTACACACCGCGAGCAGGCGATCCGAAGCACGAGCCGATGCTGCAGGAATTGCGGCGAATTTTCGACTCGAATCAGGTGAATGGCCGGATAATCTTCGAGTACGACACGCGCGTGTACTACGGGCAGATGAACTGAGTCTTTATTGCGGACATCTGGCCGCCCGCGGCTCGCGCATTTTGCGAAAAATGATTTCACAGCGTGGAGCGCCGCGGTGCATGCACATGCGGTGATTAGCGACAATCGTCTCCTCAAAGCGCTTCGCCAGACCCTTGCTAATTCCCACCGCTAGCGCGCACATCTTGCGCGGTGAAGTATAGATCAGCAGCACCTCGTCCGGGCCCAAACGCTTGGTTGTCAAATGAGGCGGATCGGCTGCAGAATCTTTCATCCGTACAACCGAATGGATAGTTCCTTCCGTATGATCGATAACATCGATGGTCTTCCACTCGGGCAGGAGTAGATGACCGTGCAGCTTGATCAGGGCAGGGGCGATGAATTCGCCAAAATCTTCGAGTACGACAGAAAGGTTTCTGCGGGTCGCTGCAGACACGGCTGCGATCAGCGCAGATGCCTCACAATCGGGATACTCCTGAATGGGAAGGTAGACTGACTGTTCCAGACGAGCGCGCTTAAGGACGGCGTTCCACGCCCCGGGGCCGAGCTTGCCGTCGGCATAGCTCCGTAACTCGGAGAAGATCATCCCGTGCAAAGATGTGCTCCCGACGATTGCACAGTGCGCACTCGTCCACACGCAACTCTTTGTGCTACAAAGACGCTTCGGCAAAAAGAGCGGGTAACTTGAGTTACCTTGGTGATCAGGACTTGTCTGTCTCATGAATTTTTTTGGGAAGGGCACGACTTCAGTCAAGATTATTGACTTTGACGAAGTCAGAGGGAATGGCCGATCATTAAGCCATTCCCGAAGCCGTTCGTCGTTCCGCGTATTAAACCATCACGGCGGCTTCTTTCGAGGCGGGACGTGACAATCGTATCGGGATTTCTAACGAATAATGCTGTCGTTTTGGCGGCTGATTCGCAAGAGGTCGTCAGCGACTTTACCAAAGCATCCACTCAAAAAATTCAGATTACCAACTATGTTGGTCACTGGCGATTGGCTATGGCTGGATCATCCGATCATAGCCAATATATACGGCTTATCGAGAGCGAGCTTTCAATGCGATTGGCAAACCTTCCTAAGTTCGACTATCCAGCCATTGTTTCAATCATCAAGGCGACAGTTCATCAAGTTCACAAACAGCATATTTGGCCCCGCCCATCAAATCGGCCAGAAGTACAGATTATCTATGCGATACAAGGACTGACGCCCACACCATCCCGAGCTCTCTTGGTTAGCGAGGATAGCGCGGTTACGCCAGTCAACGATTACATGAGTGTAGGCATAGGAACTTATCTTGCGGATTATCTCAAAAAGCGCATCTATCCTAATCGCGGTGATGTATATAACGCTCCTATCGAACAAGTAGTAAACACGGCGATATTCGTTCTACAGCAGGTTAAGAAAACGATTCTGGGCTGTGGCGAGGAAACTAATGTAGTGGTGTTCTATGGGGATGGAACATGGAGGTGGATTACAACACCGGAGGTGCGCCAAATCGAATTGTGGCTCGATGAGTTTCACAATGCGCAGCGACCACTCTTGCGCGCCATCTCAGATTCGAGAACGCCTACAGATAAAATGGAAGAACAAGTCCGAGAATTTAGCGCTCGATTGGCACTTATAAAATCGGCGCAAGTCAGCGTCAATAATTACGTCGATGCGCAAAAGGCAGCGGCCCAAAAAGCACACGCGACTACGCCGTCAGGTTCTCAAAAGTCAGAAAAGGCGCGGTAACCACATGACGCAAGGTGTCGATGAACACATCGGAATTCTTTCAGCGATTGAAGCAAAATTCCATCTCGCTCAGATAAGCCGCAAGATGGCTCAACAGCCGATTTGTTTGACAAAAAATAAGGAGGCGCCGTGCCATCTGAGAACAATTTTCATATGACTCCAGAAGAGTTCCGGCGGCGCGGCCACGAAGTGGTGGATTGGCTTGCCAAGTATTTCGAGAGGATTGAGTCATTTCCTGTATTGTCGCGTGTGGAACCGGGAGCGATTTGCGGCTTATTACCAGCTACGCCTCCAGTCAAAGGCGAACCTTTCGAGGCCATGCTCAAAGATGTAGAGAAGCTGATTCTGCCGGGCATCACCCATTGGCAGTCCCCGAATTTCTTCGCGTACTTCCCTTGCAACAACTCAGGCGCTTCCATTCTGGGCGATTTACTTTCTTCCGGATTGGGCGTGCAGGGCATGCTGTGGGCCACAAGTCCCGCTTGTACGGAGTTGGAAACTCACATGCTCGATTGGCTGGTGCAAATGCTCGATCTTCCACAGAAGTTTCTATCGAGCGATACCGGAGGCGGCGTAATTCAGGACACCGCTTCGAGCGCGTCGCTTTGCGCGCTATTGGCTGCGCGGGAGCGCGCCACTAATTTTGCCAGCAACAAGCGCGGCTGCGACGGAAGGCTGGTGGCGTACACGTCCACGCAAGCGCATTCGTCAATCGAAAAAGCGGTTCAGATCGCCGGATTGGGGCGCGACAACCTGCGGCTGATCGAAGTGGATGAGAAATTCGCGATGCGGCCTGACGCGCTGGCGCAGCGAATCCAAGAGGATCGCCAAGCCGGATTGATCCCCTGCTTCGTTTCTGCAACCGTCGGCACAACATCTTCGAATGCCATCGATCCGGTACCCGAGATCGGGCGCGTCTGCCGCGAACAAAATATCTGGCTGCATGTAGATGCCGCCATGTCAGGAACCGCGGCGCTCTGCCCCGAGTTCCGCCAAATCCACAATGGCCTCGAGTTCGCCGATAGCTACTGCTTCAACCCTCACAAGTGGATGTTCACGAACTTCGATTGCGATTGCTTTTACGTGGCCGATCGCAAGGCGCTGATTCAAACTTTGAGCGTTCTGCCGGAATATTTGCGGAACAAAGCAACCGAGACGGGCGCCGTAATCGACTACCGCGACTGGCAGATTCCTCTGGGACGCCGATTCCGTTCCCTAAAACTGTGGTTTGTGATCCGGCATTACGGAGTGCAGGGCCTTCAGCATCATGTCCGCGAGCACGTGCGGTTGGCGCAGCAGTTCGCCGAGTGGGTGAAGCAAGATGCGGAGTTTGAACTGGCCGCGCCAGTGCCCTTGAATCTGGTTTGCTTCCGGCATAAAGGCGGAGATCAGATCAATCAGGACCTAATGGATCGCCTCAACCGCAGCGGCGATCTTTACCTCACGCAAACGCGGCTGAACGATCGGCTCACGCTGCGCTTTTGCGTCGGGCAAACCAACACGCAGGAGCAGCACGTAGAGCGCGCGTGGAGGAGAATTCAGGAAGAAACGGCAAGTGTACGATGTGGAACGGAGTCTACAATCTCTTAATCAAAAAATGCTTCTGATTCGCGGGCCGTTCACTTTGCAGCGGCCCAGGCCAGCCCGTCAGCGCCTTTACCTACGTGAATTAACTTTTCGACAGTCCAATCCGAAACGCGAATGACAGCAATTTCCTGGCTCGCATCACAGGAAGCGTAGACCACAAGACCATCAGGACGGACGAGAATCTCCTGTGGAGCAGCGGGAACATCGATCGTGTGCGTCACCTTCATGGTGGCGAGGTCCACAACCGCTACTTTGTCAGCCCTTGGCATCGCCACTACTAGCCAATGACCATCAGGAGTAGAGCCAGTTCCATAACCGGGGGCTTCCAAAGGTATCCAAGTCTTTACGCGGAGCGTACCGGTATCAATTACGGCGAGCCGAGGCTTCATCTGGTCCGAAGTGAAAACGCTGTGGTCGTCCACCGAAAGCGAAATACGCTGGATTTGTCCAGCAACAGGAATTACTTTCACGGTTTTTCGCTTTTCCAGATCGAGAACAGAAACAGTGCCCGGGCCGACGTTGGCTGTGTAGCCTCGGCGTCCGTCGCGGGCGATCGCAAGCATATGCGACTCTGCCTGTCCCGTTGGAATTGACCCCACGATCTTCAGCGTGCGCGGATCAATGACGCTAACCGAGTCGTCGAGTTCAGTAGTGACGTAAAGCATGCCATCCTTCGGTCCAAATACTGCGCAGTGCGGCCGAACACCGTGGCCGAAATCGACATTGCCGATCACCTTGCGCGCGCCAATGTCAATCACGACAATGTTGCGGCCGTCACTCCCTGGTTTGCCCACGCCCGAATTACCGTAAATAGGAACATACGCAATGCCACCATTGGGAGAAGCCGCCAACTCATGCCCGGTGGTGCCGCCTTCCGCGACAGTCGCGACCTGCCGGCCTGATTCTGCATCGACAATGCTCACACTTCGATCCCCCTTGTTCGCGACCAGCAAAATTCCTCTGCCTGTGCGCTCGTCAAACGCTTGTGTTCCGGAAGGGGTCAACATAAGTGAGAGAATGAGTATCAACGAGAAAACAAGATGCAGACGCGGCATCGCCCACCCTCATCTTGGTGCAATATCGAAAGAGTCTACCTCAAGCTGCAATCAAGCGTATTCGCCCTGAGAAAAAGATTGAATTGTTTCTACTTTTCTCCGACTGCAGCTGAGCGGAGCGGCTTGGTGGCAACAGCTTGCGGCGTGCGTTTCGGATTTGAATTTTCAGCGCTGATTTGACGCGCCTTTCTCACCAGATATTTTCCCTCTCCTGCCAGGAATCGCGCCAGCGCGTCGGCCACACCTTCGAGCAGCACGCGATCTTCGGCGCCAAAGGCATTTTCGCGATCGCTCTCGACCGCCAAAACGCCCAGTTCGCGGCTCGCAAGCTTGATGGAAACTAAAATCTTGGAACGCGTCTCCGGTAACGCAACCTGCGCCGGCTCGGCGTTTCCGCCAGCTCCAAGAAGCTGTTGCGACCCGCTCTCGCCAACCGCCAAGTAGATTCCGATCCAGGTATAGTGCCGCCCTCGGCAAAGCAACTCAATGACATCCTCCAGCGGTGAATGATGGAATGAAGGCTTATTGGTTGCGAGGAGATGTTCAACTTCAGCAAGAAGCGTGCGCGGGGAACGATAGGTTTTCAAGGCAAGTCCTGATGGAAATTGGGGGAACGTGGGTAGTGTAATTTCGCCTGGCGGCTACGGTCAACGGATTTGGGGAGGTTGTGCGGACATTTGCGTACAAGACCCACTTCACGGCTTGGCCGGACTAACCGGTTCATCTCCCTGACTCAGAATCAGGCCTGTCAGCACGCCCGCTGCTCCAATGCCGCCATATAACACGGCTTTTGAATCCAGAATGCTGCCGCCGGCAGCGGGGATCGCGCCCCCTTTCTTCTTCTTCTGATTCTTTTCTGCTGGCTGCTCGCGCGTGGTTTGCTGGCCCTGGGACAGAGTCGAAGTCCCCGTCTCGTCGCTGACGCTCACATCGCCTTTGCGGGCGACGATCTGAACCGTTCCATCTTTCTCGCTGACGTCATACTGTGTCCAGGAGTCAGAAACTGGCTCTACCTTCACCTCACCCGCGCGAGTGCTCACTTTTTTAGAGGTCCCAACGCTCACGCTTCCGTGCTCCACCGAAAACGCAGTGCCTTCAAATTTGACTAGAGAATCGGCGACGATCAGAACATTCGATCCCGCAGCGTTAATGTTAGCCACAGAGTTGGCCTTGGTCTGAATCAGATCGCCGGGAAAGACCGCCGAAGAACGCGGCACCGTGCTGCCATTCAACCATGCTGTGCCTTTGGCATAGAGCATGGCACCCGCAGAATCAGCCGCCAGCAAAGCTCCCGGCAGAACCGCAATCATCATCAAACACAGCAGCTTGCGCAGCATGGACAAACGCCTCCGACCGGAAATTCGATCTCCTCGCCAGCTTAGAATCCGAGGATTGAACGGTCAATAACTGACGTGGTGACGCCCCGCCTCCTCTTAACCTACGCAAAAGTAAAGGGCCTCACGGCGGGCCCATATCCTTTCGATGAACTGATAACTGGCAACTGAGAACTGACAACTGAAGTTATATTCCGAAACCGGACTCCGCGGCCTAGGCTTTTCAGTGGGAGGCACGCAGCGTGCGACATAACCGAAGCTCAGGCTGTGACTAGGGCATACCGCCAGCCCACCCTTCGACAACCTCGAAGTATTGATTGGGGCGCAAACCTCCTGCGGCGCGGAGGTGTTGCGTGGCGCGGGCGCCCTCGCCCGCGAGCATTCCGGGAAGGTCACGACTTCAGTTCTTGAGCCTGCCCTGCTTTTGCCGAAGCCCTAAGCCAAGCGAAGGGGAAGCCGAGGGTGCCGAACAGCTTCCCTTTCTCATTGTCATTCCGAGCGGCTTCAGCCGCGAGCAATCTGCTGTTGACAATCCAGCTCGTACGTGTGGTGCGGACCCTTCCTGTCCGCGAGATTCCGTTCCCGACGATGTTAGGCGCGAGCGTCCCCGCTCATGCTGGCACAGACTACGCGAGGACAGCTTGGTGCCCCTCGATAAGAGCGAAGGCGTTGTCAAGACAGAAATATCCTGGGCGGTGCGTGAGCACCGCTTTTTCGCCAGAGAAGGTTGAGGACCAAGACTCTGGAAATCTCACCTGAATCACTCTGCGGTGGAGTCGTTCCACCAACC
>WNGE01006285.1_pt1 | contig 13865 bp, 14 predicted proteins | sample 5400651 | NCBI WGS metagenome assembly WNGE01 (sample SAMN13153370, study PRJNA577476) | soil metagenome | isolation source: 60 cm soil or saprolite under grassland replicate 2 | place: USA:California | collected 2016-06-15 | reverse complement strand
GCAGCCCGCGGCGGAAGACGAACAGGGTGGCGAGCCCGAGCGCGAGCGAGCAAACGGAGATGCCCCAGCGCCAGAGCCAGCCGACCCACGGGTAGCGGTCGAGCCCCGCCCAGACGGTGGCGGCCATGATCAAGCTGGCGCCGGCACGGGGGAAACGGCGGCGCGCGCTCGCCAGTAGAGGAGGAAGAAGGCGACGGTGAACGAGGACTGGCCCACCGCCAGGACGCAGTCCACCAGGACGCGCACGACGAAATGGTTCAGTTCCGGCGCCGCCTTGAAGGCCTGGCCGAGCAGCATCGCGCAGGAGAGGATCACGACGAACAGGACGGCCGCGGTTCCCAGGATCGGCCACCGCCGGCCGGCCGTGAGGCGGGCGGCCCGCCGCCACGCCGTCACCGCGTTGCCGCCTTCCAGCACGACCACGGAGTCCACCACCGCGTAGCGCACCAGCAGCACGAAGACGAGCACGGCCAGAGCCACGAGCAGGCTGGCCGCGGCGATGCCCGACGGGCCCGAGGGCTGGATCCCGAGGCCCCCGAGGGCGGGCACGGCCACCGCGCAGTTGACGATCAAGCGCACGAGGAAGAGTCGCCACCAGGCGGCCATCCCCTCCGACATGGCGTAGTTGCGCAAGATGTGGCCGGGCAGCCACACGGTGAGCGAGATCAGGGTGAACAGGTACAGATTGGCCGCGAGGAGCCGGACCGTCTCTCCCAGCGCCATGTTACTTGCCCTTGGAACCCGACGGTGACTCCTCGTCCAGGGGGTTTTCTCCGACAGACCGCTAGCTGACCTTGGAACCCGACGGCAACTCCTTGTCCAGAGTGAGCAACGACAGCTTGCCCTCGTGGGAGGCGGCCAGCACCATCCCGTTGGACTCGATGCCCATGAGCGTGGCGGGCTCCAGGTTGGCGACGATGACCACCGTGCGCCCCACGAGGTCGGAGGGCGCGTAATGCTCGGCCACGCCGGCCACCAGCGTCCGCGTCTCCTCGCCCACCCGCACGGTGAGCTTGAGGAGCTTCCTGGACTTGGCCACCTTCTCGGCGGCCACCACCTCGGCCACGCGCAGATCCAGCTTCGCGAACTCGTCGATGCTGATCCGCGCCGGCTCGGCCATTCCTGCCCCCTCAGGGGAGAGAGCAGCCCTCGATGGCTTGGAGTCGATCCGCGGGAAGAGCGCGGCCATCTTGTCCACGCGGGTCCCCGGAGCGAGCCGGCCCCAGGTGAGATCGGCAAGCGCCGGCGCTCCCGCTCCGACCGCAGCCCGGAGCTTGGCGGCCGCCTCGGGCAGGAAAGGATCCAGCAGGATGCCGAGGCAGCGCAGCGATTCCGCGAGCGTATAGAGCACGGTGGCGAGACGCTCACGCTGCGCGGGGTCCTTGGCGAGCGCCCAGGGCGCCTGACCGTCCACGTAGCGGTTCACGCTGCCGATGAACTCCCAGATGGCAGCCAGCGCGCGCTGGAAGGCGAACTCCTCCATGGCGGCCGCGGCGTCGTGGCGCGCGCGCTCGAGCCCCTCGCGCACCCCCGTCTCGGCCGCACCCGGCGGTCCGGGCGCGGGTACCGCGCCCCCGGCCGAGTTCACGATCAGCGTTGTGGCGCGGCTCGCGAGGTTCCCGAGGTCGTTGGCGAGGTCGGCGTTGAGGCGCCCCACGAGCGCCTCTTCGGTGAAGTTGGCGTCCAGGCCGAAGGTCATCTCCCGCAGCAGGAAGTAGCGGAAGGCGTCGTGGCCGTACTTGTCCGTGAGCTGGAAGGCCTCCACCACGTTGCCGACGGACTTGGACATCTTCCCGCCGCCATAGGACCAGTAGCCGTGGACGTTGAGCCGCCGGTAGAGCGGGATGCCGGCCGCCTTGAGCATGGTGGGCCAGTAGACCGCGTGGGGTTTGAGGATGTCCTTGCCGATCAGGTGCTCGGCGTGGGGCCAGAACTCCTCGTACAGGGCGCCGTCGGGGTAGCCGAGCGCCGACAGGTAGTTGATTAGGGCGTCGAACCAGACGTAGGTGACGTACTGGTCGTCGAAGGGGAGCGGGATGCCCCACTCGAGCCGCGACTTCGGCCGGCTGATGGAGAGATCCTGGAGCGGCTCCCGCAGGAAGCCCAGCACCTCGTTCCGGTAACGCTCGGGCTGGATGAAGCCCGGGTGCTCCTCGATGTGCTTGACGAGCCAGTCCTGGTACTTCGACATGCGGAAGAAGTAGTTCTTCTCCTTGATGAAGGTGAGCGGCGTCTGGTGGTCGGGACACTTGCCGTCCACCACTTCCTTGTCGGTGTAGAACCGCTCACAGCCGAAGCAGTAGTTGCCGCCGTACTCGCCGAAGTAGATCTCGCCGGCGTCGTAGAGCCGCTGGAGGATCTGCTGGACGACCTTCTTGTGCCGCGGCTCGGTGGTGCGGATGAAGTCGTCGTTGGTGATGCCGAGCCGCCGCCAGGCCTCCCGGAACGCCGCGGCGATCTCGTCGGCGTAGGCCTGGGGCGTCACGCCCGCCTTGGCCGCGGCCTGGGCGATCTTGTCCCCGTGTTCGTCGGTACCCGTGAGAAAGTAGACACGGTCGCCGGCCAGGCGCCGGTACCGGCACATGGCGTCGGCCATGATGGTCGTGCCCGCGTGCCCGGCGTGCGGGCGCGCGTTGACATAGTAGATGGGCGTCGTCAGGTAGAACGTGCGTGGCGTCATGTCGAGAGGAGGCGGGACTCAGGACCGCTTGATGTGATCCCGCCCCTCCCAGGTGAGCTGGTCGAGCGGCACCTCGGCCTCGGTCCCGTCCTGGAATCGCACCACCACGCTCTGCTTGAGGACCCGCAGGGCCCGGACCTTGCCTGTCATGCACCCGCCCCCGCCGCAGCTCTGCGAGCACGGGGCGCCCACCTTGGGCAGGCGCGAGCGCAGCTCCTCGTAGGTGGAGAACTCGTAGAGCAGGCAGCACTTGAGCCGGCCGCAGTTGCCCAGGAGCCGGCTGTCGGTCAGCGGCATGTCCTGGGTCTTGGCCATCTTCACCGAGATGGGCTCGAACGCCCGCAGGTGCGAGGAGCAGCAGAGCTGCCGCCCGCAGGGGCCGATGCCGTCCATCAGCTTGGTCGTGTCGCGCGCCCCGATCTGCCGCATCTCGATGCGGGCGTGGAACTCGTGGGCGAGATCACGCACGAGCTCCCGGAAGTCCACGCGCTCCTCGGAGTTGAAGAACACGGTGACCCGCCGGCGGGAGGGCTCCATCTCCACGTCGACGATCTTCATGGGCAGGCTCCGGGCGCGCGCCAGGCGCTGGCACGTCGCGACCCCCTGCACCTCGCGGGCGCGGCGCTCGCGCCACTCCGACCGCTCGGCGTCGCTGGCGCGGCGGAGCACGCGGCGGTAGAGACGGCCGCGCTTGAACTCGGGCAGCGGCCGCTGGGGACGCCGCACCTCGCCCACGGCGGTGCCGCCCCCGGCGTCCACGATGACGAAGTCCCCGACGTGCAGCTCGGCCTCCGTCGTCAGGTAGTCCTCGGCCATCAGGGGCTCACGCATCCGGATACCGACGAGGTACTGCGGTATCTCGGGGACGGTCGGCTCGACGACGTCGGTCAGCTCACTCATGATCCATCCTCATGCCGCCCTGAGCGCGAGCCGGCTCAGCAGGACCTCGACGGTGAGCCGGGGCGAGACATTGCCCTGGAGCGCGTGCCACGCCTCGCGGCACGCCGTCAGACGCGCGAGCAACTCGTGAAGGGACGGGTGGTCGGGGGCCCGGTCTCCCGCCTCGGCGAACACGGCCAGCCGGGCGTCGGCGCCGGCCTGAGCGCAGAGGAGGTCGCGGTACCGGAGCCAGCACGCTTCGACCAGGGTCTCGGCCGCCTGCCGGTCGCGCCCCACGTCGTCGCCGGCCTCGAGGATGGCGTCGGCTCCCTTGCGCAGGGCCTCGGTCAGCACGCTCAGCGCCCGGCGCCGCGCCTCGTCTCGTCCATCCGGCAGGAGCGCCACCGTGCCCTCCGCCTGCCGGGGCCGGAAGCGGACGATCTGACAGCGGGAGAGCAGGGTGGCGGGGAGCGCGCGAAGCTGGGAGAGGATCAAGATGATGACGGTCCGATCGGGCGGCTCCTCGAGCGTCTTCAGGAAGGCCTGCGGCGTCGCCGCCGTCATCCGGTCGGCCTCGTCCACGATGAAGACCTTCCGGGCGGCCTCCGCCGGGCAGAGCGCGGCGAGCCGCCCGAGGGCGCGGACGTTCTCGATCCTGAGCAGCAGCGGCCCCTTCGGGTTGCCCTCGGGTGGCGTGGGTTGGATCAGCCTGACGTCGGGATGCGCGCCGCGCTCGACGCGCGCGGCCGGCGCCCCGCCCGCCGGCGCGACGAGCGCCTTGGCGAAGGCGAGCGCGGTGAGCTTCCGGCCGACGCCCGGCGGTCCCACGAAGGCGTAGGCGTGGGCCACGCGATCGGCTGCCAGCGCCCGGCGCAGCAGCGCCACGACCTCGTCCTGTCCGCGGATCGCCGCGAAGGCGTCGTCACCCGGCACGGAGACTCTCCCGGCGCAGGAGCCGATCGGCCACCGCCGCCTCGATGGCGGCGAGGAGCGCATCCGCGTCCTGGTCCGCGTTGAGCACGACCGCCCGGCGCTTCTCCGCCCGCGCGATCTCGAGGTAGCCCTCGCGCACACGGCGATGGAAGGCAAGGTCCATCTTCTCGAACGCGTCGTGCGCCCGGTCGCGGATGCGCCCCATGCCGACGGCGGGCTCGAGGTCCAGCACCAGCGTGAGGTCGGGAAGCAGCCCGCCGGTGGCGAGCGCGTTGAGATCACGGATCGTCTCGAGGTCCACTCCTTGCCCGAAGCCCTGGTAGGCCATGGTCGCGTCCGCATAACGGTCCGAGAGCACCACCGCCCCGCGGGAGAGCGCCGGGCGGATCACCTCGGCGACATGCTGCTGGCGCGCGGCCATGAACAGAAGGACCTGGGTCAGCGGAGTCGGCGTCGGGGCATCAGCCGTGAAGAGCCTGCGGATCGCCGCGCCGATCGGCGTCCCGTCGGGCTCCCGCGTGAGGACAACGTCGAGCCCCCGCGCCCGCAGCGACTCGGCGAGCCTCCGGCACTGGGTCGACTTGCCGGAGCCCTCGACACCCTCCACGCTGATGAACATACCGCGCATCCTCGTCATTCTACCTCTGCTTCACCAGGAAATGGTCCCGGCGATTCTGCGCCCGGCAGCGCTCCGCCTTCTCGGTGCAGAGCGGGCGCTCCTTGCCGTAGGAGATGAGGGTGATGCGGCTCGCCTCCACCCCGCGAGACACGAGATAGCTCATGGCCGCCTTGGCCCGGCGCTCGCCCAGCGCCAGGTTGTACTCGTTCGTTCCCCGCTCGTCGCAATGACCCTCGATCAAGAGGAGCTGCTCACGATTCGCCTTGAGCCAGCCCGCGCTCGCGTCCAGGATCTTGGCATCCCCCGACCGGATGACCGCCTTGTCGAAGTCGAAGTGCACGTCCACGAGCGCCGCGTTCGCCATGTACTCTCTCGCAGGCGCGGGCCCGGGTGCCGGGGCAGGGGCAGGCGGCGGCGCGGGCGCAGGCGCCGGGGCCACGATAGGGGGTGGTGGTGGAGGCACCACCGGGGCAGGCGCCGGCGCGGGCGGGGGTGCCGGGGCGGGAGCCGGGGGTGGAGCCGAGACCGCCGTGGTCATCGGGCGCTTCGGGCAGCCTGCGAGGAACAGCGCCAGGGCCACGCACGACAACAGGAGCACTGCAGGCCGCAATGGCCTCCGCATGAGCGTCCTCCTCGTCCGATTGTCGAGTGGGCCCAGTGCCGGCGGCCCGCGCTACTTGCAGCCCTCGGGCATCCGTCGCGTCACCTCGATGCGGTCGCCGACCTTCTTGTCCTGAAGGGTCTCCTTCGAGGCGGTGAACTCGAACGTCTTGCCGTCGGGCCCGCGCAGTGTCAGCTTGCCCTGGTCCAGGTCTACCTTGACGATCTGGCCCTCCACCTTCTCCGCCTTGGGGCAGTCCGCCGGCTTGGTCTGCCCGAGGGCGATGCCGCTCCACATCAGGCTTGCGGCGACCAGCACGGCCGGCACGCTAACCCAGTTCCTCATCGAAGGTCTCCGTTACTGGTTGTGCTTGGTGATGTCATAGATGGCGCCCGCCGCCGCGCCGACCCCCACTCCGATGAGCGCGCCCTTGCCCGCGCCGTAACCCGTCCCGGCGCCGATGGCGGCGCCGGTCCCGGCCCCGACGGCGCTTCCGGTCATGGTCCCGCAGGCGGTGGTCATCAGGCCGAGCATCGACAGGCCCACGCCCAGCGTCGCGATGCGCACCCTCATCGTCTTCATGATCGATCCCTCCCTTTCGTTCGTCACCGTTACTTACCGGCCAGCCTGGTGAAGAAGTTCTTCACGCCGTGACCGAACGAGACGGCGCCGTCGCGGACCTGCTCCCAGGCGGTCTTCGCCTGGGGCTCGGCGGCCTTGCCGGCCTCCTTGAGCTTCTCGCCCGCCGTCTTGGCCCCTTCTACCACGGTCTTGCCGATACCCTTCGCGGTGTCCTCGATCCCACTCCCGATCGTCTTCGCCCCGCTCTCGACCTGCCGGGTCGCGTCCTTCAGCTTGTCGTCTGCACGCGACGCGTACGGCAGCCACGAGAGCGCGATCGACAAGAGGACGACAGCCGTCGTTGCGAGGATCCTCATCGCTCACCCCTCCCTGACTTCGCTTGCTTCCCGCCCGGCTCTCCTCTCATCGCTGAGCGCCGGGGAGACTGCGCCCGGGAAGAGGCAACTGGCATGCCAATGACCCGAGCCCCGACCCCACCCGAGGGAACCTCCGATCTGGCGGCTCCTTGTGCGCGCTGGACGGTCCTGATGCCGGGCGTCGTGTCCCCTCACGGCGAGGCACGACGGCAGCATTTACACGCGCAACATGTAACGTTTACACCCGATCGGGGCCTTCTCTCAACCCGATCACGTTGAACGCGGACACGGGCTTCGAGAAGCCCTTGAGGCCGAGCTCCCCGACCGCCTCGGCCTCCACGAGCTCCTCCACCATTCCCAGCATCCGCTGCGGGACGAGCAGCTGCCCCGGCCTGGCCTCCCCGCAGAGCCGCGCGGCGAGATTGGTCACGGTGCCGATGGCGCCGTAGTCCAGCCGCCCCTCGAAGCCGATGGCGCCGATCGTGGCGTAGCCCTGGGCGATGCCGATCCCGAGGTCGAGATCCACGCCGCGCTTGCGCCACTTGACCCGCAGATCCCGGACGCGCTCCCGCATGGCCAGCGCCATCCGCGTGGCCCGCTCGGCCGGATTCGGCACCGGGACCGGATCGTTGAAGAAGACCATCATCCCGTCGCCGGTGAAGCGCTCGAGCGTCCCCTCGTGCTCCAGGATGAGCTTGCCCATCTCGGCGTGGTACTCGCGGAGGACGCTCATGACCTCCTCGGGCTCGGCGGTCTCCGCGAAGGCGGTGAAGCCCCGCAGGTCCAGGAAGACCACGGTCACCTCCCGCCGATGGCTCTTGAGCGGGTCCTCCGCGTCGCCGGCCACGATCAGCTCCGCGAGCTGCGGAGAGAAGAAGCGCTTGAGCCGTCCCAGGCGGTCGAGCTGAGACACCTGCTCCCGCACGCGCTCTTCCAGCGTCTTGTTCCACTCCGCGAGCTGGGCCGCCTGCAGCTGGACGGTGTCGTAGAGGTGCTTGACCCGGATCAGCGAGCGGACGCGCGCCAGGAGCTCCGCCTGATTCACGGGCTTGGTCAGGAAGTCGTCGGCCCCGGCCTCGAGCCGGCGGATCCGGTCGTGGGCGGGGTCGAGGGAGGTCACCATCACCACGGGCAGGATCCCCGTGGTGGGGTTGTCGCGGATCTTGCGACACACCTCGTACCCGCTCATCTCCGGCATCATCACGTCCAGGAGCACCAGGTCGGGCGGTTCCTTCTCCACCTTGAGGAGCGCCTCGGGCCCCGAGGCGGCCGTCGCCACGGCATAGCCCTTCGCCTCGAGCAGGTGGGCCAGCAGCTTGACGTTCTGGGGCAGATCGTCGACGACCAGGATCCTGGCGGGAGCGCTCACGCCCGGTCTCCCGCGGCCGGCCGGCGGTCCAGCATCTGGCGCACCGCCGCGACGAACTCCTTCACGTGGATGGGCTTGGACTGGTACCCGTCGAAGCCGGCGGCCATGATCTTCTGCCGATCGTGGGTCATGGCCGATGCGGTCACCGCGATGACCGGGATCGCCCGCGTCAGGGGATCGGCCCGGAGCTGGCCCAGGGCCTCGATCCCGTTCATGCCGGGGAGCTGGATGTCCATCAGGATCAGCGCCGGCGTGGACGCGCGCGCGAGTTGGATCCCGTCCTCCGCGCTCTCGGCCTCGGCGGTCTGGTAGCCGTGGAACTGGAGCACGTCGCGCTCCAGCTTGCGGTTCTTGTCGTTGTCCTCGACGATCAGGATCAGCTCGCCGGCCATGGTCGCTCCGGCAGGGAAAAGGTGAAGGTCGAGCCCCTGCCCACCTCGCTCTTGACCCAGAGCCGGCCCCCGTGCAACTCCACGAACCGCTGGGCGAGCGGGAGCCCGAGGCCGGTGCCTTCGCGCTTGCGCGCGTAGTCGCTCCCGACCTGGCGGAACTCCTCGAAGATCGCCTCCTGGTCCTCCGCCGCGATCCCGATCCCGGTGTCGCTGACGGAGACCTCCACCGAGCCGTTGGCCCGCGCCACGGCGACCTCGACGCGACCGCCCTCGGGCGTGAACTTCACGGCATTGGAGAGGAGGTTCACCAGGACCTGCTTGACCTTGCGTTCGTCGGCCACGATCTGGCCGACCTGCGCGTCCACGCCGAGGCCGAGGATGATGCCGTGGCGGCTCGCGCGCTCCCGCACCAGCGTCAGGGCGTTGTCCACCGCGGTGGGCAGGTCGAAGGAGGCCAGCTCCAGCTCCATCCGCCCGGCCTCGATCTTGGAGAGGTCGAGGATGTCGTTGATCAGCGACAGCAGGTGCCGCCCGGAGGACAGGATGTCCTGGAGGTACTCGGCCTGCTTGTCGTTCACCTCGCCGAACATCCGCTCCAGCAGCACCTCGGAGAAGCCGATGACCGCGTTGAGCGGCGTGCGCAGCTCGTGCGACATGTTGGCGAGGAACTCGGACTTGTGGCGGTCGGCCACCTCGAGCTGGGCGCTCTTGTCGGCGATCTCGCGGAAGAGCCTCGCGTTCTGGATGGCGAGCACGGATTGCGTGGCGAACGTCTTGAGCAGCTCGACGACCTCCGGGGCGAACGCACCCGGCGCCTTCCGGGCCACGACCAGCGCGCCGATGATGGTGTCCTCGCGGAGGAGCGGGACGGCGAGGAGGGCGCGGTGTCCCGTGCGCACGAGCGCCTCCCGCACGCTGCTCTGATACGCCCCTTCGTCGAGGATGTCCGGGATCTGCACGGGCTCCCGCGCCTCCGCCGCGCGCCCCATGGCGCCGTCCCATCTGGCCAACGGGGTGCTCCGCAGCAACCCGACCAGGTCGTCATCGAGGTTCTCCGTCGCGCGCAGCCGGAACCGCTCCGTCGCCTCGTCGTACTCGTAGATGACCCCGAAGTCGGTGCCGGAGAGCTGGTTGGCTCGGCGGATGATCGTCGCGAGCACCGTCTCCAGATCGAGCGTCGAGCTGACGGCGCGTCCGACCTCGCCGAGCACCTGCAGCTCCTCCACCGACCGCGCCAGCGCCCGCGTCCGCGCTTGCAGCTCCTGGAACAGGCGCACGTTCTCGATGGCGATCACCGCCTGGTCGGCGAAGGTCTTGACCAGCTCGATCTGCTTGTCGGTGAATGGCCGCACTTCGTGCCGGTAAATGACCATGGCCCCGACGAGGGTATTCTCCTTGAGCATCGGGACCCAGACACAGCTCCGGGCCTGCAGAAGGTCGACGGTCGCCATCCGCTGCGGATCTCGCTCGTGGTACGCCAGGTCCGCCGTGATATCGGGGACGTGAACCGGCCGTCGCTCGGCGAACATGCGCCCGAGCCCGGTCTGCGGTGACGGCCGGATGCCGCTCTTGGCGACCTCGAGCCATGCCGGGCTTGCGCCGCGGTGGGCGACGACTTCGAACATCTCCCCGGTGTAGAGGGCGAGGATGCCCGTCCGTGCCTCGCACAGACGCGTCGCGTTGGCCAGCATGGCGTCGAAAACCGGCCCGAGATCGTTCGGGGAGCTGGAGATGACGCGGAGGATCTCGCTGGTGGCCGTCTGCTGCTCCAGGGCCTCGCTGAGCTCGCGCGTCCGCGCCTCCACCTTCTGCTCCAGGTTGGCGTAGGACTCCTCGAGCTGGGCCGCCGTGCGGTTGAACTGGTCGGCCAGGGTCTCCAGCTCGTCCCCGGTCTTGACCTCGATGCGATGGCCGAGCTCCCCCGTTCCGATCCGGGCGGCACCGGCCTGGAGCGCCTGGATGGGCTTGACCATCCGGCGGGCGAGGACGAGGCCCGCCAGTACCGAGAGCGCGACGCCCACGAGGATCAGCAGCGCCGCCCGGATGACGGAGGCGCGGATCCCCTCGAACGCCTCGACCAGCGGCTGCTCGACGAAGACCAGCCATCCGAGCGGGGCGATGGGAGCGAAGGCCGTGAGGACCTGCCGTCCTTGCAGGTCCTGGGCGATGGTGGCGGGCTCGGGGGCCCCGCCGATCCCGCCGTGCGGCGCTCGAGCCGCCTGCACCTGGGGGGACGCCGAGAAGTCGCTCTTCTTCAGCACCAGGCTGATGTCCGGGTGGGCGATGAGCTGGCCGCGGGAGTCGATCACGTAGGCGTGACCGGCCTTGCCGATCTTGATCTGGGAGACCACGTCCCAAATGAACTTCAGGTTCACCTCGGCCACCGTGACTCCCGCTGGCCCGCTCGCGCTCGCCATGGACACGGTCATGTACGGCTCGGACTCCTTGCGGAAATAGACGGGGCTGAAGTAGGTCCTCCCCCCTCTGGCCTCGATGAACTTCGGATCCCTCGAGTAATTCTCCTGGCTGCCGGCGCGGTCCATCGCCAGGCGGGACACGCGGAGCTGCTCCGTGCCCGACCCATCGAGCAGGCTCACTTCGGTGATGGGCAGGACCTGGCGCAGGAGCCGGAAATAATCGACCCGCCGCTGCTCGAGGGCGGCGCCGCCGGTGACGAGCTGGGGGTGCGTCGTCCAGCCGATCTGGCGCTCGATCTCCTTGACGAATTGCTCGATCCGGTTGGCGGCGGCCAGCGCCTTTTCCCGCTGGAGCTGGACGAGGGCCGCCTTGTTCTCCTGGTAGGAGAAGTAGATCTCCAGCGCGCCGCTCGTGACCAGCGCGCCGCTGACGAGGACGACGAAGAAGACGACGTACTTGCGGAAGAGCCGGCCGCGGCGCTCGACGCCCCGGCGGGTCACGCGCTGGCCCGATCCGGGCGCGCGGAGCGGGGGGCAGCGGTGATGAGCCTGACGGCGCGCGCGGCCTTGTCGACGCTGTCCATGGAACCGGGCTCTAGTCTAGCGGAAGTCCGGGGTGGGCGTCCGCCTTTTGGCCCTGGTCTCGGGCAGCCCCCCAGGCGATCTTCGCCTCCGTGGAGCGGAAGCTCACGTCGCGCGTCTGGCCCAGCTCCGTTCGAGCGCCGCCTTTGCCGTGCTCGTCTCGGACGGCGGGGGCCCCAGCCCCGCGACGTCCTGCGGCTCGGTCTTTCAGATCGCTCGCCTCGGACGGCGGGGGCCCCAGCCCCGCGACGTCCTGCGGCTCGCACTGCATTCCTTGGGGGGAGGTTTGGAAGGGGGGCTTCGCCCCCCTTCCGAGATTCACAGGCGGTGAAGCGGGAAGATGTTCTCCCGGATGGCGGCCACCTGGCGCCGCGCGTACTCCTCGGCCCAGCGCCGGGTGTCCTCCGGTAGCTCGCAGGGCGGGTCCCGGAGCGAGAGCACCTCCAGTCCAAGCCGTGTCATGTCCTTCTGACAGTCGCGGGGCAAGGCCTCGGGTAGCGTCACCTCGTTCATGGCCGCCCAGGCTCCCGTCCAGGCGCGGGCCACATTGGGCAGGTCATAACCGCCGCCGCCCAGCGCGACCACGCGGGGCACCATCTGCAGCAGGCGCTTCACCACGGCAGTGAAACCCTGCACGGTGAGACTCAGATGAGTGAGCGGATCGGTGCGGTGGGAGTCGATCCCGAGCTGCAGCACGAGCACGTCCGGCTTGAAGGCCCGCAGGAGCGGCGGCACGACGGCCTCGAAGGCGGGCTGATACACCTCGTCGTCGGTGAAGGGCTGGAGCGGCAGGTTGACCGAGAAGCCCAGGCCCTCGCCTTCACCCATCTCGACGACGAAGCCCGTGCCGGGGAAGAGCCGGTCGCCGCGCTCGTGAGTGGAGATGGTGAGCACACTGGGATCGCGGTAGAAGGCGAACTGCACCCCATCGCCGTGATGGGCGTCGATGTCCACGTAGGCCACGCGCCAGCCGCGCTCGCGGAGCCTCATGATCGCCAGCACCGCGTCATTGACATAGCAGAAGCCGGAGGCGCGGTCGGGCATGGCATGGTGCAGGCCTCCCGCGAAGTGGAAGGCGCGGTCAGCCTCGCCCTCGGCGACCAGCCGCGCGGCGAGGAGCGAGCCGCCGGCCGCGAGCTGCGCCGCCTCCCAGAGGCCCGGGAAGATCGGGTTGTCTCCCGGCCCCAGGCCGTAGCGCGCGGCATCGGGCACCCAGTCCCCCGCGCTCACGGCTCTCAGGGTGTCCAGGTACTCGGGGGTGTGGAAGCGCGCGATGGACTCGAGCTCGGCGGGCTCGGGCGCCAGCACCTTGCTGCGAGGCAGGGCCGTGAGGTCATAGCCCTCCATCAGCTTCCAGGTCAGCCCCAGCCGCTCCATCCGAAGCGGGTGCTCGGGGCCGTAGTCGAAGCGGCGCCACTCGTCCGAATGGATCAGCGCCGTCTTCATCCCTCAAGGCTCTCCACGCCGCCGTGGCGGCTCGCTCACGCTCGGATCTCGGGACTCGCTCGCCTCGCCCCTGGGCTGCGGTTCGGTCCTCCGGATCGCTCGCCTCGGACGGCGGGGACCCCAGCCCCGCGACGTCGTGCGGCTCACTCTTCCGGATCGCTCGCCTCGGACGGCGGGGACCCCAGCCCCGCGACGTCGTGCGGCTCGATCTTCCGGATCGCTCGCCTCGGACGGCGGGACCCCAGCCCCGCGACGTCCTGCGGCTCGCAGTACGGGACCTCAGGACCTCACTGCTTCCGGCGCCAGTGGCCCGACTTGCCCCCCGACTTCTCCATCAGGCAGAGATCCGTGAGCACCACGCCCCGATCCACTGCCTTGACCATATCGTACACGGTGAGCCCAGCCACTGCCGCCGCCGTCAGCGCCTCCATCTCCACCCCGGTCTTGTCCACGGTGCGCACGCGCGCCTCGATGGTGACGACCGAACGCTTCGCGTCGAGGAGGAAGTCGATGTCGACGCCCGTGATGCGCAGCGGATGGCAGAGCGGGATCAGCTCGGGCGTACGCTTGGCGCCCATGATCCCGGCGGTTCGCGCCACTCCGAGCACGTCGCCCTTGGCGAGCTGGCCGGCGCGGATCGCGGCCAGGGTCGGAGCCTTCATCTTCAAGGTGGCGCGCGCCACCGCCTCGCGGACGGTCTCCGGCTTCACGGAGACGTCCACCATCCGAGCGTCCCCGGCCCGGGTGAAGTGGGTGAGGCCGCGGAAGCCCGGTGTTTCCCGGGTCGATGTCATGAGTCTAGGAGCCTGTCGGAGAAACGCTCTGGCTAGAGCGATGAGAAGGGTCCAGCTGCAAGGCGGCGCCCGACGACCGCACGCGAGGCGTACTCCCTGTACGTTGAGATCCCATGTAGGGGGTGTGGGGTGGATAGGAAGAGCGGGTCGGCGCTGGTAAGCTCCGGTTGACCTCGTCCGGACGAACGAGGAGAAAGGAGCAACCGTCATGACCA
>WNGE01006634.1_pt1 | contig 13876 bp, 9 predicted proteins | sample 5400651 | NCBI WGS metagenome assembly WNGE01 (sample SAMN13153370, study PRJNA577476) | soil metagenome | isolation source: 60 cm soil or saprolite under grassland replicate 2 | place: USA:California | collected 2016-06-15 | reverse complement strand
GCGTCACCGGGTCCGAACGAGATGCCCTCTCCCGAGCCGGGCTTGGCGTTGAAGGCGTAGCTCGGGGAGGCCGCGGTCACACCGCTGACTGCCGCCACCTCCTGGACCTTGCTCATCGGCAGCAGGGACTGCCCCTGGCCGTCGGCCCTGACGCTGATGCTGGAGCCGAAGTAGGTCACACCGCCGCCGAGCAGCGCGTTCATGTGCTCGGCCATGGCGCCCATCGTGGTGAGTGCGAAAATTCCGATCACGATTCCCGAGATCGTCAGCCCCGACCGCAGCTTGCGCCGCGCCAGGTTGCGCAGGATCTCCATTTGCTCCCTCCCGAATGAGGCCCCTGGCGGCGCCCGATGGGAGTGACTGTGAGGGCGGCTGGTTCCGGTCTTTTGACGACCGGTGACGGAAACGAGGAGCTTTTGTGTCGGCGCAGGAGCCCAGCCGGGCTCCTACCGAACGCGCAGGTAGACGGCGCCCGACACCGCCTCCATGGTCAGGGTGGCGGGGCCGCCGCTGCCGATGTCGCCGCTGGCGCTGGAGCCCGAGCCATTGCGACCCGGCACCGGCAGCGGGATGCCACCCCGATTGATGATCACCGCGCCACTTACCGTCGAGGCGTCGTAGTGGACGTTGGTGCCGCGCGGAATCGATGCCTCGACCCCGCCGCTGACCGTTCGCAGGTCGACCTTGCCGCCGCGGATGGCGCCGTCGAAGGCGATGCTGCCGGAGGCCAGGTGCGCGGTCGCCACGCCGGTGACGTCCATGTCGGAGAGCGAGATGTAACCGGACGCGACGTTGAGCGTGATGTCACCACGGACGCCGGTGATCGAGATCGAGGCCGACGCGGCGTCGACGCTCAGGCTGGCGGACGCCGGCACCCGCACCGTGAGCTGGCGATCGCCGACGGTGGCAAAGTTGACCACCGGCTGTTCGCTGACGGTCGTGATCGTGACGCCGGAGCTGGTGGACGTGACCGACGTGTGCAGCCGGTCGAGCGCGGCCTGCGCCAGGCGGCGTGTGAGGGCGCGGGTAGTGTCGTGCTCCTGCACCACGCGTGATGTGGGTGTCGACAGCCCGGTCGTAGCCCTCGAAGTGCGTCTCCCAGACCCGCTCCAGGAGGAACTCGCGGCTGAACGCGCGGCCCGGGTTGCTGACGAAGAGGTGGAGGAGCTGGAACTCCTTGGGGGTGAGCTTCAGCGTCTCGCCGTCGAGCACGGCGGTGTGGGAGTCGGGGTCGACTCGGAGGCCGCCGACCACGACGGCTTCGGACTGGCCAGGCAGCGCGGCGTCGCGGCGCCGGCTGTCGAGGTCGACCCGGCGCAGCACCGCGCGCACCCGCGCCAGCAGCTCGCGCATGCTGAACGGCTTGGTGACGTAATCGTCGGCGCCGACCTCGAGGCCGAGGACGCGATCGATCTCCTCGCCCCGTGCGGTCAGCATGATGATCGGCATCACGTGGTCCTGGCGCAGCCGCCGGCAGACGGCGAGGCCGTCGAGGTCGGGGAGCATCCAGTCCAGCAGCACCAGGTCCGGCACCTGCTTCTCGACCGCGGCGATGGCTTCGACGCCGTTGAACGCCTGGTCGACCGCGTGGCCATCGGCGACCAGCTGGTCGCGGACCAGGTTGTTGAGATCGGTCTCGTCGTCGACCACCAGGACCAGTGCCATCAGGCGCGCCTCAGGCGGACCGTGAAGCGGCTGCCCGTGCCGGGCTCGCTGGCCACCTCGATGGTGCCGCCCATCGCCTGGACCAGGTCCTTGCTGATGGCCAGCCCGAGACCGAAACCGCCGGTGGCGCGCGAACGTGAGGGGTCGACACGGTGGAGGCGATCGAAGATGCGGTCGAGCTCCTCGGCCGGGATCCCGACCCCGGTGTCGGCCACGGCGAGCAGCACCCCGCTGGCGTCGCCGGCGGCCAGCTCGATCGACACGATGCCTCCCTCCGGCGTGTAGTTGATCGCGTTCCGGACCAGGTTGACCAGAACCTGGCTCAACCGGTCGGGGTCGGCGATCGCCGCCGGCACGCCCTCGGCGACCGCGGTCGTCAGCGTGACCTTGCGGTCACGGCGAGCTATCGGCGCCAGCGCGCCGGCGACGTGCTCCACGATCGGGCGGAGGTCGACCGGCCCCACCTCCAGCTTCAGCTCGCCGGCCTCGGCCCGCGCCACCGCGAGCAGGTCGTCGACCAGCGAGCCGAGGCGCTCGGTCTCCTTCTGGACGATCTCCAGGTATCGGCGGGTCTCCTCGGGCGACGGCTCGCCGCCGTGCGGGTCGAGCAGCGATTCGACGTGGCCGCGGATGGACGCGATCGGCGTGCGCAGCTCGTGGGAGGCGTTGACGATCAGCTCGCGGCGGCTCTGGTCCGAGCGCTCGGCGCGGGCGCTCTGAGTAGCCACCTCGGTGCGTGCCGCTGCCAGGTCGAGCTGGGTCTGGCTCATCCCGAGCAGTCCCCGGATCAGGGAGCCGTAGCCGAGGGCGATGGCCCGCGCCACGTGCAGCGTGGCCAGGCCCAGCAGGACGCCCGCCGCCGCCAGTGCCAGCGTCGTCGCCTGGGTGCCGGCGCCGTCGCTGAGGCCGAGCGCGTTGATCCGGGGATCGCCCGGCGCCAGCGAGGCGACGTCGAACGCGTAGATCGCGGGCGCCGCCATCAGCGCCACGGACACGGTGGCGAGGAAGCCGACCACCACGAAGTACAGGACCCCGAGCGGGATCTGGATGACCACGAAGAGGAGGCTCCGCCAGGTCACCCAGTTGAGCGCGAAGTCGAGGGCTTTGCGCCACCAGGTGCGCCCCGGGGTCGCCGGGGGGGCCATCGGCCGGAGCTCGAATCCGAACCACCAGCGTCCCAGCTCGCGCTCGAACACGGCGCAGCCCCAGGCCGCCAGGAGAACGACGAAGAGGACCGCGATACCGACGCCGACCGGCAGCAGCCCCAACGCGGTCGAGAGGCCGGTGGCGAAGAAGATCAGGTAGGCGACCGCGAGTGGAAACCGGAGCATCGCGTAGACCAGTGCCAGGTAGGCTCGCCGGTCCGCGGCGACGCTCAGAAAGGACATGCTGCCGGTCACGACAGCCGGAGTCTAGGCAGCAGGGTGTGGCGAAAGCGGTGCGCCGCTGTGGTGAATATGCTCACGCCATGACCAAGACAAGGACCGAGCGCATCCAGTCTCATGACGGCGCCTGGTTCGCCGGCTACCTGGCCTTGCCAGACTCCGGGTCCGGTCCCGGGATGGTCGTGATCCAGGAGATCTTCGGTGTCAACGGCTACATCAAGGGCGCCTGCGAGCGGCTCGCCAAGCTCGGCTACGTGGCCATGGCGCCCGACCTGTACTGGCGGATTGAGCCCGGGGTGGCGATCGACGAGCGCTCCCCTGACTTTCTGCCTCGCGGCTTCGGCTACGTGCAGAAGTTCGACTTCGAGAAGGGCGCTGACGACGCCGTGGCCGCCCTCGAGCACCTGCGGGGGGTGTCGGAGGTGGAGTCCGGTAAGGCCGGGATCCTCGGCTTCTGCCTGGGCGGCGGCATCAGCTACATGGTGGCGGGGCTGGACGCGCCCGACGTCTGCGTGTCCTACTACGGCTCGGCGGTTCCCGATGCGCTCAGCCTGGCGGGGCAGGTCGACTGCCCGATCCTCTTCCAGTTCGGCGGCGCCGACGAGTACCTCTCGACCGAGAAGCAGGACCAGGTGCGGCGGGCCTTCGCGGGGCGCCCGGAAGCCGAGTTCCACGTCCACCCCGGCGCCGGCCACGCGTTCGACAACCACGTTGCCGAGGTCTTCCACCACCCCCAGGCCGCCGAGGACGCCTGGAAGCAGACTTCGGAGTTCCTCCACCGCACGCTGCCCGCCTGAATAGTTGCTTCCGCAACCGGGTATATAACGGCCAGTGAGCACCACCTTCCGAGACTTCAACGCCAACCTCGTCAAGGACCTCCGCGCCAACCGGGGTGCGGCCACGTCGGGTCCCTTCGTGGGCCGGCCGGTCCTCATCCTCACCACCGAGGGTGCGCGGTCCGGCGAGACCCGCGAGAACCCGCTCGTCTACACCCGTGACGGCGACGACTACGTGGTGATCGCCTCCAAGGGCGGCGCACCCACGCATCCCGCCTGGTTCCACAACCTGCGCGCCAACCCGAACGTGACCCTCGAGGTCAAGGGCGAGCGGCTTGGCGCCAAGGCCCGAGTGGCCGAGGGCGAGGAGCGCGAGCGGCTGTACGCGGCCCAGGCCGCGATGATGCCGGCCTTTGCCGACTACCAGGCCCGGACCTCGCGCCAGATCCCGGTCATCGTCCTCAAGCGCCGGGCGTAGCCGCCGAAAGCGGCTTCGACAGGGAGAGAGCCGGTCCTCGCGGGCCGGCTCCCTCTGGGGTGGGGGGAGTGGGTTTCAGCCTTGGCTGCTCAGCTGCAGCCGGTCGTCGCCCCACAGTTCAAGCACTTGTAGCAAGCGCCGCTGCGCACGGTGATGGCGCCGCAGTCGGAGCAGGCCGGGGCGTCGGCGTTGACCACGAAGGCCAGCTTCTGGCCGGCGTGGCCGTTGCTTTGCCCGTTGCCCTGCCCGTTGGCGACCATCTTGAGCTCTGACGTCGGCTCCGGCGCGAGCGCGGGCGGCTCAGCCTCCGCCACTGGCATCTCGAGAGTTGGCGGCTGCCGGCGAATGACCCCGATCGCGTCCTGGTCCTCCTGGTCGAGGAACCGGCTGGCCAGCCAGCGGAAGACGTAGTCCATCAGCGACTTGGCGATCGGCAGCTCGGGGTTCTTGGTGAACCCGCTGGGCTCGAAGCGCATGTGGCTGAACTTGTTGACCATCACCCGCAGCGGCACGCCGTACTGCAATGCGAGCGAGGTCTGGGTGGCGAAGGCGTCCATCATCCCCGAGATCGTCGAACCCTCCTTGGCCATGGTCAGGAAGATCTCGCCCGGGGTCCCGTCGTCGTAGAGGCCGACGTGGATGTAGCCCTCGTGCCCCTGGATGTCGAACTTGTGGGTGATCGAGTGCCGCTCGTCGGGCAGGCGCCGGCGGGTGGGCCGGGCCTCGCCCGCGGTCACCACGGCCGCTTTCTCAGGGTCCTTGTCGCGCGACGTTGACAGCGGCTGCGAGCGCTTGCAGCCGTCGCGGTAGATGGCGATGCACTTGAGCCCCAGCTTCCAGGACTCGAGGTAGACGTTGCCGATCTCCTCGACCGTGGCCTCGGTGGGCAGGTTGACGGTCTTGGACTGGGAGCCGGAGATGAACGGCTGGACCGCCGCCATCATCCGCACGTGCCCCATGGGCGCGATCGAGCGGGTGCCCTTGATCGGCTTGAAAGCGCAGTCGAAGACCTTGAGGTCTTCGTCCTTCAGGAAGGGGGTGCCCTCGATGGTGTCGTTGTCGTCGATGTACTCGACGATCGCCTTGACCTGGTCCTCCGGGTAGCCCAGCTTGCGGAGGGCGGAGGGCACGGTGCTGTTGACGATCTTGAGCAGCCCGCCGCCGACCAGCTTCTTGTACTTGACCAGAGCCAGGTCGGGCTCGATGCCGGTGGTGTCGCAGTCCATCATCAGGCCGATCGTCCCGGTGGGCGCCAGCACGGTCGCCTGGGCGTTGCGGTAGCCGTGCTTCTTGCCCAGCTCGACCGCGTCATCCCAGGTTTCGCGGGCGGCGGTGACGACCCTGCCGGTGGCGCCGCCGGTGGGCAGGTCGTAGGCCGCGGAGCGGTGCTTGTTCATGACCCGCAGCATCGGCTCGCGGTTGAGCTCGAACTCGGCGAACGGACCCTTGACATCGGCCATCCGCGCAGATTGGGCGTAGGCGCGGCCGGTCATGATCGCGGTGATGGCGGCCGCGTAGCCGCGCCCCTCGTCGGAGTCGTAGGCGAGGCCCATCGACATCAGCAGGGCGCCCAGGTTGGCGTAGCCGAGTCCGAGCGGGCGCATGCGCTCCGAGTTGCGAGCGATCGCCGGCGTCGGGTAGCTGGCGCTGCTGACGATGATCTCCTGACCCGTGAAGCAGACGTCGATCGCCTTCTGCATGCGCGCGACGTCGAAGGTGCCGTCCGCGGCCTGGAACTTCATGAGGTTGAGCGACAGCAGGTTGCAGGCGGTGTCGTCGAGGAACACGAACTCGCTGCACGGGTTGGTGGCGTTGATGCGGCCGGTGTTGGGAACGCAGTTCCAGTCCTGGATCGTGCTGTCGAACTGGAGGCCCGGGTCTCCGCAGATCCAGGCCGCGTCAGCGACGTCCTTCCAGAGGTCGCGAGCCTTGTAGGTGTCGACGGCGGCGCCGCCGACGACCGCCCGGGTGCTCCACTCGGCGTCGGTCTCGACCGCCTTCATGAGCTCGTCGGAGGCCCGCACCGAGTGGTTGGCGTTCTGGAACTGGACCGAGTCGTAGGCGCCGCCGTTGACGTTGAAGCCGGCGTTGTAGCCGGCCTCGATCAGGGCCCAGGCCTTCTTCTCCTCCTCGGCCTTGCACTTGATGAACTCGACGACGTCGGGATGGTTGGCGTTGAGGATGACCATCTTGGCCGCGCGCCGGGTGGTGCCGCCGGACTTGATGGAGCCGGCGAAGGAGTCGTAGCCGCGCATGAAGGAGACCGGGCCGCTGGCGGTGCCGCCGCCGCTGAGCTGCTCCTTGGAGGAGCGCAGGACGCTCAGGTTGGTGCCGGTGCCGGAGCCGAACTTGAAGAGCATGCCCTCGGTCTTGGCCAGGTCGAGGATCGACTCCATGTTGTCCTGGACCGAGTTGATGAAGCAGGCCGAGCCCTGCTGGGCGCGACCGGGCACGCCGAGGTTGAACCAGACCGGGCTGTTGAACGAGGCGTGCTGGGTGACCAGCAGCCAGCGCAGCTCCTGCGACCAGGTGACCGCGTCCTCCTCGGTCGCGAAGTAGCCGCCCTCGCGACCCCAGGCGGCCAGGGTTTCGACCACCCGGTCGATCAGCTGGCGGACGCTGGTCTCCCGCTCGGGAGTGCCCTGGTTGCCCCGGAAGTACTTCTGAGCGACCACGTTGAGCGCCAGCTGGGACCACGAGCTGGGGACCTCGACGTCCTTCTGCTCGAAGATGCTCTGGCCCTTCTCGCCGGTGATGGCGGCGGTGCGGCGCTCCCACTCGACGAGGTCATAGGCGTGGGCGCCGGGGGGTGTGAAATAGCGCTCGAAACGGAGGCCCTTACCGCCCCCCGTCTTCCGGGCTGACCCTGTTGCTGCGACGTCGGCTACGTTCTTGGCCATGGTGCTCCGCGAGCCTCCTTCGGGTTATTGAGGCCGGGTCTCGGAGGCCGAGCACCGACCTTGGTTTCACTCATTGGGTGGACCGCCGGCAGAGAAAAGGAGGCCCCAGAGCATGCCCGCCACATGTGCCCCAGGGCCTCGAAACGACTCCCCAGACTATACGAGCCCGAAGGGGTCGTGTCAAGGCCAAAACACAACATCTTTGGTGCCGAGCTCGGTCAAAGCCCAAGATGTAGGTGGATAGATTGTGGATAACTCTCTCGCAGCGGCAGGAGAACCTGGGGAAAACGGGGATTGATTTGCACAGGCGGGCATGAGACCCCGCGCAGCCTGGCTGGGCCGGCCGATGCGGGTACCGGGCCGGCACAGGCGCCCCGCGGCCCTAGGAGCCGGCGACGGCGGGTTCGGGGTCCTGCTCCAGCAGCAGCAGGCTTCGCTGCGCGCTCCGGGCGCCCGCCTCGGGCTCGGCGAGGTGCTCCGAGGTCTGGATGCCGTGCGCGGAGGCCCGGATCCGAGCCGACACCAGCTTGCCCTCGTTGTAGGCGTTGGTGAGCATGGTCACCGCGCGCTGGAGGCGGTTCTCGAGCACGTCCTCGAGGGACCCCAGCTGGCGCTCGATGTCCATCAGAGCGGCCTGCAGGTTGTCGAGGTCGACCGTCCGGCCAAACTGGAGGTGCATGTGGTAGAGGGCCAGCAGGTAGGGCATCGTCATCGAGTAGCCGACGATGATCACGTGCTGGCGGTGGGCCTCGGCGAAGGCGTGGCGGCAGACCAGGTAGGCGGCGTCCGGCACCGAGGCCAGCGCCCACGGGGTGGTGGTGTTGGGGTCGATGTACTGGCCCACCTCGCGGACCCGCTTCTCGACTTCGCGCTCGGCCTGCTGCGCCAGCGCCGCCCGCCGCTCGGCTGAGAGCCCGGGGTCGGCGAGCCCGGCCAGGGCGGAGCTGGAAGGCCACTTGGAGTCGACCGGCATCACCTTGCCGCCGGGCATCCGGATCGCGAACTCGACCACCTTGCCGCGCACGTGGTGGTTGCGCGCCACCATGTCTGGCGGCAGGTGGCGCAGCGCCTCCTCGAGGATGTTCTCGCCGGCCACCCCGCGGGTGGAGCTGCCGGCGATCACCGCCTCCAGCTTGCGTAGGCTCTGCCGGGACTCGTCGTCCATGCGCTCGCGCGCCGAGAGCGCGGCGCGCATGGCCTCGAAGGCGGACTGGGTGGCGATCAGCCGCTCGCGGACGTCGGCCGCGCTCGAGTCGTGCCCCTGGCCGGCCGCCGCCAGCTGGGCGCGGAGCCCGGCCAGCTCCTGGGCCTGGCCTTCAGAGCGCCGGGCGAGGCCCGCCACCAGGGCCACCGCCGCCGCGACGCCGCCCATGATGAGCACCAGCAGCAGCGCGAACAGAAGTTCGAGGAACGACATGTGGGGGATCGTACTCCGGCGGCGGCCGGGGTGCAAGCGGGGTTAACATGGCGCCGTGCTGGCGCCCGAGGTCGACCAGGTGCCCGACCGGATTCCCCTCGAAGAGGTCTTCATGCGGATGGCGGAGGAGCTCGCCAAGCGCTCCACCTGTGCTCGCAACCAGGTCGGCAGCGTGATCACGACCGCCGACCTGACGCAGGTCCTGGGCATCGGTTTCAACGGCAATGCGCGCGGCCTGCCCAACCGCTGCGACGGCCCCGAGCCCGGCCGCTGCGGGTGCATCCACTCCGAGGCCAACGCGCTCATCAAAGCCGGCGCCCAGACCCCGGACAAGGTCATGTTCGTGACCTGCTCGCCGTGCGTCATGTGCGCCAAGATGGTCATCAACTCCAACGTCGCGCGCGTCTATTACCGGCACGCGTACCGCGACCCCGCCGGCGTCGACGTGCTCACCAAAGGCGGCGTCGAGGCGCTCCCCTACGACCGCTGGCAGGAGCTCTGGCGCTAGTTGAGCCCCACGGGTTCCGGGATCACCTCGAAGCCTGACTCGGTGGGCACGATCCGGGGCAGGATCGCCGGCCCCTCCCGCCGCCGTCGAAGCTTCCGCACCAGCCGCGCGGCGTCCAGCTCGCCGGCGATCGAGGCCAGGATCATGCGGGTCGCGAAGACCATCTCCAGCGCCTGCGCGGCGCGCGGCGTCACCCAGCACCAGTCCACCACCTCGCCCGGCTGGGGGTGCTCGACCTGGCCCGCCGGCAGCCGGCACAGGTAGAAGCGCGCGTCGAAGCGCCGCCGCAGCGGCTTGGGCGTGATCCAGCGGGTCAGGAAGACCAGGCGGTCGAAGGCTGGGGCCAGGCCAAGGCGCGCCAGCGCCGGCTTCCACGGCAGCCCGCCCGCCAGCAGGTCGCGGACCGCCAGGCACTCCCGGTCGCGGGCGAAGCGGCCATCCGGCAACCGGGCCATCAGCACCCCCAACTCCTCGAAGAGCTCGCGCACGGCGGCCGAGCGCCACCGGTCGCCGAAGTCGGCGTCTTCCGGCTGCACGCTGCCGCCGGGGAAGACGTAGGCGTGGGGCGCGAACTCGGCGCTGCCGGGGCGCCGCATCATCAGCACCTCGAACGGCGCCCGCCCCCGCAGCACGAGCACCGAGGCCGAGGGGCGGGGTTCGACGGGCGGGCCATCGTGCAGCATCCCCGACAGCCCCGGCGGGATGGCGATGGCCTGAGTGTAGTTAGCTTCCGGGGTGGACCTCGGGATCGCGGGCAAGCCGGCGCTGGTCACCGGCGCCACCCGCGGGATCGGCCTGGCGATCGCCCGCGCGCTGGCCGGCGAGGGGGCGCGGGTGGCAGTCGTGGCGCGCACCGCCGCCGATGTCGAGCGGGTGGCGGGTGAGCTGCGCGGGCTCGGCGTGAGCGCCGACCTGACGGCGCCGGCGGGCTGCGACCGGGCGCTCCAGGAGGTGCACGAGCGGCTGGGACCGGTGGCCATCCTGGTCAACAACCTGGGGCTGCGCGCCGGCAGCACCTGGGACGACACCGGTCCCGCCGAGCTGGAGCAGGCGATGGCCGGCAACCTGCTGCCGGCCGTCCGCCTGAGCCAGGCCGCGCTGCCGGCGATGGAGGCGGCCGGCTGGGGCCGGATCGTGGTCGTCTCCTCGCTCTTCGGACGGGAGGCGGGCGGCGCTCCCGCCTACAACGCCGCCAAGGCGGCCGAGAACAGCTTCGTGACCTCGCTCGGCCGCGCCGTGGGGGCGCGGGGCGTCACGGTCAACGCGGTGGCGCCCGGCTCCATCCTCTTCGAGGGCGGCTCATGGTGGCGGCGGCGCCAGGAGGACCCGGACGCGATCGCCGAGTTCACGCGCCGGGAGCTGCCCCTGGGTCGCTTCGGCACTCCGGACGAGGTGGCGGCGGTGGTCGCCTTCCTGTGCTCGACCGGCGCCTCGCTGGTCAACGCCGCCGTGCTGGCCGTCGATGGCGGCCAGGGCCGGTCCATCATCTGAGTGTCCCAAGCTCTGCAACCGCCTGCTGCGACCGCTCCTCGCCGCCGACCACCCGCCCGCGCCGGTCGAGCTCCGAACCGCGCTCCGAACCGTGGATCGCCAGATCGAGGACTACGTTGCTCGAGCCAAGATCGCAGCGTGAGCAAACTTGCTTCGTTTCTAAAGATCATCGGAACCAAGGAGCCCTAGAGGAATGCCTGCCTTTTCCACCCGGCCCGAACTGATCGGCACCTTCGGCATGGTGGCCTCCACGCACTGGCTGGCGAGCGCGGTCGGGATGTCGATCCTGGAGCGCGGCGGCAACGCCTTCGACGCTGCGGTGGCGACCGGCTTCACGCTCCAGGTCGTCGAGCCTCACCTCAACGGGCCCGGCGGCGAGGTCCCAGCCATCCTCTACAGCGCGGCCGAGCAGCGGGTGCAGGTGGTGTGCGGGCAGGGCGTGGCCCCGGCCGCGGCCACCGTCGAGGCGGTGCGCGCGCTGGGCCTCGAGATGATCCCCGGCACCGGCCTGCTGGCGCCCTGCGTGCCGGGCGCTTTCGGGGGCTGGCTGCTGCTGCTCGAGCGCTACGGCACGCTCCGGCTGCGCGACGTCCTGGAGCCCGCGATCGCCTACGCCGAGCGCGGCTGGCCGGTGCTGCCCCGGATCGCCGAGACCATCGGCACCGTGGAAGCGCTGTTCCGGGAGCACTGGCCGGAGTCGGCGGAGGTCTGGCTGACGGGCGGGGTGCCGGCCCCGGGCACGCTCTACAGGAACCCGCTGCTCGCCGCCACCTACGCCCGGATCCTGCGCGAGGCGGAGGCCGGGGGCGGGAGTCGGGGGGCGGAGATCGAGGCGGCCCGCCGGGCCTGGTACCAGGGCTTCGTGGCGGAGGCGATCGATGCCTTCTTCCGCACCGCCGAGCGCTTCGACGTCTCCGGCCGCCGCCATCGCGGCTTCCTGCGCGGAAGCGACCTCGCGGCCTGGCGGGCGACCGTCGAAGACGGCCTGGCCCGCGACTACCGGGGGCGCTGGACCGTCCACAAGCCCGGCCCCTGGACGCAGGGCCCGGTCTTCCTGCAGCAGCTGGCTCTGCTCGAAGGCTTTGACCTGCACGCCGGCGAGATGGCGCACGCGGACCTCGTGCACACAGTCACCGAGAGCGCCAAGCTGGCCTTCGCCGACCGCGAGGCCTGGTACGGGGACCCGGCGTTCGTGGAGGTGCCGATGGCGCAGCTCCTGGACGCCGGCTACGCCGCCGAGCGCCGGCGCCTGGTCGGCGAGCGGGCGTCAGCCGAGCTCCGACCGGGGCGCCCCGGCGGCCGCCCGCCGCAGATGCCGTGGGCCTCGGGGATGGCTGGCGTCGAAGCGGCGGGGATCGGAGACCCCACCGTCAGCCCGATGGGCGCCACTCGCGGCGACACCTGCCACGTGGACGTGGCCGACCGCCACGGCAACCTGGTCGCCTGCACCCCCAGCGGAGGCTGGCTGCAGAGCTCGCCGGCGGTGCCCGGGCTGGGCTTCGGCATGGGCACCCGGGCCCAGATCTTCAATCTCCAGCGCGGCCATCCCAACGTCCTGGAGCCGGGAAAACGGCCGCGCAGCACGCTCAGCCCCTCCCTCGCCTTCCGCGACGGCGAGCCCTGGATGGCCTTCGGCACCCCGGGCGCCGACCAGCAGGACCAGTGGTCGCTCAACTTCTTCGTCGTCCTGACCGCGTCCGAGCTCAACCTCCAGCAGGCGATCGACGCGCCCATGTGGCACACCAACCACTTCCCGCGCTCCTTCTACCCGCACGACTCGGCGCCCGGGTCGCTGGTCGTCGAGGAGCGCCTCGGCGCCGACACGATTGGCGAGCTCGCGAGTCGTGGCCACCAGGTCGCGCAGGCGGGACCCTGGACGCAGGGCCGGCTGTCGGCGACGGCCCGCGACCCCGGGCGGGGGGTCCTGCTGGCCGCCGCCAACGCGCGCGGCATGCAGGGCTACGCGATCGGGCGCTGACTCAGTGCCCGGCCGTCAGGATCGGCCCCGCCCCGTTGGCGCCCATCTGGAAGAGCTGGCCGGCGACCAGGCCCAGGGCGACCGCGAAGACAGCGGAGACCAGGACCACGGTGTAGGGGCCGAGGACCGACTCCAGCAGGGCGCGGGGGGGCGCGTCCGGCAGCGGCGACCAGACGTGGAAGAGGACGCGGAAGTAGTAGTAGACCGAGACCACGCTGGTCAGCACCGCGAGCACCACCAGCCAGGTCCAGCCGGCGGCGATGCCGGCCGCGAACAGGAAGACCTTGCCGAAGAAGCCGACCATGGGCGGGAACCCGGCCAGCGAGAGCATGAAGATCGCCATCAGCACGCCCAGCGTCGGGTGCCGGTAGCCGAGCCCGTTGAGGTCCTCGTAGCGGTCGCCGTCGCTGTCGGGCCCGGCCAGCGTGGAGACCACCGCGAAGGCTCCGAAGTTCATGAAGAGGTAGCCGAAGAGGTAGAAGAGCACCGCCGCCACCCCGGCTCGGCCGCCGGCCAGCACGCCGACCAGGATGTACCCGGCCTGGGCCACCCCCGAGTAGGCCAGCATCCGCTTCAGGGACGACTGCACGATCGCGAGCAGGTTGCCGACGATCATCGAGGTAGCGGCCACGAACGCGATCAGCACCTGCCACTCGGGCGAGATGTGGCCGAGGCCGTAGCTGAAGACACGCAGGATCATGGCGAAGGCGGCCGCCTTGGTGCCCACCGACATGAAGGCGGTGACCGGCAGCGGAGCCCCCTGGTAGACGTCGGGCGTCCACATGTGGAAGGGCGCCGCCGAGACCTTGAAAGCGAAGCCGACGCCCATCAGGAGGACGCCCAGCAGCAGCAGCGGGTTGCCGGAGCTGTCGCCGGTGACGCGGGACGCAATGTCGGTCAGCACCGTGCTCCCGGTGGCGCCGTACACCAGCGCCATGCCGTAGAGCACGAAGGCGCCGGCGAAGCCGCCGATGATCAGATACTTGGCCGCCGCCTCCTGCGAGGCCTCCTCGATCCGGTTGTACCCGCACGCGATGTAGAGCGCGATCGACAGCAGCTCGAGCCCGAGAAATACGGTGACCAGCGAGTTGGCCGCCGCCAGCGACATCATGCCGATCACAGCGGCCAGGCCGAGCACATGCAGCTCCGCCTCGCGAAGGCCGCGCCGGCGCACGTACGACGAGCTCACGATCACCGTCATCACGCCGGCGATCGCGAACAGCATCTCGAAGAAGAGCGCGAAGCTGTCGCCGGTCGCGAAGCGGTAGTAGGCGAGGC
>WNGE01008166.1_pt1 | contig 13877 bp, 14 predicted proteins | sample 5400651 | NCBI WGS metagenome assembly WNGE01 (sample SAMN13153370, study PRJNA577476) | soil metagenome | isolation source: 60 cm soil or saprolite under grassland replicate 2 | place: USA:California | collected 2016-06-15 | reverse complement strand
ATCAGGCGTTGCAGATTCGCACCTCCCCACCACAGCCGGCGGTCGCAGCCTAATTTTTTTGACCCCCGGGGGATAGATAACTTTTACGCCAACCCACCCCAGCCGCCGTTGATTCAACTGTCGTCGTGTTCGTGTCTGTGACCGAAAAAACAATGTCCCACGTGGAAAATTGACTGCTCTCCCTTCGGCATGAATTTCGCAAGGAACCTGCAGGAGCTCGTTCAAGAGCTTTCGAGCCGGAGCGGTGTTACGATCACGCGTCGGTCAATCCAGCGATGGCGCCGAGATCCGCGATACAAAGCTTTTTGGCCTCCGTCGCGTGCAAACGGATCCTATAAAATTTCCGAATACCTCGCATTCATGCTGCGATTTGGGCTGAAACGTGCAGACGAAGTTGTAAATCGCGACGAAGTCCCGGAAGAACGCCGCGCAATTCGCGATTGGAAAGAGCATCGCGAAAAACTGATGTGCTCGCAGCTCGAACGCTCGATTCTTCGCGATGATGGCAAATTGCTGATTGCCACTGAACTCGAAATTGCCTTAGGACAGTTGATCGTCGGCATTTCGGTCGCGCTCGATCATTTCGCGCCGGCCGCATCGCGCTTTGTCGTGGGCCTGCGCGACATTCACGACGTCCAGGCGAAGCTGCAGACCGAGATCGATGCGGTGAAACAGCGCATCAACGCCGCGCATTATCTCGATGATTGCATCGACGAAGTTGCGCAGTCCTTCCCGTTCGATGCGGCGACGGAAGAAATTTACAAGCGCATCGGCTTTTCCGGGGAGGATCACGATGCTTTTGTCGATCTTGTTCGCTGTTCGACCATCGCAGCTTTGCGCGCGATCGGGAAGCGTGCGCTGCCCGGGGTCACCGAAAAGTTGACACGCCCGGCATCGGCGTAATGACCGTAACATCCAAGCCGAAGCTGCTACTCACGCTCACCGATGTCGTCCGGCTTTTGGACATAACTGCGCCACGGCTTTCGCGCGCCGTTCGAAGAAAATCCGTGAGAGCGGACTGAGCCGCTGGCTTTGAACACTCGAATCGGCAGGTGCGCGGAACGAAGCGCGCTTTATAGCGCGCTGGGCGATTCGCGCCGCCTGGATTACGGCGGCGAGTACGGGTTGAACTGACTACAGGTAAGCCGTAGTCACAATCCGAGCTCGGCTTTTGCCTGTTCGAACGTCAGCCCTTTCTCCTGCATTGCGCCGAATTTTTCGGCCAGCATGAGCCGTTTCATTCTTTGGTGGGCCTTCCAACGGGCTAAGCATCCGCACGTCTTGGTCCGGCCAGAGAGAAGATTTGCAGCCAAGACGATCCTTACGCCATAGCTGCAACACTCGCAGTGCACCCGCCACCTGCGTCTATGGTGGCGATCAGTGCCGGCATAAGCGATCACGCGGAGATCCCCGAATTTCTTGCCGGTGAGATCATCGAATCGCGTCATTGCCCCGCGATCGCGCGCTGCATGCGAACCTATTTCGCATAGTTGCCCTGATCTCTCCGACGACTTGGGCTTGCAGCAAAAGACGCAACCGCCGCGAAGCCTCGAAGCCCGGCTTAATATTCCGCGAACGCCGGACCGCCAGCTTAAGGGTCAATTGCAGCCGAGCGGGACATTTTGGAATGTCATTCATCCAAATTTCGTTAGGGATTTTCGATGAATGACAGCCGCAAAAGCCGCTTCGTTTCTCGTTTCGCACCTATAGGCAGGAAACGGGAAACGAACGGTTGGGGCAGGAAACGAACGGGAAACGAAGAAATGATCCACTCCATCGTAAGCGGAAGCTGCAAAGACATTTAGACGTGTTAAACGATGGAAACGGCTAGGAAACGAAAGGAAACGAGCCTCGGAAACATGGAAACGAAGACTGCTCATTTCGTTTCCCTTTCGTTTCCTTCGTTTCCATCCGGAGAGCCTTCCACAATCTGGTATTCCCGACCCTTCTTCCGTAACCATCCTGCCTTCGTGCGCGACCTTGCACCCAGCGCTGACTTCGCCTGTCGGCATGTCGGTGGCGATGTGCCACTCTAGGGGAAGGATCTCATCCTGTGTGTTCCGTGAAGGCTTCACGAAGCGCGAGATGAAGCGTGCGCCGCGCTTGTCGTCCGCCTGGTTCTTCGCGTCGTCTAAGGCGATTACCCAAAAAGCGGCATCCTCACGCTTTGACGTGCCCCGTATCTCGCCGCTTCGCCCCGCGTGATGTATGAGGATGACAGCGATTTTGTGGCGGCGGAACTGCAACAGCCAGTTGTGCAGACGCTCCCACTCAAAGCTGTCGTTCTCTTTGACGCCAGAAGCAAGGGTTGAGAGGTTATCGAGTACGACGAGCCTGATATTGTCACGGATGCATTTGGCTAGAATCGCTTCTTGCACGGCATGATCGGTGATGTTCAACACCTTTTCGGTGCGGTCGAACAGTATTTGGTGATTGAGAAATTCGACTTCGCCGCTGCCCAAGCCTTTGTCGCGGTCGCGCATCAGATCCGCTGGCATCTCGCCATCAATGTAGAGCACCTTCGCAGGACCGGGCGCTTCCCACTCGCCGACGCGACCACCCGTGCTCACCGCCTTGGCTATCAGTAGCCCGAGCCATGTTTTACCCACGCCGCGAGGCGCGAAGATGATTCCATTCCCATTGTTTCCTCGGCGCGCCATTTCCGTCGCGACGCGAATCACGCTCCGTAATCCGTACTTCTCGCGAACGATGTTGATGTAGTATTCAACGTTCGCAGCCGTTGGCACGAAGTTAAAAAGGCTGGTGACGAACGCCGCCCCGCCCACGCTCTCAAGTAGTTTCCGATCGCGAAGCGCTTGCGTGTACGTAATTAGATCAATCGCCTCGCCCGCGTTCCAAAGATCGACCAAGACAGAGTAAATCGTCTGGTGCGCTGGGACGTAAAAATATTCCTCGTTAATCTTTTCAACGCACTCCGCGACGGTCTCGCGCGGCGAGATAAGCATTGAGCCAAGCACGCCTTGTTCCGCATCGACGCTATGTGGTGGGGCGGCGTCGATCATTTGCGGCGGTTCCTTTTTCTGACGTACATCGCCAGCGGCGTTTCGCGCAGGCAGGATCGCGTTTGACCGGCCGAATCAGATGACGCAAACTCAGCCAAGTTCAACGACTGGAGGCCGTGTTTCGAAGCGCGGCCTTTTTTTCTAGGCGGTGGCCTAGTTTTCGGCGTGCTCATTTGCCCTCCAAAACGAACTTGTTACGCCGCTAGCTGCGCGATGTCGGTCTGCTCGCGCAGAAACCGATCGCATTCCGCTTTCGTAATGACGATGATGCGGATGCCTGGAATGCGTTTGATTAAACCGCGCTGAATCCAGCGCCTTACCTGCGTTACGCTAACGGACAGATAATCGCTTGCTTCCGGCAATTGAAACGCGCCGCGCTCAACAAGGGGAACGTCGTTTGTGTGGCGATTCCACTCAGATGAAGGTCTTCGCGTTCTTCTCGATTTGCGATCACTGGTGCTCATGCAACCAGTGATACACCTAGTTCATCCCGCGAATAGGGTTATGGCCTAGTCTTTTTCGTACACCCCTGTTTCGGCTTTCCGCCCTTTCCGCGCTTCCACGCGAACCCGCATTGTTTGAGAATCACTCGAAAGTTTTTCGCCTTCACTTTGTATTTGTCGGTCCCTTCACGGGCTTCGCCGAAATACTCGGGCCAGAACTTCTCCTGGGCTTCACGCCAGGTCATTGATCCTTCATGGCCTTGGAGAAGCGCCGCCTCAATTAATAATTTTCTGGCTCTTGCAGCCTGACTCCTGCTGCTATTGCTTTGACAACGTTTACGGAATCGCACTGTCGTTACGAGACCCTCAAGAAACCCGTCGTCGTACGTGTTCAGAGCATCAAGAATCGGGTGAAGAGCCCTAAGAATCGGCGCCAGTACCTTTAAAAATCGGGGCCGAAGGACAAGCGGGTCGAAAATGCATGCGCGGCGAAATTGCTCGTATTTTTCCAGAAAGACCGCCGCCTCACGACCTTTGTTTGTCGCGCTCGACGCAATTCCATAAGCGGATTTTTCGTATTGCTGCCGCTGTTTCCGCGCGGCGCGCATCCGGTTCTCGTTACGACTTTCAACATTAACGAGAGCTTCCAAGGTTCTCAGATGCCAGTCTGCGTCCTCTAATTTTTTAAAGAAGCGTTCCGCTTCCTTCATCGCGGCGGCGGGCTTGGATCCCATTTCCACGACGAGATGATTTGCGAGCTCGCGTGTGCGCCGAGCGCGAAGTTCTGAAAGGACGCGATCCGCTTCCCGTCGTGACGGGTCGAGCGTAACGTCGTCTGTTGTGCGCGCCTTCAAATTGTTAAACGCGCGCAGCGAACGCGACGACGTTAGACGCAGGCGGTACATCGCTCATGAGTTGAGCCATTCGGTCCGAGTGTGCGCGATTAACGTGGCTGTAGGTGTCGAGAATGAGCTTTCCGCCGTCTTTGTGTCCCTGCCATTCCGCGATCACCTTCACGTCCACGCCGCGTTCGATCGCGCGAGTGATGAACATTCGTCGAAACGACAGGTGACTGTATTGCGGCAGATTTAAGCGGCCGCAGGCATTAGCGATCGCTTTCTTTGCATTGTCGATCGCGAATACTCGCTCGTTAGGCGCATCATCGCAGCGTCGGCGAAGCAATAGCGGTTTCAGTTGCGGATAAATCGGGATCGCGAAACCGGATTTCGTTTTGTGACGAAAGGTCGTGATCTTTTCACGTTGCCAATCAATGTCGCTTTGCCTCAGCGCGGCAGCTTCCGCTTTGCCTAAGCCAGCGAGCCCGAGAAACTCAACGAAGTCCGCGCTCTCTTCCGCGTCGTGCCCGTTGAACTTCTGCGAACGGATGCTTTCAACGATCGCCTTAAATTCCTCAAAGCTCGGAGTGGCACGGATTGGCTTTGCCAGTTTCGCTCGCCGCAGATGGCCGGCCGGTGATCGCGAGATGATTCCATCGCGCACGGCCATTTCGAAAATGTGTTTGATTTCCGCCGCGTGTTGGTTACGGGAAACAGGACCGAAGCGATAACGTGAGATCCACAGATCGACATGCGACGGCTTAATTTTCGTAACTTGAGTAAGTCTGCCGGTGGGCCAGTCTGATTTGAGGCGGCGAATGATGAGCGCTTTGCGCTCGACCGTTTTCGGCTTCTGATGCTGGATCGTCTGCCAATAGCGATCGCAGAGCTCCCCGAGGGTCAGCTTGCCTTGCGCCGGATCGACTTGCTTCCGCTCTTCTTTTAACCAAGCGAGAGCGCGTTGCGCCGATGCTCGGTCGGTCGTTCGCAGCGACCGGCGGATTTCCTTGCCGCCACTCTCGAAGCGCGCATAATAAACGGCGTTCGATGAATAGCGGTACAAACATTCGGCTACTTTCTGGAATGCACCGTTCTCGCGTGTTCTCATTTGATCCTGAGGGTATGCCGGATAAAATAGCCGGACAAGCATATTTTTCGGCTTTTTTGCGGGGCCGCTTTTCATAGGTAAAATGCGGGTGTAGCTCAGTGGTAGAGCACCTCCTTGCCAAGGAGGACGTCGCGAGTTCGAGCCTCGTCACCCGCTCCAGCCTTCGCTTGGTGCGAAGCGCAAATCGAAGGCTGGAGCGAGCGCGCCGTAGCCGTGGCGAAGGCGGGCCCCCCGATCGCATCCAAGCTACGGCTGGCAAGCCAGCTCGAGATTTTTGCTGTTGTGTATTACGTCTACATTTTGCAATCGAAATCCGCGCCGAACCAGCGATGCATCGGTCTGACGCGCGATCTCAAGAAGCGATTGCTAGATCACCAGGACGGACGATCTCCGCATACCGCGAAATTCGCTCCGTGGCTTATGGTCGCCTACTTCGCATTTGTCGCTGAGAACACAGCCGTGGCATTCGAGAGGTATCTTAAATCTGGTTCCGGCCGCGCCTTCGCGACACGCCATCTTTGGCCCAATAAAGTGAACGATTCCTGAATCCATTTGCCCTTCAACCTGCATCTCATAAGCAAATGAAAACTATGAAAGCATTTGTTCTTGGCAGCGCCGCTACTTTTGGCCTGGTGCTGGCCATCTACGCACAAACACCTCCCGCTGCGCCGGAAACGCCGGCTTCGTCGCCCACGCTCACGGCAACGGCTGCCCCCGCTGTTTCCGTTTCTCCCGCGATTTCGGCGACACCTTCCGCGGCCAATCAATTTGCGGACAAGATCAAGGAACGGGTCGATCGCAAATTTAAACACAAAGGGTTTGGGATCACGGTCGATGGAAGCGACGGCGAGGAGCACAATGTCGATCGCCATCACGAAGGAAACGACATCCCGGCAAGGGTTATCCCAATCGTCATTGTCAGTCTGCTGGCTGTGTTCGGATTCCCAGTCGCAATTGTAGCCGTCATCATGTTCAGCGGCTGGGCCAAGACGCGTTCGTTGCATCGCACCGTGCGGATGATGGTGGAGAAAGGTCAGCCGGTCCCGCCGGAATTGCTCGCGTCGCCAGCGGCTGCGCCGATAACCGTGCGCCCATGGTACGATTTGCGCCGGGGCATCGTGCTCGTCTCGGTCGGCGTGGGTGTAGTCATGTTTTTTGGAATCAGTGCCGGTTGGGACAACGGCGTCTGGGCACTTGGTTTGATTCCCGGCTTGATTGGTCTGGGTTATCTGCTGGCGTGGCGACTTGCTTATCGCGACGAGAAAGCGTTGAAACAGTGATGTGGAGCTGACCGATGCCGACCTGCTCGCACGAGTTATTGTTGATGGCGACCAGCACGCTTTTGGCGAGTTGGTTCGCCGCCATCAATCGCCCGTGCGCGGCCTTTTGCGCCAGCTGGTGCGCGCCGACGTGGAACTGGCCGATGATCTCTCCCAGGAAACGTTCATTCGGGCTTACAAAAACATCCGGAGTTTCCGCGGCGAAGCGAAATTCTCCACCTGGCTTTACCGAATTGCTTACAATGTTTTTCGGGAGAACGCCCGCAAACGCAAAGAGCTGGTTGGAATTGATGAAGAACAATTGCAGGCCCAGGCCGATCCACAAACGATCGACCCCGGATTGCGTCACGATCTCATGAATGCGCTCGCTAATTTACCGTTGCATGAGCGCACTGCCGTCACGCTTTGCTGCCAGAATGGGTTGTCTCACGACGAAGCGGCCCGCGTTCTCGATATTCCGCTGGGAACGGTGAAGACGAATGTCTTGCGCGGACGCGAGAAATTGAAGAAAATGCTAGCTGCCTGGGCGACCTGAAAATGAACGACCCGCTCGATGATTTACTCGATGCGCGATTGCGCGACGAGACGCCCTATATCGATGACGCGGGCTTCACCGCCCGAGTGATGAAACAGCTTCCGCACCGGCGCTTGTCCTGGAGCACGCAGCGCGCTTTTATAATTTTCGCGGCGACGATTGTGTCGGTCGTAATCGCGTATTTCGCGTCGGGTGAGGGGATGTTCGTGCACGATGCTTTTGCGCAAGCTGCCAATTTGCGGCCAGTCCAATTGCTGCTTCTCGTTTTCACCTGCGGGACCGGGATGACAATTGCCGGGCTTTGGGCTGCGCTCACGCGAACGCGCGGCACGATTGTCTAGGTCAGGCGGCGCAAAGCTCGCGCGCTTTCTGTACGTCAGCCCCGATTTGCTTTCCGAGTGCCTCCACACTTTCAAATTTTTTCTCTGGCCGGAGAAATTGCATGAATTTGATTTCGATATCGGCGCCGTAAATGTCGCGATGGAAATCGAGGAGATGAACTTCGATCACGCGCTCGGCTTTTTCGCCCGAAACAGTCGGCCGGAACCCGACATTCACGACGCCGTGATGGAGCACGCCTTCGAACCAGGCCTCGACGAAATAGACGCCGTTGGGCGGAAATTGTTCGCTGTGTGCGCTCAAGTTTGCGGTCGGAAAACCGAGTTGTCGCCCCAGCTTTGAACCTTCCCTGACCGTGCCGAGAATGGTGTAGTCGCGACCAAGCATTGTGGCCGCGCCGGCGAAATCACCGCGCTCAATTCGAGCGCGAATGGCAGTGCTGCTTACGACTGCTCCGTTTACTTTCACCGGCGGGATTCCGACAACGTTGAAGTGATGCCGAGTACCAAGCGTGCGCAGGAGCGCGAGATTGCCGGCCCGATTTTTCCCGAACGACCATTCGTGGCCGACACAGATTTCGCACAGCGGCTTGGCGCTCTCCGTCAATTGCGCGACGAAATCTTCCGCCTCGGTTTGTGCGAAATTCTTGTCGAAAGGAATTATTAGGAGATGCCCGACCCCGAGAGCGCGAATCAACGCAATCTTGTGCGGTGTGGAAGTGATGAGATGCGGCGGATTTTCTGGGCGCAAAACCTTGGCCGGATGCGGATCGAAGGTAACGACGACCGGGGTTCCATCTTCGGAATGGGCATGTCGCGCGGAAGTGGAGATGACGGCTTGATGACCGAGATGCACGCCGTCGAACGCGCCAATGGCAAGAAAGAGCGGACCCTCTAACTTCGCGAGATCGGTTGTGGAACGAAGGATTTCCATTAGAGGAATGACGAAGCACGAATGACGAATGACGAAGGAAGCACCACTGACAAATGACGAAATATTCGTGCTTCGGATTTCGTCATTAATTCGTCATTGGTCATTTACCGCTCAGACTCGCCGCATTCGCGAAGCTTGAGGCACTGGAGGGGCGAGCTCCTGCGAGCCCAGCTCGCGCAACTGGCGTCGCAGAGCTCTGCCCTCCAATACTTGCAAATCGTAAACCGGCGTCGTTCCCGGTTCTTCACGAATAACGTATGTTTCGCCATCCAACCAAAACGCATCGTCATGTTCACGCGCTCCTTCGGATTTCGTCATTAGGGTTTCCTTCGTCATTCGTCATTCGAGCTTCGTCATTTCCATCACGCTCCTCGCATTCGTGAAACCTGTGGCAGCGAGAGCACGCGCGCGACGATTTCAGTGGGCTCGCTATTCTTGATTTGCTCAACCGAAATGGCGTTTGCGACATCGAACCGCCCCGATTTCACCCGTCGCAGCGAATAGAGATGGGCGCCGCAACCCAGTTCCACCCCGATGTCGTGCGCGTAAGTTCGAACATAAAAACCTTTGCTGCAGACAACGGTGAAATCGATTTCGGGTAAAGCGATCCGATCGATCGAATAGCGGTAAATGTGAACTAACCGCGGCTCGCGCTCGATTGTTTTTCCCTGACGCGCGAGTTTGTAAAGTGGAACGCCGGCGTGTTTGATCGCGGAAACCATCGGCGGGGTTTGATAAAAATCGCCGCGGAATTTTTCAAACGCGATGCGAATGGTTTTTTCGTCGAACTCCGGCACTTCGCGCTGCTCGATTATTTCGCCTTCCTTATCCTGCGTGCTCGTTGTCTTCCCAAGCATCATCGTTCCGGAATATTCCTTGTCCTCAGCCATGAGCAGATCCTGAATTTTTGTGCCGCGTCCGAGGGTGAGCAGGAGGAGGCCGGTTGCGATCGGATCGAGGGTGCCGCAGTGACCAACTTTTCGGATTTGCAAGCGCCGCCGCACCAGCGCGACGACATCGTGCGACGTCATCCCTGCGGCCTTGTCCACCAGCAGAACGCCGTCAGGTGTTGCGCTCGATTGCTGCACAAGCTTGTTCCACGATTTTTTTCTCTACTTCCGGCAATGTCCCGCGGACGCGCGCCCCGGCGGCGAGGACATGGCCGCCACCCCCAAACTGTGTGCAAATCGCGCAGACATCGACCGCTTCATTTTTCGAGCGCATGCTGACGCGCACTTTTCCATCGGTCAGTTCTTCGAAGAAAATTGCCGCGATCACACCGTGAACTGCGCGCAAATGATCGATCAACCCTTCGTTGTCTTCTGGAATAACGCCGAGCGCGAGGGCCGACGCCTGGCTCAAGCTGAACCACGCTAGTTTTCCGTCGCATCCGAACCGCATGGTCCCCAGCAGGTCGCGCAGCAGCTCGATGCGCCGGCGTGGAAAATTCTCGTAAAGCAACTGGCTGACTCGTCCGACCTCTACACCACAACGAACCAGTTCCGCCGCGATCTCGAACGTGCGCACGGTTGTATTCGGATACTGAAACGAACCGGTGTCGGTCGAGATCGCCGCGTAAAGATTTTCCGCGATTGCCGGAGTGATCGGGAATTTTTGGTCCGTTAGGAATTCAAAAAGAATTTGGCCGGTCGCGGGTGCAGTCGGATCGATGTAAACAAGGTCGCCGTAGCGCGGATTACTCGGGTGATGATCGATATTGATCCAAAGTTTGGCACTGCCGACGGCGGCGACGGTAGTGCCGAGACGATTCTGCACTGCGGTATCGAGCGCGATTGCGACATCAAAATCTTCCGGCGCGCTCGGTGGTTGGGTCAATAGTTCGGCCCGCGCCAGAAAATCATATTTCTCCAGCATTCCCTCCTCATTCCAGGCCCGGACATCTTTGCCGAGTTCTTTCAGTGACAATGCCAGGGCCAGGGTGCTCCCGAGTGCGTCGCCATCCGGGCGCACGTGACTTAACACGGCAAATTTATTGTGCTCGCGCAAGGCACGGCCAATTTCAGCAAACCTGGCGTCGCGCTCGTTCACGCTTTGCCTTCGCGGCCCGAATCGATCTCTTGCATGATTTCGATGACACGCGTGCCGCGCTCGATCGAATCATCGAGATAGAAAACAAGATGAGGGGTGTATTTCAAAACCACATTTTTCGCTACGGCGGATTGCAAGGCGGCGCGATGGGCCTCGAGCTGATTGATTACGTCCTCGCCGGCCGTGCCAAGAACGCTGACGAAAACGTGTGCGTTTTTCAGATCGGAGGTCACGTCCACCTGATTGATGGTTACCAGGCCCTTCTCGAATTTCATTTCGCGCGTGATAATTCCGCTAAGCTCGCGTTTGAGCATTTCATTTACGCGCAATAATCGATGTTTCATAAAAAATTTGTCATCCCGACCGAAGTGGAGGAATCCCGTTGCGATATCTTTAAGTTAACTTCCACGGGATCCCTCGACTCCGCTCGGGATGACTACAATTTCTGCGCCATCTGCTCGAGCACGTAGCACTCGATAATGTCGCCGACCTGGTATTCGCTAAAATCTCCCAGCTTAATTCCGCATTCCAGTCCCGAGCGCACTTCTTTCACGTCGTCCTGGAACCGACGCAAAGTCGCAAGCCCGCCATCGTAAACCGGCTGACGACGTCGCAGGACACGTGCACGTGCCGTGCGCGCGATGCGGCCATCGGTGACGAGACATCCGGCCACTATCCCTCTGCTCAACTGGAATATCTGCTTCACTTCCGCGTGGCCAATGACCGATTCGCGATGTTCCGGTTCGAGCAAGCCCGCCATCGCTTCTTTGATCTGATCGAGTAGCTCGTAAATGATCGAGTAAAGTTTGACTTGCACCCCTTCGTGTTTCGCCGCGGTTACGGCCATGTTTTCCACTTTGACATTGAAGCCGACGACGACGGCGTTGGATGCGCTCGCCAGCAGAATGTCGTTTTCCGAAATCGGCCCGACCCCAGCGTGGATTATTTCGAGGTCGACTTTCTTGCTCTCGATTTGATTGAGCGCTCCGGTCAGTGCTTCCAGCGAACCTTGCACGTCGGTTTTCAAGACGATGCGCAAGACCTTCTTGCCATCTGCCGTTTCCAATAGCGTTTCGAGAGTCGCTCGCTGCGGTGTCGCCAATTTACCGGCGCGCTTCGATTCCAGGCGTTCTTCGCTCAGTTGCTTGGCTTCGCGCTCCGAATCCATCACCAGCAGTTCGTCACCCGCATTGGGCAATCCGATGAATCCAAGAACCTTCACCGGCATCGACGGCCCCGCGGCCTTCACCGATTGACCGCGATCATCGATCAACGATTTCACCTTGCCGCTGTAATCGCCGCAAATGAAGGCGTCGCCCACTCGCAGCGTGCCCATCTGAACGATGACGGTCGCGGTCGGTCCGCGCCCCGCTTCCACTTGCGCTTCAATCACAGTGCCGCGCGGTTTCGCGGTCGGCGATGCCTTCAGTTCCATCACTTCGGCCTGTAACGTCATCATCTCCAGAAGTTGATCGATGTTCGTTCCGCGTGTGGCCGAGACCGGAACCGTAATGGTTTCGCCGCCCCAATCTTCCGGCGTCAGCTCGCGCTCTTGAAGTTGCTTCTTCACCCGATCGATATTGGCCGAAGCGAGATCGATTTTATTGATCGCGACCATGATTTTGACGTGCGGGGCCGCTTTGGCGTGATTGATTGCTTCAATCGTCTGCGGCATCAGCCCGTCATCCGCTGCTACCACCAGCACCACGATGTCGGTGACCGATGCGCCCCGCGCGCGCATGGCGGTGAATGCGGCATGACCTGGCGTGTCGAGAAACGTAATAGGCTGGCCTTTGTATTCCACGCGATAGGCGCCGATGTGTTGCGTAATTCCGCCCGCTTCGCCGGCAGCTACTCGGGTTTTGCGGATCGCATCCATTAAGGATGTCTTTCCGTGATCGACGTGGCCCATGAATGTAATGATGGGCGCACGGGGCTTGAGTTCTTCCTCTTTCGCCGGCTCCGGTGGCGGCGGAGCAACGATAACCTTTTCTTCCTTGTGAACGCCGCCGCCTTTTTCACGGCGCTCTTTTTCCAGGACGAATCCGTGCCGCTCCGCAATCTTTGTTGCAACATCGGGTTCGATCGTCTGGTTGGCGTTTACGAAAATGTTGAAATCATCCATCAGCTCCTTGATCAGCTGAAAATTTTTCATTCCAAGTTGCGTCGCCAGCTCTTTGACAATGATCGGCGGCTTGATCGTGATGACGTTCCGTGGTTCTTCCTCAACCGGAGTAGCAACTTCCCCGGCCTGTCCATCGGTTGATGAAACAGCGGCAACTTCGGCAACCGGAGCGGGAGGCGGTGGCTCGACGACCGGCGGTGGCGGCGCGGTGAGTCCCGGTTTCGCGACTAGTTTCGAAATCGGCGGTAAAAATGTTGTCCTGACTTTTGGGACGCCGTCTGCAGATTTCGCTTTCGGTTTATCGATTAACGAAACCGATTCCATCTTGCTCGCGGACTTAGGCTTCTCTTCAGTTTTCTCCGGCGCCGCCGCAGTGATTCGAGCGGGCGCGGCTCTCTCTTTTGCCGGAGCTGCAGCGCGAGCCGGTTTTTCGGCGGCTTTTGCTTTAGATTCTTTAGCTTTAGGCGGAGTCTCTTTCTGAGGAACAGTTTTCGCCGGTTTGCGCGCAGTCGTTGCCGCTTTGCGCGCCGGCGATTTCGTCGTGTCTTTCGTTGCCATCTTGTTCCTCAAAATTTCTACTCATGGCCCTGGGCTCCTCAGCGGAGAGCCATAACTACTGAGCGGGTTCCGGTTCCTTTACCGCTTCGTGGATTTCGCGAGCTTTCGCTTCGTCGATTCCCAAAATATCTACCAAATCCTGAACGTCGGCGTCACGCAATCCCTCGAGATTGGTGAATCCCGATTTCACCAGCGTCGTCGCCTGCTCGTCGCTGATCGGCAGCGCCGCGGACAACGCTTGCGCCGCCTGTGCCACCTTTTGCTCGACCGCCGTGGTAGCTGAAGTGTCCTTTTGAATGTTGATTTCCCAGCCGGTCAATCGCGAAGTCAGGCGCGCGTTCTGACCTTTCTTTCCGATCGCGAGGGAAAGCTGATCTTCGTCGACCGCAATCGTCACACTCTTTTTCTCCGTATCAAAGGTCAGATTTTTCACTTTCGCCGGTTTCAATGCCTCCAGCACAAATTCCTTCGGGTCCGAGCTCCAGCGAATGATGTCCACCTTCTCGTTATTGAGTTCGCGCACAATGTTTTTCACGCGCGACCCACGCATCCCCACGCATGCTCCAACCGGATCAACTTTTTCGTTGGCACTCCAGACCGCGATTTTCGTCCGATAGCCCGCTTCCCGCGCGATACCACGAATCTCGA
>WNGE01007378.1_pt1 | contig 13878 bp, 9 predicted proteins | sample 5400651 | NCBI WGS metagenome assembly WNGE01 (sample SAMN13153370, study PRJNA577476) | soil metagenome | isolation source: 60 cm soil or saprolite under grassland replicate 2 | place: USA:California | collected 2016-06-15 | reverse complement strand
GTGTCGTTGCGGCGCCGCCATTGCTCCCCCTGCTGCGCGGCGATGAGACGCACCCGGGACGTGTCGTTGCGCGGATTGCGCATCAGGTCGAAGCCCAGGTCGAGCAGCTGGTCGGTGTACTTCGACAGCCCGGAGAACGACGCCGTGCTGGTCTCGTTTCCCGTCGACAGGAACACGGTCAGCGCGTAGAACTCGATGAGCTTGTCCACCGAGTCGGGGCTGAGGCGCGTGGTGCCGCCGGTGCGCATCAGGTTGTCGGCCTGCCAGCCGACGCCCCACAGCGAATCGGGGAGGTTCGCGACGCCGACCTTGGAGACGATCTCGAGGTCGATGAGCGGGAGGCTGTGATCCTCGAGCAGGTACACCGCGACGCCGTTGGACAGCGTCACCCGCTTGGGGGTCGGCGGGGTGAAGTGCAGCGGCGGGATCTGCAGGGCCGCCATCTGGGCCCGCGGGTCCGTCGGCTGCTGGGCGACGAGCGGCACGGCAACGGCTATCAGCGCTGCGACAGTGATTGGGGCGCGCATCAGTTGGTCCCTCCCGCAGCAGGCTGGGCCGGTCGCACCAGCGTCGCGACCGTGCGGTTGCTCTTGTCGAAGTACTCCCGGGCGACGCGCTGCACGTCGGCGGCCGTCACCGTGAGAAGGGCAGTCTGGTCGCGGAACGTCTGGCGCCAGTCGTACCAGAGCGCCTCGCTGCTCGAGAGCTGGAACGCCAGACCGAAGTTGTCCTCGAGGCGCTGGACGGCGCCGGCCTCGATCTGGTTGCGGACCCGCTGCAGCTCCTCGGGACTGGGAGGCTCGCGCTTCAGGCGGTCGAGCTCCTCGTAGATCTCGCCCTCGAGCTCCGCGGTGGTGTGCGGGGCGATGGGCACCACGGTGAACGTGAACAGCCGCGGATACAGCGACCCCGGCCCGCTGCCCGAGAAGATGTTGGTGGCGGCCCGCTCCTTGATGACGAGCCGTTGGAACAGCCGGGAGGTGCGCCCGCCGGTCAGCAGCTGCGACAGCACCGCGAGCGCGGGCGCGTCGGGGTGCCGCGCCTCCGGCACGTGATAACCGATCAGCACCTGCGGGTTGGCGTCGTACTCGACTTCGATGCGGCGCTCGCCGTGCTGCGGCGGCTCCTGGGTCACGACCGGGCGGTGGGGCTCGCCGGCGGGGATGTCGGCGAAGTAGCGCGTCGCCCACGCCTTCATGGAATCGACGTTGATGTCGCCCACGATGGCGACCACGGCGTTGTTGGGGCCGTAGAAGCGGCGGAAGTACTCCTGCGCCGCGGTGCGGCTGACGGTCTGGATCTCGCTCGCCACGCCGACGACGGGCCGGCCGTACGGGTGCGCCCGGTAGGCGGCCGCGAGGAACTCCTCACGCAGCAGGCCTCCGGGGCTGGTCTCGACGCGCAGCCGCCGCTCTTCCATCACCACGTCGCGCTCCGAGTAGAACTCGCGGAGCACCGGGTTGCGGATGCGGTCGCTGTCGAGGATGAACCACAGCTTGGCGCGGTTCGCCGGGAGGGCGAAGAAGTAGTTGGTGACGTCGTTGCCGGTCGAGGCGTTGAGGTTCTGCGCCCCGTTCTCGGTGAGGATGCGGTCCAGCTCGTTGCTGACGACGTACTGGCGGGCCGAGTCCTCGAGCTGGTGCAGGCGGCCCCGCAGGCGCGCGAGCAGGGTCGTGTCGGCCTCGTCACCCTTGCGGAACTCCGCGGTGAGCGAATCGGCTACCGCGTCGACGCGCGGGAACATCGCCTGCTCGGCCGCATAGTTCTTGGTGCCGATCGCGCGGGTCCCCTTGAACAGCATGTGCTCGAAGAGGTGGGCGGTCCCCGAGATCCCCGTCCACTCGTCCACGCCGCCGGCGCGGAAATGCGTGACGAAGGCGACGGTCGGCGCCCCTTCTCGGCGCAGAAACAGAAAGGTCATGCCATTGGGCAGGACGTACTTGACTACAGGCAGACGTTCGCCGGGCGTCGTCTGCTGCGCCCCGAGGGGCGGAGCGATGGCGAGCAGGGCGGTGAGTCCGACGAGCAATCGCATACCAGCTCCTTGGAATCGAGCGTTCAGAATATCAGATGCTCTTCATCGTTGGCAAGTTGCGCAGTGCGTCGTCTGTCGCCCATCGATCGCGTGCGTCGTCCTGAGCTTCCGGCCACAGACGACGCACGGCTTGCGGGCGCGCCCGTACACCTTGAGCTCGAACTGGAACCGCCCGCTGGCGCCCGTGCCGGTGCGGTAATCCCGCACCGTCGTGCCCGAGGCGGCGAGCGCGCGGGCCAACACGCCCGTCACGGCCGTGTGCAGGCGCGCGAACTCCTCGAGCGTGAGCGTCGAGGTGCGTTTCGACGGGGCGATCCTGGCCTCGAACAGCGCTTCGTTCGCGTAGATGTTGCCCACGCCGGCGATGCGCTTCTGATCCATGATCGCCTTCTTGATCGCGACCGTCGTGCCGCGCAGACGATCGGCGAGGACGAACGGCGTGAACGTCTCCTCCAGCGGCTCCGGGCCGATGCGCCCCGTGTACGCCGCCCAGCCGGCCTCGTCCAACAGCCACACGGTTCCCAGCCGTCGCACGTCGCGATAGACGAGCAGGCGGCCGTCCTCGAGCGTGCATACCAGCACGGCGTAGCGACGCTCGTCGCGGGTCAAGACCTGCTCGTGCACCACCAGCGACCCGGTCATCCGCGGCTGGATGACCATGCGGTGCTCGGAGCCGAGGCGGAACACCGCGTGCTTGGCGCGGCGCCCCACTTCCTCGAAGCTGTTGCCCTTCAGGGTGCGCAGCAGGCGGGCCTTGGACACACCGCGCAGCACGTCCGTCTTGATGAGCCGCGCCTCCGCGATCCGAAATCCTTCGAGCCGCGGCGCGAGCTCCCGGACGATGGTCTCGACTTCAGGCAGCTCCGGCACGGTGCAGTTCGCGCCACGCGATGTCGCGGCGCCACGCCTTTCCGTCGAATGCGATGCGGTCGCTGGCGGTGCGGCTGGCCCGCGCCGCCTGGGCCACGCTTCCCCCCACACCGGTGACGTTCAGCACCCGGCCCCCGGCGACGCGGAGCGTGCCGGCCTGATCGGTCGTGGTGCCGGCGTGAAACACCAGCACGTCGGGTCCGAGATCTGGCGGCAGAGTGATCGCCGCGCCCTTCTCGGGCGCGTCGGGATAGCCGCGGGCCGCGAGGACCGTGGTGACCGCGGCGCGCTGCGGACGCAGTACGGCGGTCGCCGGTTGCCAATTGCCGGTGGCAATCGCTATCAGGTGCTCGCTGACCCCGGGCGGCAGCCCGGGGAGAATGGCCTGCGTCTCCGGATCGCCAAACCGGCAGTTGAACTCCAGGACGTACGGCGTCCCGTCCGCAGACACCATGAGCCCGGCGTAGAGGACGCCGGTGTAATTCGCGCTGCGGCGGGCGAGCTCCTCGAGCGTCGGCTCGAACACCTCACGCCGCACCCGCTCGATGAGCCGCTCGCTGCCGAGTGCCACGGGGCAGTAGGCGCCCATCCCGCCGGTGTTGGGCCCGGTGTCGCCCTCACCCAACCGCTTGTGGTCCTGCGCGGGCGGCAGCACCAGCAGCCGGCGGCCGTCGGTCAACGCCAGCACCGACAGCTCCTCTCCCGTCAGAAACGCCTCGATGACGACTTCGCGGCCCGCCTCACCGTATCTGTTCTCCGCGAGCATCGCCCGCGCGGTGGCGGCGGCCTCGGCACGCGTCGCGCACACGACGACGCCCTTGCCCGCGGCGAGCCCCGACGCCTTGACGACGAGCGGCTCGGCGTGCGCGGCGATGTAGCGGAGCGCGGCGGCGAGCTCGGTGAAGGTGCGACTCGGCGCGGCGGGGACGCCGGCCGCCGCCATCACGTCCTTGGCGAACGCCTTTGAGGCCTCGATGCGCGCGGCGGCGGCACTGGGCCCGAAGACGGCGATGCCGGCCGCGCGCAGCGCGTCGGCGAGCCCGGCGGCGAGCGGCGCCTCGGGCCCGACGACGACGACGTCGATCGCGTGCTGGCGCGCGGCGGCGACGATGTCCGCCACGGCGGTCGCCTGCACGGTGAGGTTGATGGCGAGCTGAGCGGTGCCGGGATTGCCGGGAGCGGCGAAGAGGGTCGCGGGGGGAAGGTCGCGTCTGAGCGCCCAGACGAGCGCGTGCTCGCGGCCGCCCCCCCCGACGACCAGGATTTTCACTTCTTCTTGAACGCGTCCGTAAAGGCTTGCGCGGCGCGGCGGGCGCCGTCCACGACGTCTTTCACGGCCTCTTTCGCTTCCTTCATGTAGTGGTCGCGCGCCTCGTCGATGTCCTTGTCGAGAGGCCGCTGCTCGGCTTCCGGCCCGCGGTGCGTGTACTCGCCGCGCAGGATGCGGTCGTAGTGCCCCGCCTCGATCCACCGCTGCAGCTCGGCCGCCCGCACCGTGTTGAAGGGATGCGTGCGCAGGAGCACGCCGAGGATCTTGAAGACGCGGTCGAGCGCGCCGCCCGACTCCTCGTACTCCTTCGCTTGCACCAGGAAGCTGTCCAGGTCCATCTGCGACATGTCGCCGCCGCCCGCGAACTTGAGGTGCATGCGCAGGGATGCGGTGGGATCCTGCGTGGCGAGGAGACCGGCCCGGTCCGACGACAGCTCGCTCTTGCGGTACCACTCGAGCAGCGCCAGCTCGATGGGAAGCAGCGCGATGCCGGCGAGGAAGGGGAGGGCGGAGAGGCTGGCGTTGAGCAGCAGCCACAGGATCGTGCGGTACAGCGCGTGACCGCTCATCACGTGCCCCAGTTCGTGGCCCAGCAGCGACCGCATCTCGTCGTTATCGAGCAGCGTCATGGCGCCGGAGTTGATGATGATGAACGGCTCGTCCATGCCGAAGGCGCCGGCGTTGGCGAACGGCGTCTGGGAGACGAACAGCTGGGTGTCCTTCGGCCAGTCGAGGGTGGTGCGCACTTCGGTAAACAGCGAGTGCAGGCGCGGGAACTGCTTCGGCCCCACGCGCACCGCGTCGGCCTGGAAGATCAGCCGCACCCCGCGCTCGCCGATCAGGCCGTAGATCTTCTTGACGACTTCGTCGAAGCCCGGCACCGACCGCAGCGTCTGCAGGGCCGCGCGGTCGGCGGGGTGCTCCCACGCCACGGCGGCGATCTGCGTCAGAATCTTGCGGGACCGCGCCGAAGGCACGCCCGTTGGGTCGCTCATGGTGAACTCCTGGAGTCGTTATCCTGCACCGTACGGCGGTACGTACGGTCTCTGTTTCGCTCCCGCCTCAGTCGTCGCCCAGCGCCTGGTCCAGATCGGCGATCAGGTCCTCGACGTCCTCGATTCCCACCGACAACCGCACGAGGCTGTCGGTGAGGCCCATCTTGCGCTTGAGATCGGCCGGCACGCTGGCGTGCGTCATCGACGCCGGGTGGCCGACGAGGCTCTCGACGCCGCCCAGCGACTCGGCGAGCGCGAAGATCTTCGTGCGCTCCACGAGGTGCCGCGCCCGGCTCACGTCGCCCAGCTCCACGCTCAACATCCCGCCGAACCCCGTCATCTGCCGGCAGGCGAGGTCGTGCTGCGGGTGCGACGGCAGGCCCGGATAGTAGACGCGCTCGATGCGGGGGTGCTTGGCGAGCCACTCGGCGATGCGGCGACCGTTGACGTCGTGCTGGCGCATGCGCAGCGCCAGCGTCTTGGTGCCGCGCAGGGCCAGCCAGCAGTCGAACGGACCCGGCACCGCGCCGGAGCTGTTCTGGAGGAACGCGAGGCGCTCGGCGAGGTCGTCCCGGTTGGTGACGAGCATCCCGCCGACCATGTCGCTGTGGCCGTTCAGGTACTTGGTGGTGCTGTGCAGCACGATGTCGGCGCCGAGTTCGAGCGGCCGCTGGAAGCACGGCGTCGCGAACGTGTTGTCCACGACGAACAGCGCCTTGGCCTTGCGCGCGATCTCCCCGGTCGCGGCGAGGTCGCACAGCCGCATCATCGGGTTGGTCGGCGTTTCGGCGTACACCATCTTCGTCGCGGGCGTGATCGCCGCCTGGACCTCGGCGAGGTCGCCGCCGTCGACGAAGGTGAAGGCGAGGCCGAGCCGCGCCCAGATGTGCGTCATCTGGCGGTGCGTGCCGCCGTAGACGTTCTCGCCGCACACGACGTGGTCGCCGGCGGACAACAGTTTCAAAACGGCATCCACGGCGGCGAGGCCGGAGCCGAACGCGAACCCGTGGCGGCCGCCTTCGAGCGCCGCGACGTTGCGCTCCAGCGCCTCGCGCGTGGGGTTGCGCGTGCGGGCGTATTCGTACCCCTTGTTGCGGCCGAGGCCGTCCTGGATGTAGGTGGAGGTCTGGTAGATCGGCGTCATCACCGCGCCCGCGAGCGGGTCGGGCGCCTGGCCCGCGTGCACGGTGCGTGTGCCGAAGCGGCGCAACAAATCGTGGTCGAACGCGCGGGTCATGGCGGGAACGTAAGGGCGCCTTCCGCCCCGGGCAAGCGACCCGTACGTTTCGCGAACATGCCCCAACCGAATGCGATGCGGTGCCTGGTCGTGGACGACGAGCCGCGACTGCGGCGGGTCCTCGTGCGGCTGCTCGAGGGCGAGGGGTTCATGTGTCTGGAGGCGGGGTCGGGCGTGGAGGCGCTCGAGCAGCTCGAGCAGGAGCCCGTCCCGCTCGTCATCTCCGACCTGCGCATGCCGCAGATGGACGGCGTGGCGCTGCTGCGGGCGATCATGCACCGCTGGCCCGACACCGCGGTGGTGATGGTGACGGCGGTCGCGGAAGTCGAGAGCGCGGTCGCGTGCCTGCAGCTCGGCGCGCTCGACTACGTCGGGAAGCCGTTCCACCTCGACGAAGTCCGCGCCCGCGTCATGCAGGCGCTCGACAAGCGGGCGCTGAAGCTCGAGCTCAAGAGCTACCAGCAGCACCTCGAAGACCGCGTGCGCGCCCAGGCGCACCGCATCGAAGAGCTGTTCCTGGGGGGCGTGCAGGCGCTGGCGCAGGCGCTCGAAGCCAAGGACGCGTACCTGAAGGGTCACTCGATCCGGGTCGCGGAGTACGCCACCGCCATCGGGCGCCAGCTGCGCCTCGATGCGAACGCTCTCGACACCCTGTCCCTCGGCAGCAACCTCCACGACATCGGCAAAATCGGCGTCAGCGAAGAAGTGCTCCACAAGCGCGGGGCGCTCAGCGAGGAGGAGTACCGGCACATCATGGAGCACCCGGTGATCGGCGCGCGCATCCTCGGCCCGCTGCTCAAGGACTACGGCGCGATCATCGCGATCGTGCGCTCCCACCACGAGCGGCTCGACGGCAAGGGCCTCCCCGACGGCCTGAAGGGCGACGAGATCCCGCTGCTGGTCCGGGCGGTCACCGTCGCCGACGCCTTCGACGCCATGACCAGCGAGCGGCCCTATCGCCCCTCGCTCCCGGTCGAGCGCGCCCTCACCGAGCTCCGGGACGGCAAAGGCGACCAGTTCGATCCCGAGGTCGTCGAGGCCTTCGTGCGCGCCTACCCCTCGGCGCAGCAGCTCCCGATCGCCACGCCGGCCCCCCGCGTGCTGCACCTTCCCGAGAACGTCGTGCCCGCCTGAATGTCGGACACCTTGATGATCGGCGTCGCCGGCATCCGGGGGATCGTCGGGAAGGACCTGACCCCGGAAGCGGTGGCGCGGTATGCGGCGGCCTTCGGCGTCTGGGCTAAGACGGGGAAGGGGCCCCGCCTCCGCCCCACCGTGGTTTTAGGCCGGGATGCGCGCACGTCCGGCCCGATGTTCGCGCGCGCGGCGGCGGCGGGCCTGATGTCGGTGGGCTGCGACGTGATCGACGTGGGGCTGGTCAGCACCCCCACGGCGCAGCTCGCGGTCGAGCACCACCGCGCCGCGGGCGGCATCGTGCTCACGGCGAGCCACAACCCCATCGAATGGAACGCCCTCAAATTTGTCGGCCCCGATGGCATCTTTCTCGATGCGGAAGGCGGCGCGCGCGTGGTGACCCTCGCGGCCGACGGGCGACTCGAGCGCGCCGGGTTCGGCACGCTGGGCGACGTGGTGACGGACGAGGCCGCCACCGCACGCCACCTCGCGGCGGTCCTGCGACTCAAGGCGGTGAACGTGCGCGGCATCCGCCGCCGCCGCTTTCGGGTCGCGCTCGACACGGTGCGCGGGGCCGGCGGTGTGATCATGCCGGCGCTGCTCGAGCGGCTGGGGTGTCGCGTGGCCGGGACGAACCTCGAGCCCGACGGCCGCTTCCCGCGGCCACCCGAGCCGCTCCCCGAACATCTCGATGCGCTCGGCAAGCTGGTGCGGCGCAGCAAGGCGGACGTAGGGATCGCGGTGGACCCCGACGTGGACCGGCTCGCCATCGTGGACGAGCGGGGACGGCCGATCGGCGAGGATTACACGTTAGCGTTCGCGGTGAGAGCGGTCTTGGGCGGTCAGGCGGTCAGGCGGTCAGGCGGTCGCCGGAACTCCTTGACCGCCCGACCGCCGGTCCGCCCGACCGCCGTCGTTTGCAACCTCTCCACCTCGCTCGTCGTGGACGACGCGGCGCGTGAATGCGGCGCCGCGGTCATCCGGGCCCCCGTCGGCGAGGCGTACGTGGCGCGGGCGATGGTGGCCGCGCGCGCGCCGGTGGGCGGCGAAGGCAACGGCGGCGTGATGCTGCCGGCGCTGCACGTGGGGCGGGACGGGCCGGTGGCGGCGGCGTTGGCGCTGACGCTCCTGGCCCGAACCGGGAAAACCGTCAGCGAGCTCGTCGCAGCGGCTCCCCGCTACGTTATTGTCAAGGCGAGGGTGGAGCGGGGAGCGGGGAGCGGGGAGCGTGGGTTGTCAGGCGGGTACGCGGCGCTCAAGCGCCGCTTCCCGGACGCGACGACCGACGAGCGCGACGGATTACGGCTGGCGTGGGCCGACCGCTGGCTGCACGTGCGGCCGTCGAATACCGAGCCGATCATCCGGTTGATCGCCGAGGCGCCGACCGGCGCCGCCGCCGAGGCGCTGATCGAGGAAGGACGCAAGCTATGTGCGGGATCGTAGGCTACACCGGCGCGCGGCCCGCCGCCGCGCTGGTGCTCGAGGGGCTGAAGCGGCTCGAGTACCGCGGGTACGACTCGGCGGGGCTCGCCGTCGTGAGCGACGGGCGCATCGAGGTGTTCAAGACGGCGGGGAAGATCGCGGCGCTCGAGAAGGAGCTGGGCGCGACGCTCCCGGCCGGCACGACGGCGCTCGCCCACACGCGCTGGGCGACGCACGGGGCGCCGAACGTGAAGAACGCCCACCCCCACACCGACTGCGGCGGCACGGTCGCGCTGGTGCACAACGGCATCATCGAGAACGCCGGCCCGTTGCGCGCCGCCCTCACCAAGCGCGGCCATCGCTTCCGCTCCGAGACCGATACCGAGGTGCTCGCGCACCTGATCGAGGAGCTGCACGCCAAGGGCGCGCCGCTCGTGGACGCGGTGGTGGGTGCGCTGCAGGAGATCGAAGGCGCCTACGGGATCGCGGTGCTGTCGAGCCGCGAGCCCGATACCATCGTCGCCGCTCGCAAGGGCTCGCCCCTGCTCGTCGCGATCGGGCAGGGCGAGCATTGGGTGGCGTCCGATGCGTCGGCGGTGCTGGCGCACACCCGCTCGGTGGTCTACCTGGACGACGGGGAGATCGCCGTGATTCGGCCCAACGATTACCGCATCCTCGACCTGACCGCCGTGGAGAAAGAAAAGACGGTCACGCACGTCGACTGGGACCTGGGCACGATCGAGCGCGGCGGGTTCGCCCACTTCATGCTCAAGGAGATCATGGAGCAGCCCGAGAGCCTGCGGAACACCCTGCGGGGCCGGCTGCTCGAGGAAGAGGGCACGGTGCGGCTGGGCGGGCTCAACATCACCGATGAAGACCTGCTCAAGATTCAGCGCATCGTGATCACCGCCTGCGGCACGTCGTGGCATTCGGGGCTCATCGGCGAATACATGATGGAAGAGCTGGCCCGGGTCCCGACCGAAGTCGAGTACGCGTCCGAATTCCGCTACCGCAATCCCATCGTGGACGACCGGACGCTGGTGATCGGGATCTCGCAGTCGGGCGAGACCGCCGACACGCTGGCGGCGCTGCGCGAGGCGAAGCGGCGCGGGGCGCGCACGCTGGGACTCGTCAACGTCGTGGGCAGCACGATCGCCCGGGAGGTGGACGGCGGCATCTACCTGCACGCCGGGCCGGAAATCGGCGTCGCCTCGACGAAGGGGTTCACGAGTCAGATCGCGGCGCTGGCCCTGCTCACGCTCAAGATGGGCCGGCTGCGCGCGCTCTCCATTCTCCAGGGGCGGGAAGTGGTGCGGGCGCTGGCTAAGCTGCCGGAGCTGGTGGGGCGCGTGCTCCAGACCGCACCGCAGGTCGAGCAGATCGCCGAGCGGCTGGTGCGGGCGCAGAACGTGCTGTATCTGGGCCGCGGCTACAACTTCCCCGTCGCGCTCGAGGGCGCCCTGAAGCTCAAGGAAATCAGCTACATCCACGCCGAGGGCTACCCCGCCGCCGAGATGAAGCACGGGCCCATCGCGCTGATCGACGACCTGATGCCGGTGGTGTTCATCGCGCCGCAGGACGCCGTCTATCAGAAGGTGGTGAGCAACGTCGAAGAGGTGAAGGCGCGGGGCGGCCGCGTGATCGCCATTCTGACCGAAGGGGACACCGGCGTCGCGCGCCTCGCCGACCACAAGATCGAGATCCCCACGACGCTGGACCTGCTCACGCCGGTGCTCAGCGTGCTGCCGCTGCAGCTGCTCGCCTACTACATCGCCGTGCGCCGGGGGTGCAACGTGGACCAGCCGCGGAATCTGGCCAAGAGCGTCACCGTCGAGTGAGGGTCGTGCTGCAACGCGTCTCCCGTGCAGCGGTGCGGGTGGACGGGAACGTGACGGGTCAGATCGACGTCGGGTTCGTCATCCTCGCCGGCTTCGCGCCGGGCGACACCGAAGAAACGCTCACCTGGATGGCGGAGAAGATCCTGAGCCTCCGCCTGTTCCGTGATGCCGAAGACAAGATGAACCGCTCGCTCGACGAGGCCCATGGCGCGGTGCTCGTCGTCTCCCAATTCACGCTCTACGGCGACGCCAGGAAGGGCCGGCGGCCCAGCTTCATCGACGCCGCGCCGTCCGAGGTGGCGAAGCCGCTCTACGAGCGGTTCGTGGGCCTACTGAAGGAGCGGGGAGCGGGGAGCGGGACGCGCGTCGAAACGGGGGAATTCGCTGCCATGATGGAGGTCGAGCTGGTGAACGACGGGCCGGTCACCCTGCTGCTGGAGCGCTAGCGCGGCACCGCGACGATCGCGAGCCGGTCACCCCTGGGACTCACCGCCAGCCGCGAGACGTTGGTGAGCCCCGCCGCCGCGAAATCCGCCGCCTCCTCCCACTCTCCACCGCGCCGCGGATTCCACTGATACAGCTTCGTGCCCCGGGCCATCAACACGATCCTGCCGGGCGTCCACGTGAAGAAGTCCGCGCCCTCGAGCGCCCGCACCAGGGGCGTGACCACCCGCGTGCGCACGTCCACCTCCTTGATCCACGCCCCCGCCACCGAGTCACGCTGCAGGAAGGCGACCGCTTCGCGCCCCGGCACGCGCTGCAGTGACCGGCCGATGTCCCGCGCGACCACCTCCCCGGGGCGTCCTGGCGTGCGGGCGTCCGCGATCTGCAGCGTGGGCGGCGAGCCAAGCACGAACAGCACGAGCGTGTGCGCGTCCCCCCAGGCGTGGTAGCCGACCGGCTTGATGGAGTCGAGCACGATCGCGCGTTGCGGTGAGGCGGACGCTCGTGGCGCGCTCCAGATCGTAGCGGTAGATGTCGGCCTGGCTGTCCTCACGGATCGACGTATAGAGGAAGGCGCGGCCGTCCGGCAGGAAGAACGGCTGGTTGTCGTAGCCGGGCCGGGCCGTGACGTTGACCGGCGTGCCGACCTGCACGCGGCCGTCCGCGACGCGCAGGCTGGCCAGGTAGCTGTCGGTCGCGGGCGGGCCGGCGGGGGCGGCGGTCGCCTGCAGCGTGAACAACGCGTGCCAGAGCACACCCAAACTTACTGCGAGCTATCTTCTCCCGCGTGCCCCCCACAACTGATAACGAACCGATCGTCCTCGCCAGCGGATCCCCGCGGGGAGGCGATTCGCTGGCACAGCGGGCGTTTCGGGTGGAGCTCCGATGATCCCTCGGGAGGGGCAAGTCTCCCTCGATACTATCGCTAGGATACTCTCGTCAGCCGCGACAGAGCTGGGGATCTCGGATACCTGCCAGGTCCGGTCCGTGTTGGTATATGTGGAGGGGCGCTGGCTCAATCACTGCACGGTTTTGATGGGCGGAGCGGGTGACGGTCCAGCCAAGGACGAGCTAGAGGACGTTACTGCTGGTTCAGTCCGACTGATCAGATCAGAATTCTCGGCCGAGATGATCGTTGACGCCGGCGTTCTCCGCGACGTACTCACCACGTGGGGTGTGACGTTCCCTGGCGAGTACCTCGCCATGCTCAGAGCGGGGGCGTTCGGCCCTGGCGTTGCGCCACAGCCATGGGACTTCCCGGACACGGCGAACGTGTACCACCAATCTGATCGCCGCTTCTGGAACCAGGCACCCTGTTGGGTAATAGAGGTCTACGACCGGGCTCAAGGCAACCGCGGCTTGAGCGCGCCAAGAGGTCCGTTCAAGAACTTTGAACAGGACTTGTACTGGGAGGATCTTGGTGCCGCAGCCGAGTCGTGGACGGGTGATCGCTCGCAGCGTGATAACTACTCGACTGTCGCAGATACGTACCGGATCGTCATACCCGACAAGCGTGGTGTCATCGCTCGCCTGGAGCGCCAAGGTGACGAACTTCATGTGACCGTATCAGGCTCGAAACTGGCCCTTGTGGGTGCCGTTACCGCGCGGGATAAGTCGGGCAGTGAGTTACGCGACAAGCGCGCCTTCACAGACGGCCATGCGGTGTTTCGACTCCCCCGACTCACCACTAGTGTAGATCTCTTTGTCTTTGACGATTCTGACGTGTGGTGCGACTGCTATCGCGAGGGAGAGGGCTTTAGGCCCTGGGGGCGGGCAATCGCCGTACCTGCAAACAGCGAACCCTCCATTGTGGGAGGGGAGACCGCTAGGATCAAGGCTCCAAGCATCTTCGACGAAATCCTGCTGGAGCCGGACCAGGTTGAGTTGTTCCAGCGCCTCGTCGAGGCGTGGCGGAGTACGCCGCGAGACCAGCGTCAGAAGTTCATGGTCGCGCAGGCTATGGGTGGCGATCACCTCGTGCACCCGAGTCTCGGTCCCGATCAGAATGACGTCTACTTCGGGGACGTCGAAGCCCTGGCTGCTGCAGGGCTTCTCAATCTCACCTACGGCTCAGGTGGCACACCTCAGTTCGATATTACGCCTCTCGGGTTCCGTTACTACGAGCACTGCCGCGTCTCCTCAGGGAAGGCCGCGGAGAGAGTCCAGGAGGTGATCCGGACCTATCTCGACTCCAACGTTTTTTCCCGTCGCTATCCCCAGGCCCATGCGAAGTGGACGGAGGCCGAGCGACTCCTTTGGAGCACTGACTCCGCGCAGCAACTGACGACTATAGGGCATCTTTGTCGCGAGGCCCTTCAGTTCTTCGCTACCGCCTTGGTCGAGCGAGTGAGCCCTCCTGATGTGGATCAGGACCCCGCGCACACCATCGCGAGGTTGCGCAGCGTCCTTGCCCTGGTTCGGAAGAGCGCCCCGGACGCTACGTGCGCGATGCTGGATGCTCTGCTGACGTATTGGCGCGCGGTCAGTGACGTCGTCCAGCGCCAGGAACACGGTGCTCAGAAGGAGGGTCGGGAACTCGTGTGGAGTGACGGGCGGCGACTTGTCTTTCATGCGGCATTGGTGATGTACGAATGTGACCAGTTGCTAGACGAGGCCCGGTTGTGAGCGAGGTA
>WNGE01010462.1_pt1 | contig 13880 bp, 17 predicted proteins | sample 5400651 | NCBI WGS metagenome assembly WNGE01 (sample SAMN13153370, study PRJNA577476) | soil metagenome | isolation source: 60 cm soil or saprolite under grassland replicate 2 | place: USA:California | collected 2016-06-15 | reverse complement strand
GGACCTGCCCGAGACGGTCCGTGCCATCGGCTCGCTGGTGTCCGACCGCGCCGCCGCCTGGTAACACGCCGCTACCAGCCGATCACCCCACCACCCAGGCGAGGACACCCCAAAACTAATTGCGCACCACGTCGTTACGTACATGTGGCCGAGAGGCCTGGCTTCCGCTGTGACCGTCCGCTCGCCTGGCCGGTACGTCAGGGTCAGGCCGAGCTGGGCGTAGGTCGCGGCCTTCTTGACCGGGTCGGCGCTGGCCAGCACGGCGACAAGATCACCCAGCGATGTGACGGCGCGCGAGATGTCGTCGGGGCTGACGTGCTGATGGCTCGGACTATGGCGCAAGCGTGCCTCAGCAGCCGCGCGCTGGGCCTGAACTTCTGCTATCCAGCCGGTGACGATCTTCGGGTCGGCTCCCGCTTCCAGGGCTGCGCGGTGCTGGCGAAGCTTGGCGTCGCACGTGGCGATCCCCCGCCGCGCCTCCTCGGCTGCCGCATCACCCGCACTGGTGTCTTGGGCTTCGGCCAGTTCCCGGAGTGTTTGTGGCAGGGCGTGAGGATCGAACTTTCTGGCCAGCCAATGATCCAGGCTGGGCAGGATCTGGTCTTCCCGCAGGTAGACCGCACGCGGGTGGTCGATCTTGTTCTTGGCCGCCCTGAAGTTCGAGACATACGGCTTCGAAGACCAGTGAGCAGGGACACGCGGTAGCAACGACAGTTCGTGAGGAGCCATATGCAGTCCTAGCTAAACTCCATGAAGCACTGGGCCTCGGACACCGGATTCGCGCGGGTCGGGGCGTTGCGGATAGTCGCAGGACCGGCTGTCGATACTCCAGTGATACTCCGGACCATCAACGCGGCGCACTGTACCGCTTGAAAATGGCGTCGACCTGGCGCCACCAGAAGTCATGAGGGTCCGAGAATTTGAAGCCGACCTTCCGCGCCATGTCATAAAATCCGCCACCAGGCTCCAGGTCCCCGGTCTTGTGGGTGACCAGCGCCGTAAGAGCTAGACCCGTGACCTCATGCTCCTCCTCTAGGACCTCGCCCAGAAGGTGGCTGAGGACAGGTGAGTGGGGAGTCAGGTCTATCGCCGTGACCCTGCTCGCTACGCCTGTGTAAGTCGTCATCATGCGATTCCGGGGCCGCTTCCAGAATCGCCTCGCGGACCTGCTCCTGGGCGGCTGCCCATTGGTCGTCGGTGTACCCGAGCCGCGCAGCCCACTGAGATCGCTTCATGATCTTAACCTCTTTCCCGCTCATGGTTTCACGTCTCCGCGATAAGGCCGCGAAGCCGTCCGCGGCGGCCCGCTGGTTGCCGGGCGTGACGTGCCCGTAGAGCAACGGTCACCGACTTGTAGTAGACTTACGTCCTTCCCCTCGTGCGACCACCCGGTCATCTCTCTTCTGCTCGTTCTGCTCGGCGAATAGGTAACGTCGAAGCTGTCGAGTCCGCCGCTGCCAAAGATCACAGCGCCGATCGCGATCGATGTGGAAGTGTCCACGTTAGTAAGGCACCTGCTGGGGGGCTCAGGCGCGCCGGAGTCGTGTTTCTGCCCTGGCGTTTCCGATAGCAGCGTGTACGTGATCCGGATCATTCCAGGGCCGACGTGGTCCCCGTCGCCGCCCTTCCGACCGCACTCCCCACCATGCCTATTGTCCACTCGCCAGCGTCTTCGCCTTCTCGGCTAGATCCTCTGCCAACGGGTCGCCTCCAGCCGCAAGGAACAAGCTGGCAGCAGCGTTCCCAGACGCACCGCGTCAGTACGTACAGCGTCGCCAGCTACCGTAGCGCAGCGGCAACAGCACCAATGAAGGCATCACCCGATCCGATCGTGTTGGATACGGCAACCAGAAACCCATCTACATCCGTGGCACCATTTTCCCTAGGTCCGATTCAATTGCTGTGCAACCCTCACCTCCCCTCTTGATCACGGCCTGTGTAAAGCCTCTAGGAGGTAGCCAATCCTGCAATGGAGATTCTGAATTAATACCAAACTCCACCAACGCCTCGCCCAAATTCGAGACGTAGATCTTGCGACTCGGCGTTGTACGTGCTATAGCTCGACAATCCCGAGCACGCGAAATCCATCCCTGCCGGTCCCAAACAGTACGGCCGACATCGGCAAGCAATCGAACCAACCAGCGGCCATGGGATCGAAGTCGGGAATCCCGAACACCACATAGACTCTCGCATCCGGAACAGCAGGCGTCTCGCTCGTCTAGGTTTTCCTGATCGCGGTCTTCCTTCAGCACTTGCACGTCATAGCCGAATCGGCTATCGGTTCTAGGCAATGGCGGACCTTTCAGTCGTAGTTGAATTGCCTATGGTCCAAGGTCCGCCCAGGCGAGCCACTTGGCGAGGTCTTCGCGCGTCGGCGGTACGAATCCCCTGGTGATTGTCACCCAGTAGTACTCGTCAATCAGTTTAGGTGGAGTTGATTCAGCTCGCCCAACCAATGCAGGTAGCTCGGAAACCTCAACACCCGCCTGACTGGCGACAGCCTGCAACTTGGATAGAACAAGCCAAAGGTACTTGCCGTATGACGCAGCAGAGCGGTCGAGACCGAGCCGGGAAAGAGCGAAATCGTCCCAAGGTGGACATAGGTTGGGCCGCAAGGCGAAGAGTGTCTTGGCTGCGCCCACAGGTCCATACGCAACGTCCGAAGTTGAACCGTTTCGCAGCGTTCGCGTTCCGGCAAGCCGTATGCGAAGGTCACTGTATGCGTTGCCTATCTGGTCAACTTGTGCTTGATCAATTGCATCAAGCCGTGCGTCGTCGGGCGGAATAGCCGTCAACCACTTGCTCGCCCATGCGACAAGAGACGGCGCAGCAACCGTCGCATGGTGGGCAATGCTGAACTGTCGGCAGCCCCAGTTATTGAGCCACTTGAAGAGGACCTTCTGGTGATCCGGATTGTAGGGGGTCGACTTTACCTCCAGTCGCCTTTCGGAGTTTTGTTAGGCTTGAGTCGTAACCGGTAAGGGCACCATAGATTCGGCAAGTGAACGCCAGTTCATGCAGTCGCATTTGTGACTCCGATCGCGTTCCAGCGATGAGCGCTCATAATATTTCCGTTCAGTTGTGCTCGCTCCACGATCAGGAGCCTGAGCATACCTGTGCTGGCAGGGCCCGGCTGCGGTCACGGCCGTTGCCCGATCGTAGGCCGCATATCCGGCTCAAAAGTGGCCGATCTAGACGAATCGAACGCGAGTTCAGTTCTGTCAATTCGTTCTCGGGGCGTTGTCTTCCAGTCAGGGCGCCCACGATTGCACGTCCGTCCGGGTGCTCGTGCGGCGAGAAGTTGTCCGCGATCACGTATAGCTTCTGGCCCAGCCAGCGGGCGCGGAGCGCATTGAGGAACGACAAGAACTCCCGCCATCGTTTGCGGTCCCGGATCCGGTAGATCATCTTCCCGGTGGCCAGGTCCAGGGCGGCGAGTATGTGCCCCCGGGGCGGCGGTGCTAAGTGACGCGTAGGCGGCCGGATGGCCGACCGGGCGCCAGGCGTAGCCGGGGCGTGGCCGGAGGTTCAGCGGCCCGCGACGATCCGGCCCCGCGGCGCTCCTGCCGGAAAGCAGTTCGTACGATGCCGAGGCGCGCGCAACGCCTGAAGTGGGTGGCGGCAGAACGTGGGGGGTATCCTCTTAAGTCTCTATCGGCTCCTCCGAAGGTCGTGGCTATGGCGACCCACGCTTTTGTGGCGTACAGGCTAACTATTGCGCCCACCGGGCACCCAAAGGATCTGCTCAATCTCGCCGATATCGACGGGCGCGACATAGATCTTCTACACCTCACGCACGGGTTTCTCAGAGATATCAACGTAAGTATTCGGAAGTCCTGTGATCGGGCATGCCGAAAGCCGGCGTGACCGGTTTGCAGTGGGGACGCCGTGCCGGTGTCAGGCGGCCGGAGGTGGGTGTGCCCAGGCGTGCAGGTCGGCGGGTGCGGCGTTCCAGGGCAGGAACCGTTCCAGGTCTGGGCCCGTGGGGGGCTTGCCTGCGTTGCGGCCGCAGGCATCCAGGTAGGCGGTGAGGTAGGTCAGGACGTTCAGTCCGGCCATCTCGGCGGTGGCGGTGACGGTCCAGGCCCTGGCGGCGAGCCGGGCGGCGGCCTCGTTCCGGGAGCCGTAGGCGTTCTTGCGGGTCACGACGGGGCGGCGCAGCGCCCGCTCGGCGGCGTTGTTGTCCAGGCTGATCATCGGGTAGCCGCGGTGCGCGGCCAGCCCGTCCCATTCGCGGTTCAGGGTGGCGAGCGCCTTCTTCGCGGGTTCTTGCAGGCCGGGGGCGGTCATTTGCTTCTTGCGGGCGGCGTCGATCGCGGCGAGCGCGGCGTCCCAGGCGGCATGGGCCTCTTCCAGCCGGGCGGCGGCAGCCGCGGCCTGCCGCGGCGCGGGGGCGGTCGCGGCGTTCCAGGCGGCCATCAGCTCCTCGTGCGCCGCATAGAGTGCCTTGATCCGGTCCAGCCACGCGGCGGTCCAGTACGTCAGCTGGGCGGGGTTGGCGTCCCCGGCCCGCACGAAGTAGCGGCGGATGTGCGCCCAGCAGAACAGGTTGACCAGGCCGTCGGCCTTCTTCCCGGCCGAGGTGTACACGCAGTAGAAGTCGCTGGAGATGACCAGCCGCCGTGGCCCGTCCCCGCCCGCGGCCAGCTGCCCGGTGTCCTGGTCGATGCCGACGTGGCGGGCCAGCACCGCCCCGGCCCGGGTGGGGTCCATCACGAAGCAGGCGGTGTCCGGGCCGACGAACACCCACAGCCACCACTTCGCCGGGCCGTCTGCCTCGCGGGGGGCGAACACGTGCCAGGAGGTCTCGTCGGCGTGCAGGTGCCAGGAGTCCCGCGACCGGGCGGTGATCGCCTCCTCCAGCGGGGCCAGCAGCCTCCCGGCCGCCGCGCAGGTCCCGGTCAGCGTCGCCGGGGAGATCTCCGCGCCGTGCCGCGCCAGGCCGGTGACCAGCGAGTTCTGGCTCCGCCCGGCCACATACCGCTCGGTCAGCAGCATCGCGATGAAGGCGTTGGACAGCAGGCCCTTGCCGATCGCCTTCGGCGGCCCGGGCGCCATCACCGTCGCCGGCACCGGGCACCGGCAGGCCCGCCGGTACCGGCGGCGGCAGTGCGCCACCAGCCGTACCACCACCTGCCAGCCCAGCTGCTCCACGACATGATCACCCAGCAGCATGAACGGCGCCCCGCACTCCGGGCAGCAGTACCCGCCGCCCTCAAAATCCCAGATCACCTCGACCCGGGGAAGATGCGAGTAATCCCGCCGCCCCGCCCGCGCCCCCGGCCCGCGCGGACTGCCGCTCTTACCGCCGCCCACGCTGTCGCGGCCAGCGTCCCCGCCGCCGTCCTCATCCCGGCCGGGCGCATCCGGCCGCGCCCGCTCCGACGACCGCCCGAACACCAGCCGCTGCAGCACCGCCAGCTCAGCGTTCACCCGCTCAAGCTCAGCATCGCGGCGCGCCAGCTCCTCCCACAGCCGCGCATTCTCCGCCCGCAGCTCATCCGCCAGCCGTGCCAGCTGCTCATTCGCCCGCAGCGCCGCCGCCAGCACATCCCGCAGCGGCGCGTCAGCCTCCGCCTCCACGGCCACACCAGCCCGGACAGTCACGAAGGCACAGCAAACACCATCACATGCCAGGAATCACGCATCCCGCCCGACGTGTCACGCACCAGTCGGCCGCAGGCTGCACAGCATCAGACCACAAGACTTCCGACTACTTACATATCAACAGTGCGGCATTCATTGGCACGGACCCTAAGCAGTATCTCACAATAACCAGCATCACCCCGTCCGGCCGCACTATTCGATTCGAGGGAAAGTATGGCCCTTATGGGCAGTCAGGAAACAACATAATAGATGTTGAGAGCAGTAAGTCAATTCATGAGCTTGGCGATAAGGACGCCTACACCACACGCGTGCGAAATATGATCGTCGTTCCATCCAATAGCAGCGTTGGCTTCTTTCTCGCTGAAAGATATGCCGGCCGCGGGCTCGCAAGCATTTTCCTGCGTGAATTTGGACGAGCTTTTCGGGCGAAGTTCTCCGCAGAGAAATACCTGCTCCGCTGGGAAGGTCTTACAAATGGACAGGCTTGGCAAGCCTTCCTTGAGGATGCGCAATTGGCGCAGGTGCGCGTCATCCGCCACGCAGTACCACGAGACATCGCGGATGAGCCGAGTGCAAAGAATCTATATAATCTATCGTTCTCAGCTAAGCCCATCCGAGGTCAGAGGTTTTTCCCTCGTAGCATTCGAGACGGTCTTATCAACGGAACAATCAAGCCTCATACCATACTTGGGCTTAGTCCAGACATGGAATTTGACGAAACCCGCCTGCAGATGCAGGGGTCTGCTTGGCAAAGAGACTTTGCTCTGGATCAGCAATCTCCTGTGCTTATCTATCCCGTTGGGGATGATGAGAACCGCCCTTCCGATGATGAGATCTATGGGCGTATGGAGGAGGTTGTAACGGAGCTTTGTCCGACCCTCGGTGTAGACTTGGCCGCAGGTTGGCAGCAGGGTGCATGGTCCCCAGAAGCCCTGGCTGTGGCCTTGGAGGTGATCCGTGGCGGCTAAGTGGTCAGTCAGTTTCTTGATCAAGGATCAGCTTGACACGTTCGTCAGCGAGCGGACGCACAAGCCGTGGATCCCGGACTATATTGCTTTCTTTGCTGCACCAATCGCGTTGGGTTCCATAGCTTTCCTATTTCATTTTCGCTTCGAGAATGTAGATGGGATCCTGGCGGGCGTGACGATATTTACTGGTCTCCTCTTCGCTCTAGTGATACATGTGTTCACGCTTGGGCTACGAATCACGGACGACCCTCGGATCGGTTCTGGAACCCGGACATCGCGCCTGATTGATCAGCTTCAGACAAACGTGTCTTATGCTGTGCTCGTCGGGATTGTGACTACGGTGGCGCTGGCCGTGGCCTCTAGTACGACAGATAGCGGTCACCGTGTTGGGCGGGTTATGACCGCAATCCTCGTCATTCTACTCGCTCACTTGGTCCTTACGATATTGATGATACTTAAGCGAATGCGTTCGGCCTATCGAGAGTTCCGCCGATAAGCTTGCTATAGGTCACGTTCGCACCAACTAGCCACACTCCTGATATTGCTCACTTACCAACAGCTTGGACGAGGCAGCAGCGATCGTCCCGGTTACCGAAAGCGGCGTCAGCTCTTTCACCCAACTCGGCTGACCGTGAAGCGCTACCAGAGACGCACATGCAGGTACGAAACAGTCCCCGCGATCAGGTTCAGCAGCGCCATGCAACCCACAACATACCCCCGCCGTGGTTGCCGCAATCGCCTTATTCGAGGTGGGGCAGCGGCCCTAGCCCGTACGTGGTCACGGCGGTGATGCCTCCAGCGTTGACCGAGCCATTGGCGTGCAGTTCCTCAAGCTGGCTGTTCTGGATAACCAGCGTCGTGATGGCCTTCAACCACGCCGATGCCTCGTCGGGCTCTTGGCCGAAGGACTCTTCACAGAACAGGGCAGCGAGGATCTCACAACTGGCGTGATCCAAGCGAGCAAGCGCCTCCGCCCGCAACAAGATGTCCTCCGCGACGCGGCTCGCGTCAGGTGCCGCGACTCCACATGCCTCGACGAGCATCTCCTGGAGGATTTCGTGACAGAAGCGGACCGTGTGTCCCGGATCAGGACCGTCAGCCATGCCCTCCCCCGCAGACCGCACGCCACGCCATCGTCGCTGCCGTTATCCTCGTCCCGATTGCTCTGCCTTGCCCGGGCGGATTCAAGCAAACCGCAGACACGGGTCTTCGTCCAGCCGTACCCGTTCCTTTGCGCCGCAAGAAAGATCAAAAGAGCGTCTAACAGCAATTGATCCTGGATGGCATGACCGCCGATCAATTCTGGCCAAAGACCATCGGAAAGCGGTCCAACGGCAGGTCGAGCAGGCGAAGCACGTGGGCAGCTCCGATAGCCGACATGACTCGCATGGCTGGACGCAGAACCTGCCAAGAATAGTCTTCGGCTCCGTGAGAGAGCCGATTGCGGATATCTGGGATGTCCCCGGGCACCAGCTCCACATCAGCGACGCGTTCGACATCCGAGCGCACGGCGTCACGCAGCTGCGTTAGCCGTTCCGCCAGGCTGAAGCGACCGTAGCGGTCGAGCCAGCGGTTGACCCAGTCCTTGTCGAGGCGAGCGTCATTCACGGCCTGCAAGACCTCTTTCCGTTTCGCCCTGTGCTGCTCGACAGGTACGGGTCCTTCCCCGACCATCTCAATGTGCAGGCCTTCAAGCGCTTGGACAAGGAACAGGAAGCGTGCCCTGGGGTTCATTTGCTCGGTGAGGCCTTGCATCAATGGCTGGATGAAGCCGCGGTGCGCCGTCCGTAGATCCTCCCAGCGCCGCAACAGGTCCACAGGGCTGTAGGGCAGCTCCGGGAAGGTAAACAGGGTCCGGCTTTCCTTGTGTGGTTCGGCCGCCGGCGCGTACGGCGCCTGCTGGATGTCCCGCGAGTAGAGTTGAAAGGTCCGCGTATCGCCTTCGGCGCTGGCGCCCTCGTGCTCCTCATCCAGCGTTGCCCACGCCACGGTCTGAGGTTCGAGGGTGGCCAGGATCACCAGCTCGCGCAGGGGCAGCACGTGGCGGGTCATCCACTCGCCGGGGGTGAGGGGCGTGGCACTGCTTATCTCGAACACCGGCGCGGTTGTAACGAAAAAGCGCCGGTAGTCCGTCAGGCTGCCATGTATCCAGTAACGGCAGCGCAGTTCGGTGCCGCCGCTGCTGTAGGTCACGTTCGCATCCCGGTCCACCTCCACGCTGAACTGGACCTTGCCGGTCTCCGGCATCGGGGTTGGAAATGTGACCTTGGTCAGTGGCGCCCTGCCGAAGAGCCGATGACCCTCGGTGACCTGTATGCTGGCCTCCGCGAAGCCCCTGCCAGGATCCGCAGAGAGCGCGTGCCCAAGCACGGCCAGCGACGCCTGCAGGCTGGCCCGTTCGGGAAACCATGCCTGCACAGTCGCATCAACCAGAAGCACCTCCCAGCCCGCCCGCAGATCACCTTTGAGCAGGGGAAATCGCTCCGCAGGCTGCGGCAGCGTCCTGACGCCGTCGCGTTCTTCTACCGGCCAGCCGAACACCTGACCCTGTGGGCTACGGCCTGCGCCGAGTTCAAGCTCGGCAGCCAGGCGCTGTCCGTTCGGGTGCTCGATCACGCACGGGTAGGAACCAGGATTTACCACCAGGCCGGGGTACTCAGACAATGGGTTCGCCGCCTCCTTCAGCTCGACAAGCCGACGTTCCAGCCATCTGGTTGGCCGTCCCCGCTCCGGCGAGCTGCGCAACTAAGCAGCTGACCTGCGGAAGACTCTCACTATTTGCGCTGCTCAGGCAACAAGGCGTTTGAGCGGAGGCCAGACGTGAGGGCCTCGCGGCTGGGCGGTTGTGGCCGAGGCGCTGAGCGGGCGAGATGTGGCGGACCCGCGCGGGCCGGGCTTCTGATCAGCAGCGATAACGAGCACCACACCCGCGAGATGTGTTGCAAAAGCTCTCCGCAGGACGCTCCAGCGCCACGTCACGCGACAGGCAGACGACCCCTGGAGAAAGCTCATACGCCCGCAATAAGCGCGAAGGACGGCCATGCGGCGGTGACCCGGCCGGTTAGCGACGGCTCAGCAACCGCGACGTTGGCAGCGAGACTGGCGACACTGCCAACGACCAGAGCGCCCACGCAGCACGCCGCCCCGGCTGCCCGACCGCGAGTCGGCAAGCAGAGTAGTCGACGCCGCGACGATCATGCCGTCCACCGATAGTGGGTCAGCGCCGTGACCCAGCCGGGTTGCCCATGCAGCGCAACGAGCATGTGCATTTGGAGGTAAGAGACGGTCGCGGCGATGAGCGCAAGGAGCGTCACGCACCCGGTCGTCGTCCATCTGATCCAGCGGTCGGCTCGCGTGCTCATCGCGCACCGCCGAGGACCAGCTCACCAGTGAGCGCCGGTATGTACGTAAGGGACGGCTCGCTCCTCGGACACGAACCTTTCTCCGATGAGCCTCGTGCGAAGACGGGCTTGAGCTCGCACGACCTGCTCCTGTGGCCGGTATATGAGCCTAACACCGAGGTGGTTGTACACCACGGCTTTGTCTGCGGGGTCGCTGGCATCCAGGGCGGCGATGAGGTGACCTGCTTCCTCGATCACATCGCGGATGTCTTGCCTGCTACGACGGGCATGTCCCTGGGCCTGGCGCAGCCTGGTTTGTGCCGCGGCCCGTTCGGCCTGCGTCTGCGCGATCCATCCGGCGATGACGGCTGGGTCGGCGTCGGCGGGGAGGGCTTCCAGCGCCGCGCGGTGTACCTTGAGCCTGCGGTCGCAGTCGGTGATCTTCTGCTGTGCTTCGCCGGCGGTGGCGTCGGGGCACCCGTTTTGCGCCGCGTACAGTTCCTCCACCAGTTCGGTGAGCCGGGGTGGCGCGAACTTCTTCACCAGCCAGCGGTCTAACCCGGGGACGATGGCGTCTTCGCGGACGTAGACGTTGCGTGGATGGCTGATCTTGTTGGAGAGGGCGTATTCCAGCGGGAACCGGCACCGGTAGTAGGGGGCCTGGTTGTTCCATTCTCCCTGCATGCGGCGGTCGCAGTAGCCGCAGAACAGGACCCCGCGCAGCTGATAGGGGCGCTTGACGCGGTGGGGTTTGTGCTCGCAGGGGCCACGGCCGCGGGATGCGAGGATTTCCTGGGCACGGTGGAAGGTCTCGTCATCGATGATCGGGGGATGAACGATCTGGTCGGAGAAGACCCACTTGCTGCGGTCGTTCCAGCGCATCTTGGTGGTGTGGCCCAGCGTGACGTCGCTGACGTCGATCAGCACCTCGTCGGTGCGCTGCCGGTTCCAGACCTGCCGGCCGGTGTAGCGCGGGTTGGTGAGGATGGCCCGGATCGCGCTCTTGGACCAGGCGATGCCGCAGCGGTGCCGGTTGCGCGCGGGGTCGTGGGCGGCGGGCGAAGGGACGCCGTCGCGGGTGAGACCTTCGGCGATCGCCTGCAATCCCAGTCCGCTGATGAACTCGGCGAAGATCCTGCGCACGGCTTCGGCGGCGACGGGGTCGATATCGAGCCGGTGCAAGCGTTTCCCGTCGGCTGCCTTCGCCGGGTTGGGGTGCGGCCCGGCGTCGATGAGCAGGTAGCCGTAGGGCGGCCGCCCGCCCAGGAACCGGCCTTCCAGCTGGGCTTGGGCCGCCATGGCGGCCCGGACACGGATCTTGATCCGGTTGCGTTCTCCCTTGGATACGCCGCCGAACACGCTCATGATCAGGTCGTGGGCCTCGTTGTCCGGGTCGATCGGCCCGCCGACTTCGGGCACCCACAGGGGGACCCGGTAGTGGGCGAACAGCTCGAAGGTGTTGCCGAACTGGTTGCCGTAAAAGGCTCGCTGGGGTTCGCCGACGACAACTGCGTCGAATCCGCGGTGGCTGTCGCCGAGTGCCGCCAGCAGCCTGCTTGCCAGCGGCCGACGCTGCGGCGGGATGGACCGGGACTTGTCGATGTCGAAGTATTCGGCGACAACCTGGCCGCCGCGCGGCTCGATGAGCGTCTTGGCGCGGGTGATCTGCCAGGCGCGGGATGATTCGGGGTCCTGGTTGTCCTCGGTGGATACCCGTCCCCAGAACGCGAAGGGGATCATCATGGTCTGGCGCCTGCCTCCCGCGCTGCCCGCGCCGTGGCAGCCCTGCGTGCGGAAACTCGGCCCGCCGTCGCTGCGTGCTGGCGACCTGCAGCCATCGGCTGGCGCATGGGTGCCTGGCGCGTCCGTGCAAACCGGTCACGGTACCGGGGCGTGATGCCGTCAAACGCTGTGATGATTACGTCGTGGAGACGCTGGCCTGGGTGAATAGGGCCACCGAATTCTGGTGCCCACAGCCGCACTCGGTGCCGCCCAAGCAGGCCGGTCACTGACCGGAGCTGGCCCTGGCCGAGCGCACGGCAGACGTCTGCGATCACCACAGCGTCGAATGGGCGCCGCGGCTGGCTAAGTGCCGCCAGCAGCGCTTTCGCCTGTGGCCGCTCCTGCCACGGCAGGTTGCGGGAAACGCCGGTGTCCACATAGATGGCAGCGATCTCGCCACGAGAACCGTTGATTAGCGAGAGGGTGGCGGCGCACTGCCCGAGCCGCGCGGAATCGGCATCCTGGTCGCCGACGCGGCTGTAGATGGCGAATCTGATCACCCGCGGCCCACCTTCCGGGTTGGCAGGTGCCGTGCTTTCTGGTGGGTAGATCCAGGGCACCGCAAGCAAGCCGCGTGAAGCAGCCCACGCCGCGCGCCGGGCCTGCCGCCAGCATTCGCCGGCGGCGTCTGCATGGTCGCGGGCCACTCGGTGGTAGAAGACAGCCAGTGTGCACATGGCGTCTGTCACGTTCGTGCCTCCCGTTTCTGCTTGTTCTGGCTGAGCCGGTTGCGGGCGTCGATAAGAATCCGCAGCAATGCCCGCGCCGCTTCGGGCGGGAGCGGTGGCGGCTCGTCTGGAAGAATCAGGCGGATGCCACCAGGGTTGGGCGAAGTGCCCTCATTCCTGGGCCTGGAATCGTACGCCGAAGAACTCGCTTTGGGAGGCCCTGAGCAGGCCCTTTGTTCCTTGCGCGTCACTCTCGCCGGCTCTCCTGCTGCTACAGCCAGATGACCGGATACTTTGCGGCCGCCGCTCACATGCGCCCCGCCGGACGAATTGCCGGGTTTGCCGCGCGGCATTGCCGCCGCTGCCGGAATGGGTGCGAGTGCACGCAGCGCGGAAGTTGCCGCGCTTTCCGCGGCGGCATTCCTTTCGGCGGCCAGCCGGTTCCACACGCTCACCGGTGATGCGCTTCCGGGCGGGCTGGTCTGGCCTGCGGCCGCCCAGCCGGTCGCTGAAGCCGCGCGACTGCTATCCCGTGGTAGCCGGGGTTGACGTCGATGCCGATGTAGCGGCGGCCGAGCTGCAGGGCGGCCAGACCGGTCGTAGCGGCGCCGCTGAACGGGTCCAAGACCGTTCCGCCGGCGCGGCATCCTGCCCTGATGCAACGGAGCGGGATGTCGATCGGGAAGACCGCGAAATGCGCCGCGCGGAACGGGCGGGTAGGTAACCGCCAGACAGCGCCTGGATTCAGGCCATCCGGATCCGCAGCGTGCCCGCTGACGGTTATCAGCGCGGGAGACCAGCGGCCTTTTCCGCGGCATGCCGCAGCCATGCGTTCGTGCATGCCGTTGCCGCACCGGCGGCCCGGCGCGGCAGAAAGCCGGTCGCCGCTGTGCGATGCCGCACCTGGCCGGCCGCGGCAATGCCGCCCGTTTCCGGTTACCCCGGCCTCGCGCATATCGCGGATTGCATCCACGCTGAACCAGTGCCGTTGCTGCCGCACTAGCAGGAAGATGGTCTCGTACCGGCAGGACAGGCGGTCGCGCACGGATTCGGGCATGGCGTTGGGCTTGTGCCAGATGATGGCGTCGCGCAGGATCCATCCGTCCTCCTGGAGGCCGAAGACAACCCGCCAGGGGATGCCGAGCATGTTCTTGCCGGGCAGCTCGCCGACGGGCCGGCTGGCTGCAATGCCACGTCCCCCGGTCTTACCGCCGACCGTGTCGTAGCTGGTTCGGGCGCCGCCGCTGTAACAGTCGCCGAGGTTGAGCCACAGCGTGCCGTCGGCGGCGAGAACTCGGCGGACCTCGCGGAAGACCGCACGTAGGTTGTCTACGTATTCTTGCGGGGTGGCCTCCAGCCCGTACTGGCCCGCTAGCCCGAAGTTACGGGGACTCCGAGTAGCACTTCTGTGCCTGACCAGGCACGCGAGCCCTCTGGCGGCCTCCTAATGTAGCCAGGAAAATCTTGGAAATATACTGACGTTCAGGGCGTATTCCGATATGATCGGTGCTATG
>WNGE01005794.1_pt1 | contig 13881 bp, 12 predicted proteins | sample 5400651 | NCBI WGS metagenome assembly WNGE01 (sample SAMN13153370, study PRJNA577476) | soil metagenome | isolation source: 60 cm soil or saprolite under grassland replicate 2 | place: USA:California | collected 2016-06-15 | reverse complement strand
CCGGCGAGCCGCTCCAGAGTGAGGACTCGGCCGGATCTGGTTCCTGCCTTCGCGTGCAGCTCGGCGGCCAGTGACAAATCGGCCTCGGCGCCTTCCAGGTCACCGAGCAGCATCTTGGACTCCCCGAGCATCAGCGTCGCCAGCGCTTTCCCTTCGACCGAGCCGTACCGATCCGCGATCTCCTCCAGCCCGTGTGCGTACGCCCCGATCTCTTCGGGCCCCTCCCTCCCAAACAGGGAGAACTCAGCCAGGCACAGATGGGCGTCGAACACGAAGCTCGCAAGCTCCGGAGCCTCTCGCACGATCTCCAGGAACTCCTCTCGGAAGAGTTGGGGCCACGCTCCTCGGGAATGCGCAACCATCCCGAGGAGGCCACTGGCCTCTCCGAGCTCCAGCCCGAGGCCCGCTTCGACCGCCAGCTCCCGAGCCAGCCTTGCCTGCCGCTGGGCCTCGTCGAGGTCCATCCGGTTGAGCGCCACCAGTCCTGCCGACAGATGAGCCGCGGCGCGCTCGGCCGGCGTGGATGGCTCGGTTCCCTCCAACGCCAAGATCTCCTGGAACAGCTCGACCGACCGCGGATCGGGCCCCACGCCAAGCTCTTCTCGTAGAACCTGGCGGAGCCGCTCGAACTGGCGCATGGCCGCCTGCCGATTCCCTTCGTCGAGCCGAGCCCGCATCAACGCGCGATGCGCCTCCTCGTCCACCGGATCTGCCTGGAGCACGCGTTCCCACAGTCCGCCCATGCGCAAGGCCTGCACGTGCAGACGGCGGAGCCGCTCACGGGGACCCTGTGCCCACTCCGCGTAGAGGTCCTCGGGAAGGAGGTCGCCCGCGTAGAGCTGGGCGGCGCGGGCGGCGCCCTTGGCGGCGTTGCTCCTGAGGGCCGCGGCCACCGCGTCCTCGAACTCCTCGGCGTCGATTCGAAGAGGGCCGCCCGGCCAGAGCTCGACCACGCCGCCTCGGGTGGCGATCGCCTCCTCCCCTCCCAGCGCCTGCCGGGCGAAGTGGACCGCCTTGCGGAGGTTCGCCGCTCCGGCTTCTGGGGCGAGATCCGGCCACAGGGCATCGATCAACTCCTCCCTGTGGAGCCGGTGCCGGGGCGTCAGCGCGAGCAACTTCACCAACTCGGCACCGCGGCGGTGCCGCCACGCATGGACCCCAACGGGTCGCCCGTCCACCTCGACCCGAAATCCTCCCAGCAGGTGGATGGTGCAGCTCGGCATGGGGCCCAACCATAGGACGATCCGCCCGTCCGGAGAAGGGCAAGTCGATCCACCGAGACGTGCTCGGCGCTGGCAGCGGCCGCCTGGTCCGTCATATGGTCACGAACCATGAGAGTCGCAGTGATCGGAGCGGGCGGCGTCGGTGGGTACTTCGGGGGCCGCCTGGCGCAGGCCACCGACGAGGTGCACTTCGTCGCTCGCGGAGAGCATCTGCGAGCCATCCGCGATCGGGGCCTCCGTGTCCGGAGCGTCCGTGGAGACTTCGAGGTTCGGGCTGCAGCCTCGGACGACCCGGCCGAGATCGGCCCGTGCGATTACGTACTGTTCTGCGTCAAGTCCTTCGATACCGAAGAGGCCACCTCCAAGCTTGCGCCCCTCCTACACGCCGAAACAGCCGTCATCTCTCTGCAGAACGGAATCGACAACGAGGAGGCCATCGCCGCTGAGATCGGATGGGAGCACGTGATGGGCGGCGTCGCCTTCATCTTCGCCTCCATCGCCGAACCTGGCGTGATCGAGGACAGGGGCGGCCCGGCCAGGATCGTCTTCGGTGAATGGGACGGCCGAGACAGCGTGCGCGGCGCCCGCCTCCTCGAGATGTTCCGGGAAGCCGGCGTCGACGCGAGCGTGTCATCCACCATCCGGCAGGTCCTGTGGAACAAACTCGCCTTCATCTGCGCCCAGGCCGGCATGACGGCGGCCACAGGGCTGCCCATCGGGGAGATCCGAGATGCTCCCCAAGCGTGGGCGATGTTTCGCCGCGTGGTCGAGGAGGTGGCCGCGGTCGCAGCCGCCGAGGGCGCGGACCTGGGGGCAGACGCCGTGGACCGCCACGTGCGATTTGCCGAGCAACTGGAGCCTGACGGTCGCTCTTCCCTGGACCACGACAAGTCGCACGGGAGGCGAATGGAGCTGGAGGCCCTCCACGGCACCGTGGTCCGCCTGTCCAGGAAGCACGCGATCCCGGCGCCGGCGTCGGAGGCCATCTACGCGCTGCTCCAGCCCTGGGCCCTTCGCAACGAGAAAGCCGCAGACCGAACCTGAAGGGAGGATCGAAGGCAATGCCCAAAGTGGAAACGGATATCGACACGGCGCTTCCTCCGGAGCGGGTGCTCGAGGCGCTGCTCGACTTCTCGGAGCGGCGCCCGGACATCTGGCCGGGCATCGAGCCAAGCCTGTACGAGGTGTATTCCGTCGGCCAGACGGAGGCAGACATTAAGGAGGGCACGAAGATGCCCGTAGCGACCATCTGGGCCAAGGAGCACTACGACTGGTCCACGCCTGGCACGGTGACCTGGACGGTCCGCGAGAGCAACTTCTGTGCGCCAGGAAGCTACGTTTCGGCGACCGTGACCCCCACGGACGCGGGCGGGAGCCGCATCCACATCGTGTGGGAGCGGATCCCCACCTCCTTCGTGGGACGGGTGACCGCAGCGCTCATCAAGATGACGAACGGGAAGCCCGTTGCCTCATCGATCAAGAAGGCTCTGGGCAAGCTGGAGCGAGGCCCTGGGCAGGGCGACGTGAAGCCCTGACGGCTCAGCTTCGGGTCGCCGGGATCAATCCGAGCTCCTCCAGGGTTCGAGTCGGCACCACGTGGCAGTAGGGCTCGTGACCGTTCTTCTCGTAGTACGCCTGGTGGTAGTCCTCGGCCGGGTAGAACACGGACAGCGGGCGGATCTCGGTGGCAATGGGGCGGCTGAACCTGCTCTGGGCCCGCTCGCGTGACGCCTCCGCGGCTGCCTGCTGCTCGGGCGAGTGGGTGAAGATCGCGCTTCTGTACTGGTCACCGATGTCCGGTCCCTGCCGATTCACCTGGGTCGGATCGTGCATCGCCCAGAACACTTCGAGCAGCTGGTCGAACGACACGCGATCGGGGTCGAAGGTCACCTGAGTGACCTCCGCATGGCCCGTGGTGTGCGAGCAGACCTCCCGATAGGTCGGATTCTCCTTGATCCCGCCGCTGTAGCCGACCTGCACGTCCACCACACCCGGAACGCGGCGGAACACGTACTCCACGCCCCAAAAGCACCCTGCTCCGAACGTCGCCTTCTCTTCGCCCATCTTCTCCTCCTAGCGAGAATGAGTCGCCTCTTGCTCGTTCCATGGTCCCAGGTCGCGGCGGAAACGTTGCACGCCCATGCGCTCCCGGTCGACAATGCGCGGATGCCAAGTAGGTGGTACACGGTGGTCGTCGACTGCGCCGATCCGGCCAAGGTCGCAGAGTTCTGGGCAGCCGTGCTCGGCTACCAGGTGATCTTCAGCGCCCCCGACGAGGTCGTCATCGCCAAGGACGAGCACTCCTACCCCGGCCTGGTGTTCGTACCCGTGACCGAGTCCAAGACCGTTAAGAACCGGCTGCACATCGACCTCAACCCCGACGATCAGCAGGCGGAGGTCGAGCGTCTCCTTGCCCTCGGGGCCAAGCAGGTCGACATCGGCCAGGGGGATGTCTCCTGGGTCGTGCTGGCGGACCCGGAAGGGAACGAGTTCTGCGTCCTGAGGGCCCGGGATCAGGACTGAGCACGGAGCCCGACCCAGCGCTGCCGCAGCTTCACGAAGCCGGTGTGCGCGTCGGTGTCGAGCATGCACCTCACAGAGCCTTCTGCGAGCCACCCCGCCGCCTATACCGGACCAGTAACGCCCCTCTGACAGGGCACCCGGCCCCAGATCCTAGGGGCCCGAAAGCAGAGACCGCCGGAACCCGAAGGCTCCAGCGGTCTCTAAATGAAATATGTGAGTCGAGATCCAGCATGAAGTCAAGGTTGCCTGATCAGTTGACCTCCAGCTGACAGCATGGGTTGTCGATCCGTTAGCTCATCGGGCGGGGCAGGTCCCGCCCGATAGCGGGTTCCGTCCGGATGGAACCACCGGACGGTGCCGTCCTGTGCCCGCCGGATGGTCCAGCCGTACTCGTGCACGAGCTTGTGATGGAACGTGCACACCAGCAGCAGGTTGTCCAGGTCGGTCCGGCCTCCCTGCTCCCATCACACGACGTGATGGGCCTGGGTGAATCGGCGCGCCCCGCACCCCGGAAACCGGCATTCCAGTCCCTGTACTTGAGCTGGCGCATCATCCAGGCCGAGGGCTCCCTGGCCATCCGCCCCAGTCGGATCGGCGTCCCGGAAGCATCCTCGAGCACCGTCTGGACCCGGCCCATGCAGAGCGGGCGCCTGACGGTCTCGGGGTGGACGACCCCACCTCCTTCGACCTCACAGCCACCGTTGCCCGAGACAAGGCTGTCCAGTTGAGCATGCACGACCACGGTCGCTCGGTCGGGACCCGCTTCCCTGGCGAGACGCGTCGAGGCGAGCGCCACCAGCGCGTCGGCCCTTCTGGCGTTCACGGACCAGTCATGATCTTCACCAGGCATTTCGGGCAGGCGCTCGGCGAGACGGTCCAGTGCTCGAGCAAGCAACGCACCCTGGGCCGCGGGGAGTTCCGCCTCCAAGCCGAAGCGCTTGCCGTCGTCGAAGTACCACCACGACAGGGAGCGATTCCTGTCGACTTCCTGAGCTTCTCGATGGACGATCGAGCCGCGACATCTCCCTTGCGGCGGATGCACCCGGAGGAGACCTCCTGGGCCCACGAGATGAGCCTTCCTTCTGTCTGGGGCGTGGCGAACCGGGTGAGCTCGACGACCTTGTCGATGCTCAGGTCTCCGCAGGCGAACGCCTCGGATATGCGCGGGAGCCTCTCGAGAACATGCGATGCGGCAATCCAGCGTTCAGCCTTCCAGTAGGAGATCCCGTAGCGCATGCACACCCAATGGGCCATGTTGGCGGCCCCGTGGTTTCGCCATACCTCACAGCGATCACCTTCTGCGATCAGCCGGAACAGCTCACGCTGCGTGGAGCAAGCTCGTGCATTGACGGCGTCGATGCTCCTGATGAGTTCTTCGTCGCCGTCGAAGCCTCGGTAGTGCACCCGGACCCTCTTTCAGGTCACGGGGGGAGTGTGGTGCAGTATACCCGAACATGTGTTCGATGTCAACCCCGCCCGGATCAGTGGCCGGGTTCGTGGCCGTCGATCAGGCCGTGGCGCGCCATCTCCACGGCGATGCAACGGTTCTCCACGTAGTCCATGCCCGCCTCCTCGGCAATCCGCCTGGCCTCCTCCGAGGAGATCCCCAGTTGGAGCCAGACCGCCTTGGCCCCGATCGCAACAGCTTGCCGGACGATCTCCGGTGTCTCCGCCGAGGGGCGGAACACGTTCACCAGGTCCACGGACTCAGGGATGGCCTTCAGCCTTCGGTACACCTTCTCCCCGAGCAAGACGTCCGCGTGCGGATTCACGGGAATGATCCGGTAGCCCGCCATCTGCATCTGAACAGGGACCCGCCCCGCCTCCTTGTGCTGGTACCTGGAGATGCCGACTACCGCGATCACCTTCGATCGCCGCAGGATCGTTTTCGGGTCCGTCATGGGCGTCCCTCGCGCCGTTCTCGACGAAACGATACCCTCTCGCCATGCCGTGGGAGCCGCCTCAGGTGGGAGCTCGGGGCACGTGGACGCGGACCATGGCGGCCGAAGACGTGGAGCTCTACGCGAAGATCACCGGCGACCGAAACCCTCAACATGCGACAAGCCGATCACCCGACTGCCCTGCGTGGCCAGGCGACAGGAAAGCGTGGAGGTCATTCGGGGGGAGTGCCTCGTGTACACCCTTCGCCCCCGGATTACCCGGATCAGTTGAGGGAAGGGTCGGGGGGCATGGTGGACAGAAGCACGTAGTCGCCTCCCTTGCGCAGCAGGACGTCGCTCCACAGCTTTTCGGGCTGGCCGGTGAAGACGTCCTCGGGGAGGGCCGGCTCCACGATCCACGAATCCTCCTCCATCTCCGCCTCGAGCTGCCCGGCACCCCAACCGGCGTAGCCGGCGAACACGCGGGCCCGGCGGATCCCGTCCCGGCGATGTACGTCGACTTCCCCCATGAGGAAGCCGATGGAGCCGAACACGATCAATCCGGCGAAGTCGGGATGCTCCACGTCGGCCAGAACGACTGCCGACTCCGGCTGGACCGGGCCTCCCAGGAACACCGGCTCACTCTCGGGCACCAGGTCGGTGAGCGCCGGGGCCGCCTCGCCTACGGACACGGGCGCCGGCCGATTGAGCACAACGCCCAGGGCCCCCTCTTCGTTGTGCTCGCCCACCAGGATGACCGTGCGCCAGAAGTTCGGGTCGACCAGGGCAGGACCGGCCACCAGCAGGTGTCCTCGCAGACTCTCCACCTTCCTATCATCCCTCGGAAATTCCCCTCTAGGCGTAATCCGATGGGCTGGATAGGATTAGCCTTTCAGGCTGTCAGGGGAAGGCCTGACGTTCGGCAAAGGAGGCGACAGCCATGGTTCAGTTGCGACCGGACCCCAGCTTCTATCCATCGCCGCAGATGGCCGCAGAAGGGCCGGCGGAAACCCTTGCGTACGTGGTGCTCCTGAGTCCGGGAGGAAAACGCCCCGATGCGCTGGCAGTGGTGGACGTGGACAAGGAATCCTCTACCTTCGGCAAGGAAATCGGCCGCGTGGAAATGACGACGGCCGGCGACGAGCTGCACCACTTCGGTTGGAACGCCTGCAGCTCGGCCCTGTGCCCATCCGCGCCCCACCCGCATGTGGAACGGCGCTACCTGGTCGTGCCCGGGCTGAGGTCCTCGCGCATCTACATCATCGACACGAAGCCCGACCCCCGGCAGCCGCGGATCGTGAAGACCATCGAGCCGCAGGAGGTATTCGACAAGGCTCGATATTCCCGGCCGCATACCGTCCACTGTGGGCCCGACGGCATCTACATGAGCGCACTGGGGGCCCCTGATGGTGATGGTCCCGGCGGGGTCTTCGTGCTCGACCACCAGGACTTCGACATCAAGGGCCAGTGGGAGACCGATCGCGGCCCGCAGTTTTTCGCCTACGACTTCTGGTGGCATCTCAACCACGACGTGATGGTGACCAGCGAATGGGGCACCCCGAACATGGTCGAAGGAGGGCTCGATCCCGAGTTGCTGCTGGGCAACAAGTACGGCCATTCCCTGCACTTCTGGGACCTGGGGAAGCGGCGCAACGTCCAGACGGTCGACCTCGGTGAGAACCATCAGATCGTCCTCGAGCTGCGTCCCGCCCACGACCCGACGAAGACGTACGGGTTCGTGGGTGTCGTGGTGGATACGACGAACCTCGAATCCTCCGTCTGGGTGTGGCACCGGGACCAGAAGGCCGGCTCGAACGGTGGCGGTTGGCAGGTACAGAAGGTCATCACGATTCCTGCGGAGCCGGCGGATCCGGACGTCCTCCCGCCGGCCCTCAAACCGTTCAACGCCGTCCCCCCGCTCGTGAGTGATATCGACCTCTCGGTGGACGACCGGTTCCTGTACGTCTCCTGCTGGGGAACCGGCGAGATGCGCCAGTACGACGTCCGGGATCCCTTCAACCCGAAGCAGACAGGATCCGTTCGCGTCGGCGGGATCGTTGGAAAGTCGCCGCATCCCTCCACCGGGCCGGTCAACGGCGGGCCCCAGATGGTGGAGATCAGCCGGGACGGCCGGCGCGTCTACTTTACGAACTCGCTGTACGCGTCGTGGGACGAGCAGTTCTACCCCGAGGGCATCGACGGATGGCTGGTCAAGCTCGACGTCGAGCCCGAGGGTGGGATCGACCTCGACCCCGACTTCTTCGTCCAGTTCGGGGACCTCAGACCGCACCAGGTCCGGCTGGAGGGCGGAGACGCTTCATCCGATTCCTATTGCTTCCCGAACAACGGAGGACGGGGGCGATGACCAGGGCGACCGCCCGGAGCTAGAAGGGAGGTCTGCGGGTGAGGGTCGCGGCCCCCTGGTTGACGGTGGCGCTGCTCGGCGCCTTCCATGGAGTCAACCCTGCGATGGGATGGCTCTTCGCCGTGGGGCGGGGGCTGCATACGGGGGAGCGCCGAGCCGTCTTCCACGCCCTGCCCCCCATCGCCCTCGGGCATTTCCTTTCGATCGCCGGGGTTGCCCTGCTGGCCGGGGGTGCCGGGTTCTTCCTGGACGTGCGCATCGTGCGCTGGGTCTGTGCGGGGCTGCTGATTACCTTCGGAGTCCTGCTCCTGGCCAGAAAGATCAGGCATCGGTGGTTCGGTATGCAGGTGGGCTTCGGCGGCCTGACCGGATGGTCGTTCCTCATGGCATCGGCGCACGGGGCGGGGCTGATGGTCGTGCCGGCCCTCCTCTCGTTGCCCACCGTGGCAATGGTGTGCCACGTCGGCAGCCCGAATGTCGCGGTGGCGTCGGTTGGGGTGGCAGCGGCGGGTTCGGCCTTCGGGCAGGGACTCGCCGCGGTCGCCGTGCACACGGCGAGCCTCCTGGCCGTGGCGGCTGCGATCGCTTTCCTGGTGTACGACCGTCTGGGGTTGAGACTCCTCAAGAAGGCGTGGATCAACCTCGACGCCCTGTGGGCGGTCGCACTCATCGCAGCCGGCTTTCTCGTCCTGTTCACCTAGTTCGCCGCGCCTTGTTCACCGCGGCCTTCGGGCGATAATCGGTCCGGTCGTGGAGGGGAGGTTCCGCTTGGGAGCTCGGCTCCGACTCGCACTGCTCCTGTGCCTGGTCGGCGGTGCCTTCGGCTCCGTCTCACTCGGCGCGCGCAGCGCCTGGGCCCAGGCCGGCAGCGAGCGGATCGATGCGTATGACGTGTCGATCGACATCCGGCGGGACGGGTCGATCTCGGTGACCGAGCAGATCGCGTACGACTTCGGGTCGACGGAGCATCACGGGATCTTCCGGACCATCCCCGTGCGGTTCCACTACGACGACCGGAACGACCGCGTCTACCGCCTGCACGTTCTCTCGGTGGCCGGCTCGCCGGGGACCCCCGACCAGTACAAGGTCAGCAAGAGTGGAAACGACCTTGAGATAAAGGTGGGCGACCCCGATCGCACCATCACCGGTCGGCACACCTACACGTTCACCTATCGGGTGGAGGGAGCCCTCAACGGTTTCGCGGACCACGACGAGCTGTACTGGAACGCGATCGGCACCGAATGGGCTGCTCCGATCCAGCGCGCGACCGCCCGGGTTCGGGCCCCCGTCAGCTTGACCCGGATCACGTGCTTCGCCGGACCTCAGGGCTCGAGTCTTCCCTGCCAATCGAGCGAGGTCCGGGGCGACACCGCGACCTTCACCCAGGACCAGCTGAACCCCTACGAGGGGCTCACGGTGGTGACAGGATTCCTGGTGGGCGCGGTGACCAAACCCACTCCGATCCTCGAGGAGCGGTGGAGCCTTTCGCGGGCCTTCTCTGCTACTCCACTCACCCTCGGCGTCTCTGGCTTGTTGTTGGCGATGCTGATCGCCGGCGTCGGATACCTCCTGTGGGCCAATGGGCGGGACCGCCGCGCCATCGGATCGCCCGTCGACATCGCCTACGGCACCTCCAGCGAGGGCGAGCTGCCGGTCCCCCTTTTCGAGCACGGGACGTATCCGGTGGAGTACGCACCGCCCGACGACATCAGGCCGGGCCAGATCGGCACGCTCATCGACGAGGTGGCCAACCCTCTCGACGTGACAGCCAGCATCGTCGATCTCGCGGTGCGCGGCTATCTCCGGATCGAGGAGATCCCGAAGCGGTGGATGTTCGGCAAGCCCGACTGGCGCCTGGTCAAGCTCAGGGAGGCGGACGAGGGCATGCTGAGGTACGAACGGCTGCTGCTCGATGGGCTGTTCGAGGACGCCGATGAAGACTCGGAGCAGGAACCAGCGCAGGCTGAACTCGAGCAGCCCGAGAACTACGAGGTTACGGTCCGGCCCGATCTGCCGATCCCCCCCACCCCCCATGACCGCGGCATCGCCCAGGTGAAGCTCTCCAACCTGCGCCGGAAGTTCGCCCTTCGCTTGCGGCGGATCCAGAACGCACTGTACGACGACGCCGTCGACCGGAACTGGTTCGCCGGCCGCCCGGACAAGATCCGTTCGCGGTGGCACACCACCGGGTTCGCCGTCCTCGCCGCCGGCGTCGCATTGACCTGGCTCGCCGCCGCCAAGACCCATCTGGGCCTCGTCCCGATCCCCATCGCGGTTTCCGGGCTGGCGCTCACGTGGGCTTCGCGGTGGATGCCTCGCCGCTCTCCCAAGGGAACCGGTCTGGTCCGCCGGGTCCTGGGCTTTCGGACCTACATCGACACCGCGGAGGCCCAGGAGGCTCGCTTCCAGGAGCGAGAGAACATCTTCTCCAAGTACCTGCCCTATGCCATCGTCTTCGGGCTAACCGAGAAGTGGGCCCGGGCGTTCGCAGGGCTCGACGGGCAGGTCCCTTCGACGACCGGGTGGTACGCGGGCGCGTATGCCTTCAACGTGGGCAGCTTCACCTCTTCGATCGACAACTTCTCCTCCGTCGCCGCCGGAACGATCACATCGGCCGCGGCCACCGGCTCCAGCGGGTTCGGGGGTGGCGGGTTCTCCGGAGGCGGTGGCGGTGGGGGCGGCGGAGGTTCCTGGTAAATGCGGACTCAGCGGCGTCGGGCCGGGCGGGCGCGCGTCGCCGATCCACCATGCGCCTTCATCCACTCTTCGTGCGGCGGGACCGGCTCCCCGACCACGTAGAGGAAGTAGTAGGCGCCTGTGTCACCCAGGAACCTGAACCGTTTTCGCAGGTCCGCGACCGTCTCCTCGAAGTCGCCGTGCGAGCGAAGGTACCGCTTGAAGGTGCTGTACTCCTTGGTCAGCTCGAGCATGACCTCGGCATTGTGAACGGTTGCCTCGATCTTCTTGCGGTTTCGCACGATGCGGGTATCCTCGGCCAGCCGGTCGATGTCGGGCGGATCGAGTGAAGCGATCCGTTCTGGATCGAACCCGAACAGCGCCTCCTGGAACCCGTCCCATTTGGCCTCGATGACCTTCCAGCTGATGCCTGACTGGAAAACCGCCTTGGTCATGACCTCGAGATAATCGTTCAACGCCTTCGGCCGGACTCGCTTCGGCGCCTCCATCTCTCCCCCTTCGTCGCGGACACCAGAGACTACGACGCACGAATGAGGTGCGCATCGACGTCAGCCGGGGGATTTCCACATCGCGGCCATCACCCGCATGACCGCACTCGCCAGTCGATCCAAGCCGGCGGCGGTGAGGTGGATCCCGTCGTCCGTTCGTATGAGCTGTTGCTTTCCCGACGAACTGGGGAGATAGGCCGAGTATCCACCGCCCGGGCCGGCGAGCAGGTTCCACGAGCCGAGGTACGCGACTCCCGGGTGCCTGACGGCCTCGACTCGGACCAGACCGTTGATCATCGACATGTTCCGAGACAGCCGGTGGGACGCCATCGGCGGCATCCCCACCCAGATGAGCGGCCGTCCCGACGCGGTCACCTCGGCCATCACCCGCCCGGCCCGTTGCCGGTAGATCCTCCTCCACGCCGAAGTCCCGATTCGCACGCCGTGGCCGCCCGACAGAAAGGACTGGCCGTCGTTCGCTCCGAATGCGGCGACGACGACGTCCGGACGGAACTGGTGCATGTCGACGGCGACCTGGTAGGCCCAGTCGAAGTAATCGGGCCGGGCCAGGCCGGTGGCCTGGCGGGCGTCGGTCTTCAGGACGAACGACTTCCGCCCGGAGAGAGCCCGGGCCAGCCCGATGGCCAGATCCTCCCCGATGGAATCTCCTACGGCCAAGACGCGGAGTGGGTGAGCCTTGGTGGGCCGGTGAACGAGGGGTCCGGCGAAGGCGGGAACGGGTAGGGAGGGCTGGGCCCTTGGCGGAGGCCGCACGCCGGAGTCGAGTGACGGGGGCGGCGACAGAGAGGGGTCCGCCTGGGACGAGCTGGCCCACGGACTGGCCTGGCCGCGCCCGGGCGTCCCGGCAAGAGGTGCGATGGCGCTGTGCGTGTGCCTCCGCCCGAGAACCCGATCCACACCCGAACCTATCCGATCCAGTCCGAGCACAATGCTCACCCGCGCGAGGGGCCGAAGGACCGCGAGGGCAGCCGTCCTCCGGATGCCGAGGGGCGAGCTCTCGGCCGACCGCCGGAGTCCCGGCGCGGCGAGGAGGGCCCACAGCAGGAAGCAGGTGAGGCCGATGGCGATGACCCGGCCCGCCGGTCCCACCTGCCGGTCGGGCCTGTCCGGATGCGGTCGCCCGGCCATCGATGGCTTTCCCTGCCCGGTCGGAGCGACGGCCCGCGACGGGACCGTCGGCAGCCCCTCGGGCCACGGGAGGACAGGGCCGTGCCCGGGCAGCCGCCGCCGTTCCAGTGGCTCGGTGGCGACTCGGTCCGGATCGGTTCGGATGGCCATGGGTCAGAACCTGAAGTAGATGAACGGGGCCACACCTTGAGGCCCCAGCGAGGTGATGGCGAACAGGCTTCCCGCCAGCACGATGCCCTGGGCAGCCGGTCGGAGTTGCGAGAAGCCGTCCTGGACCCTGGCGGGCAGGCCCTTCGGCACGTACTGGGCCCCGATGCCGAGGGCGATCGCCGCGACGACCAGCGGGGTCACCGCGGGAGCCGGCCCGAACGCGGTGACCATGCGAGTGAGGAGCTGGAACGCGGTCCCAATGGAGTCCGCCCGGAAGAACACCCAGCCAAGGCACACCAGGTGGAACGTGACCAGGCGTTGCACGATCCGATCGGCCGGGCTGTCGGGCAGCTGAGGCAGCCCTCGTCGGATCCGCCGGTCTCGCCGCCAGTGGCCGACCACCTGGCCCAGTCCGTGCAGGCTTCCCCAGGCCAAGAACGTCCAGGCGGCGCCATGCCACATGCCACCCAGGACCATGGTGATGAGGATGTTCCGGTACGTCTCGCGCTTGGACCCCTTCGAACCGCCCAGCGGGATGTACAGGTAGTCCCTCAACCACCGCGAGAGGGTCATGTGCCATCTGCGCCAGAAGTCCTGGAGCGACCGCGCGGTGTACGGGGCGTTGAAGTTCTCCGGGAAGCGGAAGCCCAGCAGCAGGGCGACCCCGATGGCAATGTCCGTGTAGCCGCTGAAGTCGGCGTAGATCTGGACGGCGTACCCATAGACGGCGAACAGGATCTCCACCGCCGTGTGCTGGCCCGGCGCCCCGAACACCGGATCCACGATGGCCGAGGCCAGGAAGCTCGAGATCACGATCTTCTTGAACAGGCCGCCGAAGATCAGGTAGGCGGCGCGAGAGTAGTCGATCGTGCGGGGGTCACGCCGCCGGCGAACTTGGGGAAGGAGCTCGCGGCCCCGCACGATCGGCCCGGCCACCAGGTGGGGGAAGAAGGACAGGTACGCGGCGAAGTCGAGCCAGCGTGCCGGGTCGATCTCCTTCCGGTACACGTCCACCACGTAACTGATGGCCATGAACGTGAAGAACGAGATCCCCACGGGCAGCGCAACCTGCACCAGTGGCAGTTGCGAGTGAATGCCGAGCCCGCGGAGGGTGTTGTCCAGGTTGAGACTGAGGAAACCGTAGTACTTGAACCACACGAGCAAGCCCAGGACGGAGCCGATCGTCGTTGCGAGGATCCACCGCCGGGCCCGAAGGCTCTCGGTCCGGTTGACGGCCACCGCGCCGGACTGGGCCATGACAGTGGCGGCCCCCAACAGAAAGATGTAGTGCCAGTTCCACCAGCCATAGAAGAAGTAACTGGCAACAACCATAAAGGTCTTCCATAGCTTTGGATGCGGATTGAGCAGCCAGTGCCCAAGGAAGACGATCCCGAAGAAAACGGCGA
>WNGE01017505.1_pt1 | contig 13883 bp, 15 predicted proteins | sample 5400651 | NCBI WGS metagenome assembly WNGE01 (sample SAMN13153370, study PRJNA577476) | soil metagenome | isolation source: 60 cm soil or saprolite under grassland replicate 2 | place: USA:California | collected 2016-06-15 | reverse complement strand
CAGGTCGGGCCACCGCTCCTTCGTGACCGGGTGCGCTTCGAACGCCATTCGAGCCTGTGGGGCGCGGATATGCGGATTGATCATGCTGCGACCCCGTGATGCCCGTGGATGAGGCCGCCGAGCATATCACGACGCCTGACCGCCTGAGCGCTGCCGTCCGTTGAACGCTGCTCCCCAGGCAGGGGAACGCTCAACGCGAGGCCGGCTGCAGCGGTATCCAGGTGTTTTGCCGCATCCGCTCCTCGGCATCCAGAAGCACCTGCCGAAGCCCCGGCCGCTCGGGGAAGTGCGCCGCGATCCGCTCGACGGCGGCAACCGCAGCAGGTGTGCCCAGCTGAGCGAGGGCTGTCAATTGCTCATCGCGCCATCGGCCCAGGCTTTCCCTGGCGTCGACAGCATGAGCCTCGAAGGCCTCATGGACCGGGTCTTCCTCGGGTGGGAACTGCTCCATGAGCCACATGTAGAGGTCGGCCAAGCCGTCCGCGTCAGGCACGAAACGCTGAACGCGATCGGTATAGGCCAGATGCAGGAAGAGCTGGCGTCCGTATTCCTGGTCGTCCTGGACGGTCTGCCAGATCTTCGGCCAGGCATCGGCGGGGTGGTGACGAAGCAGACTGGCCGACGCCTGCAGCGCTCGGTTCGGGTGGCTGTGACGGGCGTCATCGGCAAGGAACTCGGTGGCAATGCGGAGCCCGACGGCTAAGGGCTGAAGAGCGTGTCGGTGCCCAGCCCAGTGCTCGGTGTCAGCTGTAGCCTCATCGAGGTAGCGCTCGGCCCCAGCCACGAGTCGAGCTTGCTCGCCTGGCGTGAGCAGCTGCCAGCCGGGAACCGAGTCAGGTCATCTTCGGGTGCTTCACGGATGATGTTTGAGCCTGGCGTCACAGTGAGTATCCGGTTGCACTGCCACCAGGCTGCGGTATCACCTGCCTCAAGCGCATCAAGGAGCCCGAGGGTGCGGGCCCGCAGGTCCTCCACACTGGCCCGGTCCGCCAGCACGCGCGTCCCGTCCGATGAGCTCCGGCAGCTTCGCGCGCTCGAAGAGCCCGAACTTCGTCCCCTCGGTGACGAACTCGGCGTAGCCATGGTCTTGGACCTTGAGCTGCAGCAGCACTGTGCCTCTCCTGGTCCGCGGAGATGCAAACCACGGAAGTGTGGGTGCGCGGCCGATCGGCTGGCGCCGCCAGGCTGGCGGCTGGATGCTCGCGGCTGCTGGGTCGTCGCGCACGGTGACACAGCGGACGGCAAGATGTGACGTGACGGTCGGGCTGAGCGGGGCCGATACACGATGCACGGTGGGCGGATAGCGATCGGCGTCAGTGCCATGGTGGCGGTGGTGCTGGTCTTGGTCGCGCTGGCATGGCTGTTCCAGCGGCGCCTCATCTACCTGCCTACGCCCGGGAGGGTGCCGCCCGCCGCGGCCATCCTGCACGCCGCCCAGGACGTTGCCTTCGACACCGCCGACGGGCTACGGCTTGCGGGCTGGTTCGTACCGGCCGCCGGTCAGGGCCGAGCGACGGTGCTGGTGCTCAACGGCAACGCGGGCAACCGGGCGGCGCGGGCACCGCTGGCCGCCGAGCTGTCCCGCGCCGGGCTGTCGGTGCTGCTCGTGGACTACCGCGGCTACGGCGACAACCCAGGCAGCCCGTCGGAGTCGGGGCTGCTGGCCGACGCGCGCGCCGCGCGTGCCTACCTGGCGGCGCGGGGCGACGTCGACCTGACCCGGCTGGTCTACTTCGGCGAGTCACTTGGGGCCGCCGTGGCGGTCCGGCTCGCGCTCGAGCGGCCCCCGATGGCGTTGGTGCTGCGCTCGCCGTTCACCTCGCTGGCGGACATCGGCCGGGTCCATTACCCGTTCCTGCCGGTTCGATTGCTGCTCAGGGACCGCTATGCTTCGATCGAGCAGGTCGGTGGGCTGCGCTGCCCGGTGCTGGTCGTGGCTGGTGATCGGGACGGAATCGTCCCTTGGGAGCAGAGCAGACGGCTGGCCGAGGCGATTCCCGAGCCGAAGCGGTTCGTGCTCGTCCCGGGGGCTGATCACAACGACCTTGAGTTGCTCGCTGGGCGCCGGCTGATCGACGAGGCGGTGCGCTTCGTGGCTGACGCCGGCCGGCGTGCTGGTCGTCGCGCACAGCCTTGACGTCGGCGATGGCGTCGGCAACCAGTCCGGTCGGTCGCCGAAGGTCTGCCGCATGCTCGGGCTGAGCTGAAGCCGCGGTGCTCAGCTGGTTCGCTCTATGACACTGGTGATCTCGTCTTCGAATGGTGCGTACCCGCCACCCCGACCCTGGCGCGTACCACGGGTGCGGTAGCCGGATGAGGTCGTCTACAGCGCCGGGCGCAGGCGCACAACCCACACCTGGCTGACGACAGCTCACAGGCTGGCCAACACAATGGGGGACATGGACAACGCCGCAGGAGCACGACCGTGAGCGTCCTCACGCGGAGAGGGCAGCTTGCCGACCGCACCGTCATCCGAAGGGTCGCGGCGTTGATGGTCTTGGAGGCGGCCACGCTCGCGGTCGCCTCGGCCCTGCACTTGTCGGGCAGCGTTCAGGGCCGTTCGACACCGTTCAACGCCGATCATGCGGGCGTCGCCGAGGCGATCATCGGCGCTGTTCTCGCCGCTGGTGCGGTCGTCATGTTTCGAGCCCCTGCCCGGGCGCGGACGGTCGGGCTCGCAACCACCGGCTTTGCGATCGTCGGCTTCCTCGTCGGCTTGAACTTCACCGCGCGAGGCGGCCATCTTCCCGACGTCGCCTACCACATCACCATGCTGCCCGTGCTCATCGGCAGCCTGATCGTCCTCCTGCGGGCGGGTCCCACAGCCTCCCCACCAGTGGGAGCGTGACCCTCCCGCGGAGCCGTCACTCGTCCCTATGGGCCGACCCGGCCCCATGGTCCTGGATGCTTCGTCCTCCTGGAGGTAGCCGCCAATGTCCCGGCCCGTAACCACCGCCGGGCCGGTCATCGAAAACCCGCTGAGCGGTGAGCGAATCGTCATCCGCGAGACGGGCGCCGAGACCGGCAGCAGGCTGCTGACCTGGGAGCTGTCGCTGGCCCCTGGCGGGCGGGTGCCGAGCGCCCACGCCCACCCGTCGCAGGAGGAACACCTCAGGGTGCTCGACGGCCGCATGCGGTTCCGGGTCGCGGGGCGGCCGATGGCGGTCGGCCCTGGCGAGGCGGTGACCGTCCCGCCCGACACGGTGCATCACTTCGCCAATGCGGGTCCCGGCACCGCCCGCCTGGCGGTGGAGACTCGGCCAGCGCTCGCCATGGAGGCGATGCTGAGGACCGCGGCCGCGCTCGCCCAGGAGCAGCACGCGGCGGGCCGAAGGTTCGGGTCCGCCTTGATCTGGTCGGTCGACGGCGCGCCGTAGGCGCCGTCGTCGTCCTGCCACTCCCAGCGCGACATGCCGCCGTACACGCGGTACGTCGACACACCCGCGTCCTGCAGGTCCGCCACGGCGAACCGGACGTTGCCCTCGGTTGCCCCGAAGTAGCACGTGCTCGTGCCCCATTGTGTGCCGGAGACGGCGATGGTCGCGGCGCGGTCGGGTCTCCCCGCGGCGATCAGCGCCAGCGGCAGGACGAGTGACGCCAGCGCCGCCGCACTGGCGCGGCTCAGCGCCGACCGTCTCGTGCGCCCGGTGTGCCCTGGGCCTCCCATGGCCGACCTCCTCCTGGCGCTCGAATGACCCTGGTTTCGGGTCTTGTTACCGGTCACAGTGACCGATAACATTCGCGAGACTAAGCACTGCGGACGGAGTCGTCAAGGTTCGCCAGGTTCGCAAGGTTCGGCCGCTTTGCCGCGTCATGATGGAGGTGTGAGCGGTAACATGCAGCTCGTAGCACGAACAGGCGACCTCCAGTGGAGTGGAACAGGACCGCATGTCCAGGCAACCCACCATTCGCGACGTACGTGCCGAGCCCGATCGCCCGCGGGCTGAACTCGAACCGCACGCACAGCATCGGGCTGGTGAGCACGAACATCTCCGACCACTTCTTCGCCGAGGTGGCGGCCGGGGCCGAGATCGAGGCGCGGCGGCACGGCTACTACCTGGTGATCGCCAGCGTCGAGGAGCACACCGAGGCCGACGAGCGGGCGTACCTGCGCCTCATGCTCGAACGGCGGGTCGAGGGCCTGATCGTCGCCCGGCCGCGGCTGCCGATCAGCACCGACCAGGTGGGCCCGCCGCTCGAGGTCCCGCTGGTGGCGATCGCGTCCAGCGAGTCGCCCGGCCTGACCGTGGTCGACGTGGACAACCGCCGCGGCGGCCTGGACGCGGTCTCGTTCCTGGTGGCGCGGGGCCATACCCGGATCGCCACGATCACCGGGCCAACCGTGTGGCCGTCCGGCCGTGCCCGGCTCGAGGGCTACCGGGACGCCCTGGGCCAGGCGGGCATCGTGGTCGAGCCCTCGCTGGTCGAGCAGGCGTCCGGCTGGGGTCTGGAGGACGGCCAGGCGGCAATGACTCGCCTGCTCGCGCGCAGGGCCCGGTTCACGGCGCTGTTCGCCTACAGCGACCTGATCGCGATCGGGGCGATCAGGGAGCTGCGGGCCGCCAGGCTGCGCGTCCCGGAGGACGTTTCGGTGGTCGGCTACGACGACATTCCCGTGGCCGCCTTCCTGGAGCCGCCGCTCACCACGGTCAGCCAGCCGATGCGCGAGGTCGGCGAGCGGGCGGCGAGCCTGCTCCTCGGGGCCATCGCGGGCGCCGGCAACGGCGGGCTGCACCTGCTGCCGGTGCGACTGGTGGTGCGCGCCAGCGTCGTCCCACCACAGCGGACCTCCTAGAGCGCCGGTCACGTATCCGCGGTGCGCGCCGCCGCCGCCTCCTGTCACCGCAGGTCACCGATGCGCGGCACCGATACATGACCGGCGCTCTAGCGAACGTCATCCACCGGCACCGGCCCAAACGGCCTGCGGAGGTGCCTGGGCCGTGAAGATCACCGAGTTCCGTACGACGGTCGTCGGCGCGCCGTGGCGCGAGCTCACCTTCCTGGAGCTCGTCACCGACGACGGCCTGGCCGGCGTCGGCGAGGTGCGGATGGTCAACAAGACCCGCACCCTGCTCGCGTGCGTGCAGGAGCTCGCGCCCCGCTACGTGCTTGGCGCCGACCCGTTCGACGTTGAGCGGCTCGCGTGGAACGTGCAGCGTGCTGAGTACGGCCGGCCCGGTGAGGTCGCCCAGTCAGCGCTGTCGCTGTTCGACATGGCCTGCTGGGACCTGGTCGGACAATCCCTGCACGTGCCGGTGTGGAAGCTGCTCGGCGGCCGCGTCCGCGACCGGGTTCCGGCATACGCCAACGGCTGGTACACCACCGCACGCGAGCCGGACAGGATCGCCGAGCGGGCCCGCGCCGTGGTCGAGCGTGGCTACCGGGCGCTCAAGCTCGACCCGTTCGGCGCGGCCAGCGCCGAGCTGTCCGCGGCGGAGCGCCGCCGCTCGGTGGCCATCGTCGCGGCGGTCCGCGACGCGGTGGGCCCGGACGTGCAGGTCATGGTTGAGATGCACGGCCGCTTCACTGCCGCCGAGGCGGCGCGCGTGGCCGAGCTCGTGGCTCCATACGACCCCGAGTGGATCGAGGAACCGGTGCCGCCGGAGAACCCGTTGGGACTGGGGCCGGTGCGCCGCGCCACCCGCATCCCCATCGCGACCGGGGAGCGGGTGCACGTGCTGGCGGAGTTCCGCGAGCTGTTCGAGCGTGGGCTCGTCGACATCGTCCAGGCCGACCTGACCCACTTCGGGGGCTTCCTGGCGATGAAACGGCTCGCCGGCTGGGCGGACGCCTACTCCACGCTGCTGGCGCCGCACAACGTCGGCGGACCGGTGGCGACCGCCGCCAACCTGCAGCTCGCGGCCACTATCCCCAACTACAAGGTGCTCGAGCATTTCAACGACTTCGCCGATCCCTGGGTGGCCGAGCTGGTCGACCAGGCACCGGCGGTCGATCCTGCCGACGGGTGCTTCGCGGTGCCGTCCGCGCCGGGCCTCGGCGTGCGGCTGGACCGCGAGGCGTGCCTGGCGCACCCGCCCACCGGCGCACGCATCGAGCTGTTCCGGGACGGCTGGGAGACGCGGCACCAGGAAGGCGGCGCCGTCTCGGCGCGTGAGACGACGGCATGACGGCGGGGCAGGGGGCCGGGCAACTGGGAGCCGGCCGACGGCCGCTTCGAGTTCGGGTGGATGGAGAAGGTCGTCGATGCCCTGCACGAGGCCGGGATCGAGGTGCTCTTGGGCACCCCGACCTACGCCATCCCGCCGTGGCTGCACCGCAAGTACCCCGAGATCATGGCGGTCCGGGCCCGTGGAGAGCGGGTCTGGTACGGCGGCCGCCAGAACGTCGACCTCACGCATGCCGCCTACCGCTTCCACGCCGAGCGGGTCATCCGGGCCGTGGTCGGGCACTTCGCCGGCCACCCCGCGGTCATCGGCTACCAGGTCGACAACGAGACCGGCGTCGAGCTGCCGCACAACCGGACCGTGGTCGAGCACTTCCGCGACTGGCTGCGCACCACCTACGGGTCGGTGGACGTCCTGAACGAGCTGTGGGGGCTGACCTACTGGTCGCAGCGGCTGGGCTCCTGGGAGGACCTGTGGACGCCGGACGGCAACACCAACCCCGGCTACGCCCTGGCATGGCGGCGCTTCCAGGCCAGGACCGTCGCTGACTTCCTGGCCTGGCAGGCGGCGATCGTGCGCGAGCACGCCCGCCCCGGCCAGTTCGTCACGCATTGCCTGGCCGGCGGGCATGGCGCGCCGGCCGTCGACCGCCACGACATCGCGCAGGCGCTGGACGTCGTCGGCGAGAACCCCTACTACGCAATGCAGGACGCGCTCGCGCTGCCGCCAGCCCCCGGCTCGCTGCTGGGGGCACCGGAATGGACGGGCGCCGACGAGAGCGGCCCGTGGTCGCTACTCTTCCAGGCCGACCTGGGCCGCAGCGCTCGCCGGTCCGGCTTCCTGGTGACCGAGACCAACGCGCTGAGCATCGGCGGCTCGCACACCAACTATCCGGCCTACGACGGGCAGTGGCGCCTGGCGGCGTACTCGCTGATCTCCCGGGGCGCCGAGGCGGTGGAGTACTGGCACTGGCATACCCTGCACTACGGCCACGAGATGTACTGGGGCGGCATCCTCGGTCACGACCTGGAGCCGAACCGCTGCTACCGAGAGATCAGCCGGATCGGCGCCGAGCTCCGCGAGCTCGACGAGACGCTGACCGGTCTGGAGCCGGACGAGGACGTCGGGCTCCTCTACTCGACCGAGAACAAGTGGGCACTGGAATTCCAGCCCCCGCTGCCGGTGCCCGGGTCACGGCTTGGGGACCGCGGCTCCTACCAGCGCATCGTCAACGCGTTCTACCGAGCGCTGGTCGACGCTCGCCTACAGGTGTCGATCCTCCACCCACAGCAGCTGACCGACGAGCTGCTCGCCCGGTTCCGCGTCCTGGTCGTGCCCGCTCTGTACATCGCGAGTGAGGAGCTGCTGCAGCGCCTGGCCTCGTACGCGCGGGAGGGCGGCCACCTGGTGGTGTCGTTCCGGACCGGGTACGCCGACGAGCACGGGCGTGCCCGGTGGGAGCGCGCGCCAGGGCCGCTGCGCGAGGCCATCGGAGCGAGCTACCAGGAGTGCTCCAACTTGACGGGGCCGCTCCCGCTGCGCGCGGCGGACGGCGCAACCCTGGACGTGCCGGCCGGTGCCGCCGCCGAGGCATGGGCGGACGGCCTCGAGCTGGAGGGCGCCGAGGCCCTCGTCCGCTACGAGCACCCGCACTTCGGCCGGTTCCCTGCCATCTGCACCAACCGGTACGGCTCCGGCCGGCTCACCTATGTCGGCACGCTGCCCAACGCCCGGCTGGGCCGGGCGCTGGCGGGGTGGGTCGGGGCGGCTTCGGGCCTGGCGCCCTCCTGGGCGGACCTGCCCGAGGCGGTGCGAGTGAACGGCACGCGTACGCGGGCGGGTGAGCGGCTCTGGTTTGTCGGCAACTGGTCATGGCAACCCGCGACGATCACCGTCCCGCAGGCCGTGCGGGACCTGCACGACGGCGGCGAGGTCCCAAAGGGCGAGCAGCTCTCGCTCGGCGGCTGGGACGCTCGCCTGCTCCAAGCTCTGGAACAGCCAGGGATCTCTCACGATGGGAGAGGGTGAGATGAACGGCACGAGGAGCCTCACGCGCCGTCTGCTGTGGCGCAACGCGTTCGTCCTGGTCACCGCCGCGATGCTGACGCTGTCGGCCTGTGGTGGTGGCGGCAACAAATCCACCGAGCGCGAGCAGGGTCCGGTGACCCTGACGCTCTGGTCGTGGGTGCCGGACCTGCAACAGCAGGTCGACATGTTCCAGCGGGCCCACCCCAACATCAAGGTGAAGCTCGTCAACGCCGGGCAGGGGTCGGAGGAGTACACCAAGCTGCGCACCTCGCTCAAGGCGGGCAGCGGCGCCCCCGACGTCACGCAGATGGAGTTCCAGTTCGTCCCGTCGTTCCGGGTGACCGGCGACCTGGTGGACATCTCCAAGTACGGCGCGGCCGAGATCAAGGCCGACTACGTCGACTGGGCGTGGTCGCAGGTGTCCGACGGCTCGGCCGTGTACGCCGTCCCATGGGACTCTGGCCCGATGGGCCTGCTCTACCGCGAGGACATCTTCCGCAAGTACGGCATCCAGGTCCCAACGACCTGGGACGAGTTCGCCGCGGCGGCGCGCAAGCTGCACGCCGCCGACCCGAAGGTCTACCTGACCAACTTCCCGCCCAACGAGGGTGGCGTCATCACCGCGCTGGCCTGGCAAGCCGGGGCCCGGCCGTTCGAGAGCAAGGGCGACACCTCGGTGGCGGTCCGCCTGGACGATCCCGCGGCGATGAAGATGGCGCAGTACTGGGACGGGCTGATCAAGGAGGGCGTGGTCAGCGCCGATCCGGACTTCACCGACGAGTGGTACCGGGGCCTGAACACCGGCCGGTACGCGGCCTGGGTCACGGCGGCCTGGGGCCCGCTCTTCCTCTCCGGGTCCGCCGAGAAGACGAAGGGCAAGTGGCGTGCGGCGCCGCTGCCGCAGTGGAGCGCCGGCCAGGCCGTGTCGGCGAACTGGGGCGGGTCCACCCTGGCCGTCACCAAGCAGAGCAAGCACGCCAAGCAGGCGGCGGAGCTGGCGATCTGGCTGATGCACGACCCGCAGGCGACCAAGCTGTACACCACCAAGCAGTTCCTCTTCCCGGTCCTGAAGAGTCTGCTGAACAGCCCGGAGTTCGTGGGCCAGAAGTTCGACTTCTACGGGGACCAGCCGGTGAACCAGGTCTTCGTGAAGGCGGCCAGCGAGGTGGACACCGGCTTCCAGTGGAGCCCCTTCCAGGACTTCGTGTACACCACCATGAACGACGAGTTCGGTAAGGCCGTCAGCGGGAGCCAGAGCCTGCCCGACGCCCTTCGCGCGACCCAGCGCAAGACGACGGACTACGCACGGTCCCAGGGCTTCACCGTCGCCCAGTAACCGCCAGAAGGGACCTCATGGCACGACGAGACACGATCGATCCCTCGCTGCGGGCGGTGCCGGTCGACCAGTACGCACGGTCGCCGGCACCGGCCCACAGGCGCGGCCCGCGCCTTGGGGCGCTGCGCGGGCGGCTCACGCCGTACCTGTTCCTGAGCCCGTTCCTCGTGCTGTTCGTGTTCTTCCTTTTCGTCCCGCTGCTGTACGCGCTCGGCCTGAGCCTGTTCGCGGACCGGCTGGTGGGCGGGCAGGTGTTCGTGGGCCTGGACAACTTCCGCCGCGCGGTCCACGATCCCTCGTTCTGGAACGGCGCCAAGCGGATGCTGGTGTTCGGCGCCTTCCAGGTCCCCTTGATGCTGGGGCTCGCGCTGACGTTCGCGCTCGTCCTGGACGCCGGGACCACCTGGCTGCGCCGGCTGTTCCGGCTCGCCTTCTTCCTCCCCTACGCCGTGCCGAGCGTGGTGGCCGTGCTCATGTGGGGCTACCTGTACGGTGGCACGTTCGGGCCCTTCGCCCAGCTCGCCGACCACTTCGGCTTCTCGGCGCCCGGCTTCCTGACGCCCCAGTGGATGCTCGCGTCGGTCGCCAACGTCGTCACCTGGGAATACACCGGCTACAACATGATCATCATGTACGCCGCGCTCCAAGCGGTGCCGCGGGAGCTCTACGAGGCGGCCGCGATCGACGGCGCCTCGGGCTGGCAGATCGCCCGCCGGGTGAAGATCCCGCTGATCGCACCGGCGCTGGTGCTCACCACCGTCTTCTCGATCATCGGGACGCTGCAGCTCTTCAACGAGCCGCAGGTCATGAGCAAGGTGGCGCCCGAGGTGATCGGCTCGGACTACACGCCCAACCTCTACGCGTTCTCCCTGTCCTTCCGCAACCAGCAGTTCAACTACGCGGCGGCGATCTCGTTCCTGCTCGGCGCCGTGACGTTCGTCGGCTCGTACCTGTTCATGCTCCTCGCCACGCGAAGGAGGCGGGCGTGATGGTGGCCGCCCAGACCGCCCTGGCCCGCCGGCCCCGGCAGACCCGCACGCGCTCCCTGACCACCATCGTGCTGCTGGCCTTCCTGGTGTACTTCCTCCTGCCGCTGTTCTGGGTGATCGTGTCGGCCACCAAGAGCAACCAGGACCTGCTCTCCACCTTCGGGCTCTGGTTCGCCCCGGACTTCAACCTGATCGCCAACCTCCGCGACGTCTTCAGCCACGGCGACGGGGTCTACCTGCGGTGGCTCGGAAACACGGCCTACTACTCGGTGGTCAGCGCCGTCGGCGCGGCCCTGGTCGCGACCATCGGTGGCTACGCCTTCGCCAAGTTCCGGTTCCGCGGCAGGGACGCGCTCTTCGCCCTTATCCTCGGCTCGATCATGGTGCCCAGCACCGCTCTGGTCATCCCCACCTACCTGCTGCTCAGCAAGGTGCACCTGACCGACACGCCGCTGGCGGTGATCCTCCCGTCCCTGCTCAGCCCCTTCGGTCTGTACCTCATGCGAATCTACGCAGAGCAGTCCGTGCCGGACGAGCTGCTGGACGCCGCCCGCGTCGACGGCGCTGGTGAGCTGCGCATCTTCCGGCGGGTCGCGTTCCGGATCCTGGTCCCCGGCTTCGTCACGGTCCTGCTGTTCCAGTTCGTGGCGACCTGGAACAACTACTTCCTGCCGCTGGTGGTGTTGAGCGACCCGGCGCACTACCCGGTGACGGTCGGCCTGGCGAGCTGGTATGCCCAAGCCAACGCGGCCGGCGGCGCCAGCGTGCTGTTCAGCATCGTCGTCACCGGGGCGCTGGTGGCCACGGTGCCCATCGTGGTCGCGTTCCTGTTCCTCCAGCGCTACTGGCAAGGCGGACTGACGTTCGGCAGCCTCAGGTGAAGTGAAGGGGTGGTGCCCGATGCTCCTGAAAGACAAGGTGGTGCTCGTGACCGGCGCCGCGCGCGGCATCGGGCGCGCGATCGCCGAGCGCGTGGTCGCCGAGGGCGGCCAGGTCGCTGCTCTGGACATCGCCGACGCCGGGTCGGCGGTCGCCGACGAGCTCGTCGCGCAGGGCGGCCGGGCGATGTTCGCGCGGGCGGACGTGCGGCGCGAGGACGAGGTGGCGCGGGCCGTTCGGTCGGCGCTGGAGCACTTCGGCGCCATCGACGTCCTGGTGAACAACGCCGGAGTGAACGCCTACCTCGACGCCACCGCGATGAGCGAGTCCGACTGGGACGACGTCTTCGCCGTCGACCTGAAGGCCGCCTGGCTCACCTGTAAGCACGTCCTGCCCCACCTGATGGCGAAGCGAAGTGGCGCGATCGTCAACATCTCGTCGATCCACGCCCGGCTCACCAGCCCCGGCATGTTCCCCTACGCGGCCGCCAAGGCCGGTGTGGAGGGACTCACCCGCAGCCTCGCCCTCGATTACGGGCCGCACAACGTGCGGGTCAACGCCGTGGCGCCGGGCTTCACCCGCACGTACCTGGTGGAGGAGTGGCTCGCCCAGCAACCCGACCCGCGGGCGGCCGAGCAGGCCGTGCTGGCCCAGCACCCGCTCGGGCGCATGGCCGAGCCAGCCGAGGTCGCCGCCGTCGTGGTCTTCCTCGCCTCGGACCTGGCCAGCGCCGTAACCGGCGCTGTCGTCTCGGTCGACTGCGGGCACAGCGCCCGCTTCGCCAGCTAGGAGGTGACCGTGAACCGGACACGTGCCTTCCTGCGGGACGAGCTCGGGCTTCCCGCCGGGGACGCCTTCGACCTGCCGACCTCGGGGAAGCGCTTCGAGGACGGCGGACAGTACCGCGTGGAGATCCCCTCGGTCGAAGGGCCGGCGGCGCTGCAGGCGGTCGTGGACGAGGCGGCCCGTCGCGGCGTCCAGGTACACCGCGTGAGCCAGGGCAGCGGTGTGATGCTGCAGACGGACGCCGAGATCAAGGAGATGGCCGGGCTCGCCTCGGAGCACGGGATCGAGCTGTGCCTGTTCGTCGGTCCCAGGGCCGGCTGGGACGTGGGCGTGCAGTCCACATCGACCGCGGGGCGGGTGCTCGGGGCGTCCCTGCGTGGCGCCGAGCAGCTCGTGTACGCGATCGAGGACGTCCAGCACGCGGTGGACCTCGGGGTGCGCAGCGTGCTGGTCGCGGACGTGGGCCAGCTTATGGTCCTCGGACAGATGAAACGGCGGGGAGCGCTGCCGAGCGACCTCGTCCTCAAGGTGTCGGTGTCGCTACCGGTCGCCAACCCCGCGACCGCCCGGGTCTTCGAGGACCTCGGGGCGGGCTCGCTGAACCTGCCGGTGGACCTGCCGCTGCCCTCGATCGCCGCCATCCGGGCGGCGGTCGACCTGCCGTTGGACGTCTACATCGAGGCGGCCGACGACTTCGGCGGGTCCGTCCGTCACTACGAGACCCCCGAGATGGTCCGGGTGGCCGCGCCCATCTACCTCAAGTTCACCGTGCGCAACGGGCGGGCCAGCACCTCGAGCCCACCGTCGTGACGCTGTCCCGCGAGCGGGTCCGCCGGGCCGAGATCGGCTTGGGAATCCTCCGCCGCTACCACCCGGACGCGGTCCCCTCCCCGCGCGGGCCCGGCTCCACCCCGTCGGGCTGACCGTCGACCCACGCGGGCGGCTACGAAGCCTTGGTTACGAGGTGGTCGGGTGGCCGGGGGGAGTTGCACCCCCCGGCTCCCACAGATCCCGGCGTGAGCCTCTCGGCTCACCGGGCTCTTGTCGCCCTGGTCACCAGCCCGCGCGGTTCCACTGCCAGTGGGCAAACATGCCTGGGTCACGGCTGGTGATGCCGTCCCAGCATCGCTTGGCCCGCTTGTACCCGCGCAGCCGCTTGTATTTCTTGCGGAGCCAGCGCAGCAGGTAGGCGTTGATGCGCTTGAGGAGGGGATGCAGCGCGGAGCTGTAGAACGCGCCGTAGTACTGCAGCCAGCCGCGCACGATCGGGTTGATGACGTGCGCGAGCTCGGGCAGGGTGTGGCCGGTGCGCCGGTGCAGCCTGAAGGACCGCACCTGCGCGCTGGCCTTGTGCAAGGCGTCGTTGCTGATCGCGGGCAGAAACGACGTGAAGTTGCGGCCGTTTGTGCCGCCGAAGGGGCCATCCATCCTTCATCTCTGCACAGCACCGCATCAAGAAGATCTCCCACGGCGACTCCTCTCTGCGTTCGTGGCGCACCAACACCCCTGGTCAGCGGCCCCAGTGATCCGCCTGCCGGGGCATCGACAAGGTCCGCCGCGATGGATATCGGCGGCGGAAAGGGAGAGGAGACGGCCGAACGGCCGTCTCCTCTCCCTGACTAGGGCAGCGGGGTCGAGGTGGTGGGCACGTTATAGCCTCTCACCCGGAGATAGGGTGCCTGTCCGCCCAGATCACTGGTCTGATATGTCGCCGTGATCGTGGTTGATTCGCCCGGCCAG
>WNGE01011138.1_pt1 | contig 13884 bp, 10 predicted proteins | sample 5400651 | NCBI WGS metagenome assembly WNGE01 (sample SAMN13153370, study PRJNA577476) | soil metagenome | isolation source: 60 cm soil or saprolite under grassland replicate 2 | place: USA:California | collected 2016-06-15 | reverse complement strand
CTACGGCGGGCAGGATCCGGTGGCCGGCGCGGAACACGGGCGCTGGTGGCAGCAGCACCTGCCGAGCGCCCGGCTGGAGCTCGTGCCGGACGCCGGGCACCTTCTCGTGGTTTCCGGGTGGGACCGGGTGCTCGACGACCTGGTGGCGAAGGAGTCCGCGACCTGAACCCGGTTGAGCTCAGAGCCTGCGCGTGGTGTCGTCGGCCGGCGGTTCGTCCCGCCGCACCGGGGCGGTCGGCGGCTCGGGCTCGGTGACCAGGACCGTCGGATCCTCAGCCGGCGGCGGGTAGGCCTGCCTCGGCACCGGCGCGGCCGGCGGGGCCGACTGCGGTGGCGGGGCCGGCGGGGCCGACTGGGCCGGCGGTGCGGGCGGGGCCGACTGGGCCGGCGGGCCCGACTGCGGTCGCGTCGGCCAGGTGGGTACCGGCGGGGAGACCGGCGGAGCCGACGAGGGCGGCGGGGCGGGTTGCGGCACCGGCGGAGCGGGCCACGGGTAGCCCGGCTGCGGAGGAGGTGGAGCCGGGAAGCTGGACGGCGGGGGATACAGCGGCCGGGTGGCCGAGTTGTCGTCGTCGGCGGGTGCCGGCACGGGCACCGGTACCGGAGGAGCCGAGGTGGGTACCGACGGCGGGGGTGCACCGGGGTACAGCGGCCCGCCGGGCGGTGGCGGGTAGCTCGGCGCGTACGGCTGGTACCCGTACGGCGCAGCAGCCGGCACGGCGTACGGCGCCGGAGCGACCGGCTGGGCGCTGCGCCGCCAGCGGCGCGGACTGACGATCGTGAGCAGCAGCGGTATGGCCAGCAGCAGCGCGTACCCGGCCTCGGCGGGAAGGGTTCCGGCAGACGGAACGCCGAGCACCCGCCGCGGTACCACAGAGCGGAACGATTCGGACGCCGCCAGCGCCCAGATCTGCACGCCGATCAGGGTCAGCCCGGCCAGCACCGGGCCGAGCGGGGAGATCCGCGTCATCGTCAGGATCGCGTAGAGCAGACCGGCGGTGGCCAGGGCGAAGCAGCCGATGGCGAGCGAGACGACGCCGGGGTCACCATTGATCTTGCTCACCCCGACGCCGATCAACAGGTAGATGACCGGCGTCAGGACGAGGCAGAGAACGATCGAGCCGAGGTGGCGCATCAAGCCCTCCCGCAAGGTGCAGTCGGGCAGAAACTACCGTGCCGGGGTTGGCGCGCGACCTCGGACGAACGGGTACCGCGGTTGTCAGCTTCCGTTCTCGCCCGGCGGGGTACGCCAGGGCGAGCCGAACTGGCGTTCGGTGGTGGGTTCCTCGTTGTTGCCGAACGTGCCGAGTGAGCTGGTTACCGGACTGGGTGACTGGGACGGCCAGAACGGCTTGGTGTCCTCGGTCGTCTCGGCGTCCCCGAAGGATGTCTCGGTGGACACCGGCTCGCCGGCCAGCGCCGGCCAGCGCAGCCACCGCTTGATGCTCGCCACGCTGACCAGCAGCAGCGCGCCGAGGATCAGACTGGTACCGGTGCCCACCGGCGCACGCAGGTCGGCCTTGTGGCCGGCGACGGTGATCGTGTAGTTGAGCAGGTTATTGACGGTCTTGCCGGCGAACAGCAGCGCGACGAAGCTGGCCGTGTAGGCCAGCCCGGTCAGCACCGCGCCCAGCGGCGAGAACCGCAGCGTCCCGAGGAGCCCGAGCAGGATGCCCGCGCCCGCCAGGAGGAGAAGCGGGGCGATGAAGTCGCCAGCGGGCCACGCGCCGCTGGCCAGTGCCTTCGCGAAGGCCGGGCCGGCTTCTGTCTGGCCGAACGCGATGAGCAGCCAGGCCGCCGGTGCGATCACGATCGCGGCGAAGAGGGTACCGAGGTGTCGCATACCGCGCACCGTACCGTGTCCGGCACGATCGGACACACCGACCGGCCAACAATGGCGTCGATGTCAGGATGGAGCCATGACGGCGAGGGTGCTGTGGGAGCCGGCCGAGGGCGCACCGTCCCGGGTCGGCGACTTCGTTGGGCTTCTGGCGGGCGGTCTGGGACTACTTCGACGTCATGGCGGACCAGCCACCGACCGCCGTCCTGCCCGACCCGACCATGCCCGGCGCGAAATGGTTCCCCGGAGCCACCCTCAACTACGCCGAGCACGTGCTGCGGATGCCCGGGCTGGCCGACGACGACCCGGTGGTGCTCGGCTACTCGCAGACCCGGGACCCGGTCACCCTGACCGCCGCGCAGTTGCGTGAGCGGGTCCGCCGGGTCCGGGCCGGCCTGCGCCGGCTCGGCGTCCAGCCGGGCGACCGGGTCGCCGCGTACGCGCCGAACATTCCCGAGACGTTCGTGCTCCTGTTGGCGACCGCGAGCCTGGGTGCGGTCTTCTCGTCGTGCGCGCCGGAGTTCGGTACCCGCTCGGTGGTCGACCGCTGGCAGCAGATCGGCCCCAAGGTGCTGGTGGCCGTGGACGGGTACGTCTACGGGGACAAGCGGGTGGACCGGCGCGCCGAGGTGGCCGCGATCCGCCACCAACTGTCCACTGTGGAGCACGTCGTCGAACTGTCCTATCTGGACGGTGGTGGGTGGATCCTCGACGCGGACACCGACGAGCCGCTGAGCTTCCGGCCGGTACCGTTCGACCACCCGCTGTACGTCCTCTACTCCTCCGGTACCACCGGACTGCCCAAGCCGATCGTCCACGGACACGGCGGCATCCTCCTGGAGCACCTGAAGATGCTCGCCCTGCACCACGACCTCGGCCCCGGCGACCGGTTCTTCTGGTACACCACCACCGGCTGGATGATGTGGAACTTCCTGGTGTCCGGCCCGGCCGTGGGAGCCGCGATCGTGCTGTACGACGGCGCGCCCGACCCGGTCGGGCTGTGGCGGTTGGCCGCCGGGGCCGGGATGACCTACTTCGGCACCTCCGCGCCGTTCCTGCTGGCCTGCCGCAAGGGCGGGGTGGTCCCGAAGGAGGAGGCGGACCTCAGCAAGCTGCGCGGGATCGGCTCGACCGGCGCGCCGCTGCCGGCCGAGGGCTTCCGCTGGGTGTACCAGGCGGTGGGGGAGCACGTGCTGCTCGCCTCGCTGTCCGGTGGTACGGACGTGTGCACCGGATTCGTCGGCGGCTCTCCGCTGCTGCCGGTGTACGAGGGGGAGATCTCCTGCCGCTGTCTGGGTGCCCGGGTGGAGGCGTACGACGCCGGGGGCAAGCCGGTCATCGGCGAGCTGGGCGAGCTGGTTATCACCGCGCCGATGCCGAGCATGCCGGTCGGGTTCTGGGGCGACGAGACCGGCGAGCGCTACCGGGAGGCGTACTTCGACGTGTACCCGGGGGTGTGGCGGCACGGAGACTGGATCACCATCAGCGAGCGGGGCACCTGCGTCATCACCGGCCGGTCCGACGCGACGCTCAACCGGGGCGGGGTACGGCTGGGCACCGCCGAGTTCTACTCGGTGGTCGAGGGGCTGCCCGGGGTGGTCGACTCGGTGGTGGTGCATCTGGAGGATGCCCAGGGCGGAGCCGGCGAGCTGCTGCTGTTCGTGGTGCTGGCCGAGGGATACGAGCTGGATCAGCAGCTGCGCGAGCGGATCGGGCGGGAGCTGCGCACCGCGCTGTCACCCCGGCACGTCCCGGACGAGGTCTACCAGGTACGCGCGGTGCCGCGCACCCTGTCCGGCAAGAAGCTGGAGGTACCGGTCAAGCGGATCCTCACCGGTACCCCGGTGGGCCGGGCGGCGGCCACGGGCGCGCTGGCCAATCCCGAGTCGCTGCAAGCCTTCCAGCGGCTGGCCACGGACAGGTCGGCGGCGCCTGGACCGACGGCTAGCCGGCCAGGGTCCGGGTGACCCGCTCGACCTCGACCCGGGACGCCAGCCGGCCGGCGTCCAACTGTCCACAGAGGACGGTCGAAGCACCCACCGACAGCGGGGCGAGCAGCCAGTCCAGCGGATCCGGATACTGTCCGACATCGATGAGTATCCGATCGGTGGGAACCAGCCCGAGCGCTTCGGCCCGGCCGGCGGCGGCCACGACCAGTTCCTCCTGAGTGACGGGCGTGGCCGGCCGGAAGCTGTCCCCGTAGCCGCGTACCTCCACCGCGAAGTCCAGGTACCCGGCCGGTACCTCGCGCAGCGGCAGCCCGAGCGGGTGCAGTCCGACCAGGTACCGCTCCGGCTGGGTCAGCTCCCCGGCGCGGGCCGGAGTGGCGAAGCCGACCTCGCCCGGCCCGGGTTCCCGGGCCACCACCAGCCCGGCCGACCATGCCCCGAGCAGTACCGCCGCGGTCTGCCAGTGCGGCGGCAGCAGGACGACGGCGGGATCGCCCGGTCCGAGTCCGAGACCGTCGACGAGCAGGTTGGCGGTCTTGGCCACCCAGTTGCCGAGCGTGGCGCCGGACAGTTCGGTACGCTCGCCGCTTCCGTCGTCGTACCAGGTGAGCAGTGGCCGGGTCGGATCAACCGCGACCGTGGCCGCGAACCGGGCCCCCACGGTGGTCATCCCGCAGATCTATCACATCGTCGCGGACAGTGACCAAGCGGATTCATGTGCTCGTCGCGTTGCGGTCACTGGGTCTCTGAACGGCGGGCGTAGGCTTGGAGGGCTAGTGACACTCGTTAGGAAGGGCGAAGCGGTGACCGGCGGTCGAGCACCCCGCGTGTTATTCGACGCAACCAGCGTTCCGGCGGAAAGAGCGCCTATGTGATCCCGGCGCCCGCCGCGGTGACCCACCGGCCGGCCCGGCTGGCCTGGGAACAGACCGGCCTTCCGCTGCTTGGCCAGCAGGTCGGCGCGGCCGTGCTGCATTCGCCGTTCTACACCTGCCCGCTGCGCGCGGCCTGTCCGGTGACGGTGACCGTGCACGACGCGACGTTCTTCACCGAACCGGAACATTACGACAAGTCCCGGCGCACGTTCTTCCGCAGCGCGATCAAGACCTCGCTGCGCCGCGCCGCCCGGGTGATCGTGCCCAGCAAGGCCACCCGCGACGAGTTGATCCGGCTGCTCGACGCCGACCCGACCAAGATCGACGTGGCCTACCACGGGGTCGACCCGGACGCCTTCCACGCGCCCAGCGACAGCGAGAAGGCCCGGGTACGGGCCCGGCTCGGGCTGGGCGACTCGGGTTATGTCGCGTTCCTGGGGGCCAAGGAGCCGCGCAAGAACGTGCCCAACCTGATCCGCGGCTGGGTGGCCGCGTGCACTGACCGGGAGCCGGCGCCCGCGCTGGTGGTGGCCGGTGGCTCGGGGCACGACGACGAGATCGACATGGCCGTCGCCGAGGTCCCCGCCCGGCTGCGCCTGCTGCGCCCCGGCTACCTGCGCTATGCCGACCTGCCCGGCTTCCTCGGTGGCGCGCTGGTCGCCGCCTACCCGTCCCACGGCGAGGGCTTCGGCCTGCCGATCCTGGAGGCGATGGCCTGCGGTGCCCCGGTGCTCACCACGCCCCGGCTCTCCCTGCCCGAGGTGGGCGGCGACGCGGTGGCCTACACCGGCGAGAGCCCGGAGGAGATCGGCCGCGACCTCGCTGACCTGCTGGACGACGAGGCGCGCCGGGCCACCCTGGCGAAGGCCGGCGTCGAACGGGCTAAAGAGTTCACCTGGGAGTCCAGCGCCGAGGTCCACGTGGCCGCCTGGCTACGGGCGATCGGATGATTTGTCATATCTCCGACTTCTGCGGATGCACCGAATCAACCACCCGGGTTGACCCACCCGCATGACGGGTCTGCATGATGGGCCAATGCTTTACGCGGTCATCCCCGCGGGCGGCAGCGGCACCCGGTTGTGGCCGCTGTCCCGGGCGGGCAACCCCAAGTTCCTGCACCCGCTGACCGGTAGCGCGTCCACGCTGCTCCAGGCCACCGTCGAGCGGCTGGCCCCGCTCGCCCCGCCGGAGCGCACCTACGTGGTCACCGGCGTGGCCCACGCCACCGCGGTCGCCCGCCAGCTGCCCAAGCTGCCCGAGGACCATGTGATCGTCGAGCCGTCGCCCCGGGACTCCTGTGCCGCGATCGGGCTGGCCGCCGCGATCATCGCCGAGGAGGACCCGCACGCGGTGATGGGTTCGTTCCCGGCCGATCACCTGGTGGGCAGCCCGGAGCGGTTCATCGAGGTGCTGCGTCAGGCGGTCGACGGGGCCCGGCAGGGATACCTGATGACCGTCGGGATCACGCCGACCCACCCGGAGACCGGGTACGGCTACCTGGAGTGCGGTCCGGAGGTGGACGGCGGTCCGATCCGGCTGGTCCGGGAGTTCAAGGAGAAGCCGTCGTACGAGGTGGCCAGCGGCTACGTCCAGTCCGGCCACTACTTCTGGAACGCCGGCATGTTCGTGTGGCAGGTCGACGTATTCCTCCGCGAGCTGGCCCGCCAGCAGCCCGAGCTGCACGCCGGGCTGACCGCCATCGCGAAGGCGTGGCCCACCGAGGCCCGCGAGGAGGTGCTCGGCGCGGTCTGGCCCAGCCTGACGAAGATCTCGGTCGACTACGCGGTGATGGAGGGCGCGGCCGGTGCCGGGCTGGTCGCCACCGTACCGGGCGCGTTCGGCTGGAACGACGTGGGCGACTTCCACACCCTCGGCGACGCGCTGCCCGGCGACGAGGCCAGCAACGTGATCGTGGAGCCGGGCGAGGACGCGGAGAAGGCGGACGTGCTGCTGCTCGACTCGGCCGGGGTGGTGGTGGTACCGCACTCCGGCCGGCTGGTCAGCGTGCTGGGCATGCACAACGTCGTGGTGGTGGATACCCCGGACGCGGTGCTGGTCTGCCCGCGGGAGCGGGCCCAGGACGTCAAGCGCCTGGTCGACGAGCTCAAGGGCCGGGGCGACCTGCGACTGGTCTGAGTCGCCGCCAGAGCCGGCGGGCGCCGCTGACCGGCAGCCAACTGGCGTATGTGAGCAGCAGCAGGCTGAGCACCACCAGCACGGTGACCTCGGCCGGCTGGGGCAGCTCGCCCGGCCAGTAGGAGGCCAGCGGGAGGTAGGCCAGCAGGACTCCGGCGCCCAGCGAGATCGGCCCGAGCAGCCGGGCCAGCACCGGGCTGGGCCGGTTCGGCTCGTCGAGGATGCTCCGGCGGATCCGGACCAGCACGGCGGCGTACCCGATGATCAGGGCGGTACCGGCGACCGCGCGTACCGTCCACGAGGCGCCGCCCACGGACAGGATCCAGAGCACCCCGGCCGGTACCCAGCAGGCCTGCAACGTCCGCCAGGTGAGCCGGGCGGTGGCGTGTTGCAGCGGGGCGTCCGGAGGCTCCGGTGCGCCCTCTCCGGCCGGCTCCCGCCGGTCGGCCACGTCGACCGCGAGTACGGCGAGCAGGGTACCCAGGAACGTCGCGCCGACCGCGCTGAACGCCGGCCACAGGTCCACGTCGGGTGAGTCCGGATCGATCCCGGCGTCGGCGATGCCCAGCCCGAGCGCGACCAGCACGGTCAGCGCGATGGCGGCCAGCCGGACGTACACCCGTGGGGTGGTCACCCGGGTCCGCAGCAGCAGCCGCCCACCGGGCGGTACCCGTCGCCAGAACCGCGCCAGCACCACCGCGTAGCCGCCGGCCGCCGCGGCGGCGACCAGCCAGGCGACCGGGAACATGCTGAACACCAGCACGAACAGCAGCAGCCACGCGGTCAGCACACCCAGCCCGGCCACCCCGAGCAGCGCCCGTTCCACCCCGGGGCCGGCCATCCCGGTGCCGGGCTCAGCGGCGGCCGCCCCGGTGAAGTGCCCGACCGCGGCCACCAGCCGGCCGGCGGCCAGCGCCAGGTGGCCCAGCCCGCGCTGCGCGCCGGCGTGCTCGGGGTCCAGCCGCAGCGCCCGGCGGTAGGCGTGCTTGGCGCCCAGCCGGTTGCCGGCGCTGTGCTGGAGCAGGGCCTGGACGTAGTGGGTGTGCGGCTCATCCGGGGCGAGTGCGACCGCCCGGTTCACCGCGGCCATCCCGGCGCGGCGGCGGCCCCGGGCGCACTGCGCCACGCCGGTGAGCAGATGGGCGCGCCAACCCAGCGGGGACAGCCGGGTCGCCCGCCCGGCAGCCTCCACCGCCTCGGCGTAGCGGTGCAGGTGGATCAGGGCCGAGGCGAGCAGCACGTGCCCCTGGTAGGAGTCGACGTCGGCGGCCACCGCGGCCTGTGCGGCCTCCAGCATCTGCGGGTATTCGTCGCTCGCCTCGTAACAGCGCGCGATCAGCCGCAGGGCCCGGGCGTCATCGGGATGATCGGCGAGGTAACCGGCGGTGTGTTCGCGCGCCTGCGCCGGACGGCCGATGTCCAGCAGGGCCTCCGCCGTCGCGAGCCCGAACTCTTGCCCGCCCATGGCCGCGTACCGTAGTCCATCCCTGGCTGTATGGCGATCCCCCGTTACTCCAGGAGACCTATCGAGAGTAGCCCGATCGGCTTACTACCGGCCGGTAGGGGGATCAGGCCGGCGGGCAGATCGGGGTCGACTTCCCGCCAGGCGGTGACCAAGTGTTCCGCGGCCAGGGAAGCGCGCAGGCGTTGCAGGTCCGTGCCGGCCCGCGCGCAGGCGTGCGGCTCCGGTTCGGCGGCGACCAGGACCAGTTCGCCGCCGGGCAGGTCGAGCGTGTCGCGCAGCTTGTCCCGCAGCCCGGCCGGGAGCAGGGTCAGGGCCGGGGACGCGACCAGGTCGAGGGCCCGGCTGAGGGACGCGGCGTCGACCGGGAGGTCCGCGATGTCCACAATGGACGGTGGTACGGCGACGGAGCGCTGCCCGGCCGCCCGCGCCTCGGCGGTACCGAGGGCGAACAGGTCGTACGCGGGATCGCGCAGCATCACCCGCGCCCCCGGCCCGTCCGGGGTACCGGTCACGTCGAGTCCCCGCACGACGGCCACCGGCACCTGGTCGTACTTGTTCTTCACCAGCTCGGCCGCGGCACTCAGCTCGTCCGCGATCGCCATCTGGGTGATGTGCAGCTCGTTGCCGTACGCGTCGGTCTCGCCCCGGTAGTCGCGCAGCGGCTCGATCCCGGCCACCCCCAGTGCCACGTCGGTCAGACCGGTACGCCACGGGCGACCCATCGTGTCGGACACGATGACGGCCACGTCCAGCCCGTGCTCGCGGAGGGCCGCGCGCAGCGACCGGGCCGAGGCGTCCGGGTCGACCGGGAGAAGCACCAGGTGACCTCTGTCCACATTGGACGCATCGATGCCGGCCGAGGCCATCACGAACCCGTGGTGCGTCTGCACGATCCGGGTGTGTCCGCGCGCGGCCACGGTGCGGGCGGTCTCGCGGGCGAGTACCGCCTCCCGGGCGCCCTCCCGTTCCGGCCCGCTCTCCGGTACCGGTACCAGCCGCCCCTCCGCCTTGGAGACGATCTTGCTGGTCACCACGAGGACGTCCCCGTCCGCCAGCCACGGCGCGGCTTCGCGGATCAGCGCGGCGAGGTCGTCGCCCGGTTTCACCTCGGGCAGCCCGGGCACCGGCCGGATCTCCAGGTTCGTCACCGCGCCAGCTCCCTCGTCACAGCGCCAGCTCCATCGCGGCCCGGACCATCGCGACGGTGGCCGCCTCGTCGGTCATGAACAGGGGACACGCGGCGACCCGGACCCCGGGCAGGGTCAGGTCGGCGTCGGCCGGGTCGACCAGCCAGCCGTCCAGGATCCCGCCCTCGACCCCTCCGGCCCGGCGGCGTCCGGCACCGCGCGGCGAGCCGGAGTAGTCGCTGCCGCGAGCCCCGTAGAGCGCGCCGACCCCGGCTGCGGTACACGGCACGTCGAGGGCGGCCAGGCACTTGTCGGCCATCCCGCGGACCGGTGCGCCCCGGATGATCGGCGACACCCCGATCACCGGCGCGGAGCCGGTCACCAGCGCCTCCCGGAGCGCGGCCACCGCCAGGATCGGCGCGATCGACACCACCGGGTTGCTCGGCGCGACGAGTACCAGCTCGGCTTCGGCGAGCGCGTCGAGCACCCCGGCCGCCGGCTTGGCCGCCTCGGCACCCACGAACACGAACCGCTGGGCGGGCAGCTGGGCCCGGTACCGGATCCACCACTCCTGGAAGTGCATCGTCCGGCCGGCCACCACGACATGCGTCTCCATCCGGTCGTCGGTCGCCGGGATCAACCGGACACCGGGCTGCCAGCGGGCGCAGAGTGTCTCGGTGACCGCGGAGAGCGGGTAGCCGGCGTCGAGCATGCGGGTACGCACCAGGTGGGTGGCCAGGTCCCGGTCGCCCAGGCCGAACCACTCGGGCTCGGCGCCGTAGGCGGCCAGCTCCTCCTTGACCACCCAGCTCTCCCCGGCCCGGCCCCAGCCGCGCTGGGCGTCCGCGCCGCCGCCCAGGGTGTACATCACGCTGTCCAGGTCCGGACAGATCCGCAGCCCGTGCAGGGTCACGTCGTCACCGACATTGACGATCGCGGTGACCTCGGCGCCGGTCGCCCGTACCCCCGTCAGGAAGCGCGCCCCGCCGATGCCCCCCGCCAGTACGACGATTCGCATGTCGACATCCTCTCGCACCGCCGGCCTGCCCCACGCGCGACCGGTCCCTCGGCGCTCCCCAGTCCAGACGTCGCCCGCCTCGGCGCTAGGCTCGCGGGGGCACGTGCCCAACCGGTACCAAGGGGGAGCTGTGACGACCCAACCGCCCAGTCCGTCGGCGCCCACGGCCAGCCCGGCCGGCCAGCCCAGGGATCCCGTCGCCGTCACCGCGCCGCTGCGCGAGTGGGCCGCGCTCCTGCTGGTCGCGGCGACCGCGGCGTTACTACTCCTCGCGCTGATCGACCTGGTCGCCGCGCCCGGCGCGGCCAGCCGCTTCGGGGTCAGCCCCGGCTTCGCCGTCCGTGCGGACAGCGCGTTCGGCGAGTTCGTCGGCCTGGTCACGGTCTTCTTCCCGGTGCTCGCGGTGCTGCTGGCCACGCATGTCAAGCCGGCGGTACCCCGGGCCAAGCTCATCACGCTGGTGGCCCTGATCGACTACGCGTTCGCCGCGCTGCTCGGCGTGGTCACCATGTTCGTCGCGCTCATCCACCAGATGAGCCAGGAGGACGAGCTGGTCTACGCATTCCTGATCCTGCTCGGCCGGCTGGTCTGGCTCGCGCTGCTGGGCTTCGCCGGGTTCGCCGTGCTGCGTGTGTACCTCGGCGCCTACGTGGTACCCAAGCCCAAGCTGCCGCCCGGTGTATACCAGGGCTACCAGTACCCGGGCTACCCACCGCAGCAACAGCAGTACGCCTACCCCTATCCGCAGCAGTACGGTGCCGCCCAGCCCGGGTACCCGACCGGCGGCTATCCCGTCCAGCAGCCGACCCAGGCTCCGGTGCCGCAGCCCGGCTCGGCACCGCCGGCCTGGACGCCTCCGGTGGACACCCCGAGCCCGCCGGCACCGCCCAGCGCCGCGTCCTACGCCGCCCAGGCCGGATATCCCACCCAGCCGGGCTATCCCACTCCTCCGGCACCCGCCGGGTACCCGACCCAGCCGGCGTACCCGACCCAGCCGGCCCCGGGCTATCCCGCACCTCCGGCGTCCACCGGGTACCCGACCCAGCCGGCGTACCCGACCCAGTCGGCCACCCCGCCGGTACCCACGTCACCCGCCGAGCCGCCGGGCAGCTCGCCGTTCGACGTGGCCACCCAGCGGTCCGCCCCGCCGGCACCGACCTCAGCCCCGCCGGCACCGACCTCAGCCCCGCCGACCTCCGGATCCTCGTGGGACGAGGAGGTGCCGACCGAGCGGTCGAGGCCGGAACCGCCCACGGTCGCGCCGCCCGCCGAGGAGGGCGGGGACCGTACCCAGGTGCTGCCGCCCCGGCCGCCGGCCCCGCCGTCCTCGGCGCCGCCGGCCCCGCCCCAAACGGGCGAGGAGCCGACCCAGCGCTGGGGCTGATCACACTCGGCCGGACCGGGCGGTGCGCCACGGTCGCACGTCATAAGCTGCACTGATGCGTGTACCGAGCGAGGCGAGCCTGCGCCGTGCCCTGCACCGGGCCGCGGAGGGCCGCGTACTGGACCCGACCGAGGCGGCTGTCCTGCTCGCCGCGCGCGGGCCGGCCCTGGACGAGTTGCTCGCCATTGCCGGCGGGATACGCGACGCTGGGCTCGACGGTGCCGGCCGGCCGGGCATCGTGACGTACTCCCGCAAGGTCTTCATCCCGCTGACCCGGCTCTGCCGGGACCGCTGCCACTACTGCACCTTCGTCACCGTGCCGCACCGGCTGCCGGCCGCGTTCCTGGAGCGCGACGAGGTGCTCGACATCGCCCGGGCCGGCGCGGCGCAGGGCTGCAAAGAGGCGCTGTTCACCCTTGGCGACCGGCCGGAGGACCGGTGGCCGCAGGCAAAGGCGTGGCTGGAGGAGCGCGGCTATCAGTCCACAGTGGACTATCTGCGCGCGTGCGCGGTCGCGGTGCTCGAAGAGACCGGTCTGCTGCCGCACCTGAACCCGGGCGTGCTTTCCTGGTCGGACCTCCAGCGGCTCAAGCCGGTCGCGCCGAGCATGGGCATGATGCTGGAGACCACCTCGGAACGCCTGTACCGGGAGCCGGGTGGTGCGCACTACGGCTCGCCCGACAAGGAACCGGCGGTACGCCTGCGCGTGCTGGAGGACGCCGGCCGGGTCGGCGTACCGTTCACCACCGGCATCCTGATCGGCATCGGCGAGACCCTCGACGAGCGCGCCGACTCGCTCTTCGCGATCCGCCGGATCAGCCGGGCGTACGGGCACATCCAGGAAGTCATCGTGCAGAACTTCCGCGCCAAGCCGGATACCGCCATGCGGGCGATGCCCGACGCCGAGCTGCACGACCTGGCCGCCACGGTGGCGGTCGCCCGCCTGGTCCTCGGCCCGAAGGCGCGCATCCAGGCCCCGCCCAACCTCATCGAGGGCGAGTACGACCTGCTGCTGCGCGCCGGCATCGACGACTGGGGCGGGGTCTCCCCGGTCACCCCGGACCACGTCAACCCGGAACGACCCTGGCCGCGGATCGAGGAGCTGGCCAAGCGGTCGGCGGCGGCCGGCTTCGCGCTGCGCGAGCGCCTGACGATCTACCCGGAATACGTCCGCCAGGGCGTCCCGTGGCTGGACCCGCGGGTCGCCCCGCACGTGGCCGCGCTCGCCGATCCGGCCTCCGGGCTCGCTGACGAGGCGGCGCGCCCGGTCGGGCGCCTCTGGCAGGAGCCGGACCAGTCGCCCGGCGGCCGGGTCAACCTGCACCTCGAGGTCGACACGGTGGGGCGCACCGGGGACCGGCGCTCCGACTTCGACTCGGTGTACGGCGACTGGTCGTCGGTCGCCGCGGTCGCGGCGCGGACCGCCACCGGGCCGGAGCGGCTGGACTCGGCGGTGCTGGCCGGGCTGCGGCTGGCCGCGACCGACCCGGCGAGCCTGCTGCTGCCGGTGCACGAGAGCGCCGCGCTGGCCCTGCTGGAGTGCGACGGTACCGCCCTGGACGAGCTCGCCCGGATCGCCGACGGGCTGCGGCAGGAGGCAGTCGGCGACGACGTGACCTACGTGGTCAACCGGAACATCAACTTCACCAACGTCTGCTACGTGGGCTGCCGGTTCTGCGCGTTCGCGCAGCGGGAGCGGGACGCCGACGCCTACCGGCTCTCCGTCGACCAGGTCGCCGACCGCGCCGAGGAGGCCTGGCGGGACGGCGCGACCGAGGTGTGCATGCAGGGCGGGATCGACCCGAAGCTGCCGGCGCACGCATACCCGGATCTGATCCGCGCGGTGAAGCATCGAGTACCGGGGATGCACGTACACGCGTTCTCGCCGATGGAGATCGTCACCGGCGCCGCCCGTGCCGGAGTGCCGGTCCGGGACTGGCTCGTCGAGCTGCGTGAGGCCGGGCTGGACACCATCCCGGGTACCGCGGCCGAGATCCTCGACGACGAGGTGCGCTGGGTGCTCACCAAGGGCAAGCTGCCCGCCGCCACCTGGATCGAGGTGGTCACCACCGCGCACGAGCTGGGTCTGC
>WNGE01015859.1_pt1 | contig 13885 bp, 12 predicted proteins | sample 5400651 | NCBI WGS metagenome assembly WNGE01 (sample SAMN13153370, study PRJNA577476) | soil metagenome | isolation source: 60 cm soil or saprolite under grassland replicate 2 | place: USA:California | collected 2016-06-15 | reverse complement strand
GCCAAGATGATCGGGGCACTGGTTGACCAGGGCGTTGAAGTTTACAGGCTCGATCAAGAATTGCATGGCTTGCTCGGCCAGCAGGTTTTACACAAGTCCGGTAACGAAAGCGGCCGCAGCGGTGGAACTCCGGGAATCGCGATAGCAGTTGGAACTCCTCCGGTGCCCCCCGTTGAAATTCCGGCCGGCAGCTACATCATCTTTCTCAATCAACCCTACCGGCAAAATGTCCTGGCCTTGTTCGAGCCGCAAGTTTATCCCGATCGACTCACTGCGACCGGCGACGCCGAACGACCTTACGATGTCGCGGGCTGGACGTTGCCGATGCAGATGGGCCTCGAGAGTTTAGCCGTAATGTCCATTCGGGAATCGGCCGGCGAGAGAAGAATGACTCAGATCAAATCTGAAAACGACGTGCGCAGTCATCTCGGCCTGGCAGTATGGACTAATGACAAATCTCCCATCGCAAATCCAATCAAGCCCGGAATCAGAATCGGAATTTACCAGGGCGCGCGCGGAAACATGGACGAAGGCTGGACTCGGTACGTTTTTGATTCGTTTAATGTGCCATACGAATCGTTGCATGACGGCGCGATAAATGAAGGCAACCTGCGAAATCGCCTCGATGCGATTGTGCTGCCCTCAGATAGAACTCGCGAACCCGCCGACAGCGACGCCACTCAAAGCGAAGGTGGACGAGGAATCACTGACGCAGGCTTCAAAAATCTTGCTCGCTTTGTCGAGGATGGCGGCACGTTAATTTGCTCTGACGGGTCGTGCGGGCCTTTGATTAGGCAATGGAAATTGCCGCTTAAAAACGTGCTCGAAGGGTTACGCTCTTCTGAGTTCTACTGTCCGGGCTCCATTCTGCGGATCAATGTCGATACGTCGAATCCGATTGGCAAAACTATGGATCGGAACACGGATGCCTATTTCATCAATAGCTCGGCCTTCGAAGAGACCGATCACGACCCGGTTCATATCATCGCGCGCTACGCAAGTGGAAATGTGCTGCGCTCCGGCTGGTTGCTGGGCGAAGATAAGATCAAGAACCGGATTGCCCTGGCCGAAATCGAAATGGGAAAAGGCCGCGTCGTCCTTTTCGCATTTCGCCCTCAGCATCGCGTTAGATTGACTCTCTCCGTTTGTCTCTCCCGACAAAACTCAAATAGGCCGGGATGCGGGTTGTTGCGTGCTACAGAACCTGAGCATCCCTTTCGGAATGTTCGCATCAAAGAACTGACGTCCAAGGTTGTACTCGAGAATGGCCTCGCTGGTCCTCTTCCGCAGCCTTAATCGCGCGAATGGTGGCAGGAGTTCCAATCATGAAAAAACTCTCAGTTTTCATACTGATCTTTGCTTTCTCAGTCTTAACAATTCAAAGCGTACAGGCGCAGTCGCGCGCCCGGCGGGTCGGCCAAAACCCTCCGCCGCAGACTGATCCGTCGTCCCAGCAACAGCCGCTGGATCAATCTGACGAAACATCTGCGCCGGCGAAGCCTTCGCGGCCTCCGGTATTGGGCGGCGCGACTCGGGACCCGAACGAGCAGAAACCCGCGGCAACCTTGCCGCAAAAAAGCGGTCCCGAAGAAATCGGCCAGGGCGATGTCATCCGCGTCAACACGACGCTTGTCAGTCTTCCCGTCAGCGTAATGGATCGCGATGGCAAGTATGTACCGAACCTGCGCAAGGAAGATTTTCGCATCTGGGAAAATGGCGAGGAGCAGCAGGTCGCTTACTTTGCTTCCGTCGAAAAGCCTTTCACTGTGGCGCTGATGTTGGACACCAGCACCTCGACGCAGGAAAAACTCCAGGAGATTCAGGATGCTGCGCAGACTTTTGTCGAACAACTGCGCCCGGACGACCGGGTGATGGTACTTTCATTTGACGACAAAATCACACTCCAGACTCCGATAACCAACGATCGATATGCCATTCGGGGGGCTATCGATCGGGTTAGGCCCGGTTCTGGCACGCGACTATATGACGCAGTGGATCAGGTAATCAACAAATATCTCAGACCCGTTGAGGGTCGCAAAGCGATCGTGCTATTCACTGACGGCGTCGATACGACCAGTAAGCACGCGAGTTATGAGAGCACGGTGCGCGACGCCGAAGAATTGGACGCCTTAATCTATCCGGTTGAATTCGACACGTATTCCGATATGGGTGGCTGGGGCGGTGGCGGAAATTATCCTCGTGGCGGCTATCCGGGTGGAGGCGGCTATCCTGGTGGCCGAAGTCGTGGAGGTGGCAGCGTTCTGGGAAGTATCCTGGGAGGTATTATTCTCGGCGGCGGGTACCCTGGTGGTGGATATCCCGGCGGCGGTGGCGGATATCCCGGCGGACGAGGAGGTTATCCCGGGGGCCGAGGGGGTTATCCGGGCGGCTATCCGCGTGGCTCGGGAAACAGTCGAGATGAATACGAACGCGGTGATCGATACCTACAACGCTGATTCGCAGAATCTCAGTTATTCGTTCCAGCAGGTGGCAGAGGAACTGCGCCGTCAATACAGCATTGGTTACTATCCGAAAAAAGCGCCGCAGGCCGGCGAGCGAAGATCGATCAAGGTGCGCACGAATAGATCGGAATTAGTCGTGCGCTCGCGCGACAGTTACGTCTTCCAGCAGGGCGCAAACACAAACGCGCAAGCACAAACGCAACCGGGGCAACAACAAAAGGCGCCAGTTCTGAAGAAGGAATTGAGGGGAACTTTTTGATATGGGTACAGAACCCCTCGCGGTACCAGGCGAGTAGATCTGGAAGGTACAGAACCCGAGGCGTCGGCGTTCTGTACACTTTTTACACAACCGTCCCGTCCGGAATTGATCCATTCTTGGGAATAATCACAATTCGATCGCGAATATAGTAGCTGCCGCCCGGGCCATCGACATTTTCCACGCCGGCCTCGTTCAATATTTTCACGTTCGCGCCGATGCGCGCGTTCTTGTCGATAATTGCCCGCCGAATAATTGTCCCTTCGCCAATCCCAATCCAGGGCCTGCCGGCGCCGCGATCTGCCTGCATGTCTTCCAGCGTTTGGTAATAATCAGCGCCCATTACGTACGACCCTTCAATCTTTGCCCCGGTACTGACGCGACTTCGCAAGCCGATTAATGATCGGCTGATTGTGGCGCCGCTGATAATGCACCCGTCACTGACGATCGAGTCACTAATTTCAGCTTTATCGATTTTCGATGGTGGCAGGTAGCGCGCCCGGGTAAACATTGGAGCTTCCGCGTCATAAAGATTAAACGTCGGAATTGCCGAGGTCATATCCAGGTTGGCCTTATAAAAAGCACCAATCGTTCCAATGTCTTCCCAGTAACCATTGAATAGATAGGCCTGCACGTTGTAGCTGCCGATCGCGTTGGGAATTACTTCGCGGCCGAAATCCAACTGCGATGTTTCTTCGCGAAGCAACTGCTCAAGCCGTTCATATTTGAAAACATAAATTCCCATCGAAGCGAGAAAAGGGCGCAGCCGCGCTTCTTCTTCGCTCAAGCCGAGTGTCGTCGTGTCAACGCGCATGGCGTCAAGCGCATCACCTTTCGGTTTTTCGCGAAACTCGATGATCCGGCCGTCGCTGTCGGTTTTCAGCACCCCAAATTCTCCGGCGCCTAGCGCGGCGACCGGGATTACGGAGATTGTGAGATCGGCGTTCGTCTCATAATGCCGCGCGAGAAATTTCCGATAATCCATGCGATAGAGATGATCGCCGGAAAGAATCAGCAGCGTGTCGATGCGCCAGTCGCGAATGTGCGGCAACACCTGGCGCACCGCGTCGGCAGTTCCCTGAAACCATTCGGGACTTTCAGGTGTTTGCTCGGCGGCGAGAATTTCCACAAATCCATCCGCAAAAGGCGAGAAGCGATAGGTGGTCGCGATGTGCCGGTTGAGCGAAGCCGAATTGAACTGCGTCAGCACAAACATCCGGATCACGTCTGAGTTGATGCAATTCGAAATCGGCACGTCAACCAGACGGTATTTGCCGCCCAGCGGCACCGCCGGTTTCGAGCGCTGAGCGGTAAGGGGAAACAAACGCTTGCCGGCGCCGCCACCGAGAATTACGGCCAGAAGATTGTGCTTTTCGGGCATGGGAACTGCGGCGAGGATATAGCGGTCGGCGGCAGTGGATCAAGGCGAAGAATCCCACGGTGCTTCGCGACTCTAAGGGTTAGGAAGCTCTCCTGGCAAAATACCCCGGGCGATAACGAAGCCTCAACTGTTCCTTGCGTAACTCGGGATTCACCACCTCGACAGACATCTTGCGATAACGACCGTCATGTTTCTTGTTCGTCGATGAATACGCCAGCAGATATTGCGAACGTAACTCTTCCTCGATTTGTGCGAACGCCGCTTTCAAGTCGTCTTCCCTTTTCGGAAAGAACGCGCGACCGCCCGTGCGCTCGGCGATTTTGTTGAGCCCGCCCTTGTCGACTCCTTCATACCGTTTATCGCCGATCCCGATCGCGTAAACAACTGCGTCGGCTTCGATCGTTTCATCGATTGCCTGGTTGCGTTCGAGGCGGCTGCTCGTGTCCTGACCATCGGTCAACAGGATAACTGCGCGCCGGCGTTGGCCTCCGACCGGGGCCAGAATGTTTCGCGAAGTAAGCGCGACCGCGTCCCAGATGGCGGTCGATCCTTCCTCGGGCGGCGGAGCACCGCCGGGGCGAGAGGCAATGCCGGCGATCACCGGTCCCGATCCCAGGTACGATGGCGCCGCGACTTCAACATTCTCGAGTGCGCGATAGACCCGCAACAGATCATTAGTTAGCGGCTGTTCGAGATGCGCGTAGCCTTCGAAGGGAATGATGGCGGCCTGATCCTTGTTTGATCGGATTATGCTTTCAATGAAGGTGCGGGCAGCGGCCTTTTCCTCGGATAACGTGCGCTCTTCCGAGATGCTCACATCAATCAGGAACGCGATGGAGAGCGGCCGATCAGTTTCCCGCTGAAAGGTAAAAAGAGTTTGCGGCACGCCATCTTCGAGGACGCGAATATCCTCCTGCCGCAGGGTCGTGATAAAGCGGTTGTTTTTGTCGGTGGCGTTGAAGAGAAGATTCGTGAGGTCGGTGTCGGTGCGGATTACTTCGTCCTGATCGGCGGGCTTTTGCGCCGGGACAGCCGCGCCAAGCGCGAGGCAGCAGAGAACAATGAGAATTGAAAATTGAAAAAAGAAAAATTCAAATCGCCTGCCGGTTTTACCGGGCAACTGTAGACAAATCAATTTCCAATTTCCAGTTTTCAATTTGCAATTTATTAAGATTGAAGTTCCGGGGAATTAGTATCGAACCGGAGAGCCGCCGTTGCTTTTGACGCCGGCAGCTTCCTGAGCGATCTTCACGCCCACGCTGGCCCCGATGCGCGTGGCGCCGGCTTCAACCATCGCGCGAGCATCAGCCATGCTCTTGACGCCGCCGGATGCCTTCACCCCCAGTTCGGGCCCCACGACGCGACGCATCAACGCGACATCCGCCACGGTGGCGCCGCCCTTTGAAAATCCGGTTGAAGTTTTGACGAAATCCGCTCCAGCTTTTTTGGCCGCCTCGCAGGCGCGAATTTTTTCATCATCTGTTAACAACGCAGTTTCAATGATTACTTTGCAAGTAACGCCGTATTCATGTGCCACCTCGACGACTGAATGAATATCGTGTTCGACCAAACAATCGTCGTCACTTTTTAGTGCTCCTACGTTAATAACCATATCAACTTCGTGCGCGCCGTCCATTATTGCGCGGCGCGCTTCATAAGCTTTCACGTCCGGCAAAGTTGCGCCCAGCGGAAATCCGATCACAGTGCAAACGGGCACGCCGCTGCCCTGGAGGTGACAGGCGGAGGCACGCACCCAGGTCGGATTCACGCAGACGGAAGCGAAATGATATTGCGCGGCTTCTTCACAGAGACGCTTGATTTCACTTTCCGTTGCGTCGGGTTTTAAGAGCGTGTGATCGATCAGGCTGGCCCAGTCGCGCGCCGAAGCTGTCTGTCCCAACACGAGACCAATACGCGACGCGCCGGCATCCACCACGCGGTGCATTCGCTCCGGGCAGCGATGAAAGCATTCAGACGTGCAACCGCACATCTTTGCCTGGTCAGCAACTTCGCCATTCAAACGAGCGTAGATGACGTCGGTAATCTGCTCGACCAGTTGCTCGAAATCGCCGTTGTTTGAATAGGGCATGTCGGTTGATGTCGGCTTAATTGCCGAGCTTCAATCACATTTTAGCACGGAGACTCGTGAGGGGCGGATAACAAGGCCGAGTCAGCAGCTGTTCAGAGTACCGCCTTCAGGCGGCCTTCTAATGAGAGGCGACCGCCTAAAAAGGCAGCACTCCTGAAAGGTAACCGCCTAAAGGCGGAACTCCAAACTCTCAACGGTGGTATTGCCGCTCGATCGCTTCGATCTTGCTGACCCGTTTGCGATGGCGATCTTCGGTGATCTCAGTCGAGAGCCAGGCGCGGACAATTTCACGCATGTCGCCGGTGGAAATGGTTTTGCTGCCCAGCGTAAGTACGTTTGCGTCATTATGTTCGCGAGAGTTGCGCGCGACATCTACGGAATAACAGGCGGCGGCGCGCACGCCCGGAACTTTGTTGGCGGTCATTGCGGAACCAACTCCAGCGCCGTCGATCACGATGCCAACATCCGCCGAGCCGTCGGCAACCGCGCGCGCGACAGCGTGAGCAAAGTCCGGGTAATCAACTGCGCTTTCGGAGTTGGTGCCGAAGTCATGAACTCGATGGCCCAATTCCGTCAGGAAGCTCTTAAGTTCTTCCTTCATCGGAAAACCACCGTGATCCGCGCCCACGGCGACAACTCTGCTTTGCTTCAAACCGGTGCGCGATACGCGCCTTACGATCTCAATGCCGCGATCGTTAATCATGTCAGCGGCGAGCGGAGTTAGTCGCGCGCTTTCGGCTATGCGCAACACTGCACCACGTTCCAGACCGCGAACATCGTCTTCGGTGATTACGAGCTTTGCCGATTCGTCACGTGTGAGGTCGCTGCCGCGAGGCGCCGAGGATGCTGACTTGTTTAGCGACGGGTTATTGCCCGCCGTGATGGGCGCGGACTCAGATTCAGAAGGCATCGCTTTGCTCAAAACGTCGCGCACCAGGGCGCGCACTCGATCTCTGGTTGCTTCGTCAGCCATGAATAAATCCTAATGTTTAGAAGCGGGCTTTTGCCCGCTTTTCATCGGGCAGTAGCCCGACTCTAAACAGAATGCGCCATATTAGCCGAGCGATCCGTCCCGCAAATCCAGGAGCCGGCCGGCACCAGCCGTTATCTTTCCGTCGCGCACGGTAAAATCGATGCGCCCGACGTAAATTCCGCTTTTGCCGACCTGGAAAATAATCGTGTCGCTACCGGAAGGCGTTTTTTGCAACACCGGCTTTTGCATAAAAGTGTGCGTGTGGCCGCTGGCGATGAAATCGATACCGTCAACCTGCGCTGCTAATTGCGAGTCACCAAATTGCTTCTCTCTGGGATTCTCATAATAGCCGAGATGTGACATACCGACGACGAGTGGGCAACGCTCCTGTTCTCTCAGAAGCTTGACGACTCCGCGAGTCATGCGAACCGGATCGAGATATTTCACGCCCTTGAAATTCTCCGGAGTAATCAGACCCTCCGGATTGATGCCGAGCCCGAACAAACCAATTTTGATGCCGCCAACCACCCGCACAAGGTATGGCTTGACGCGAGCCTCCAGAGGCGTTCCGCGGAAATCATAGTTAGTCGAAACAATGTCAAAGTTGGCGAACTTCAGCGCGGCCGCCAGATCGTCGACGCCATTATCGAAATCATGGTTGCCGAGTGTGCCGGCGTCGTAGCCAATCATCGACATCGACTTGTATTCAACTTCGCCTTTGTAAAAATTGAAGTAAGGAGTGCCCTGAAAAACGTCGCCGGCATCGATCAAAATCGTAGGGTTTTCCTTCCGGACGAATTTCACAAGTGTCGCGCGTCGCGCTACCCCGCCCTTATTTGGATAGCTCTTATCATTGTCGGGCAGCGGATCAATCTGCGAGTGAGTATCGTTTGTGTGCAGGATTGTAATTAATGTTTCTCCGGCGAAGGGCTGAAGCAGGGGGGTCACGAGTGAAGCGGCTGGTACAGGCCATTGGAAGACGGAAGACGATCGTGCCAGCGGAACTGACAAACCGGCAGTCATAGCCGTCTTCAGGAAATCTCTTCGGGTTGGCATGAAATTCAATTGCCGGGGCTTAACCGGCACACACGCCCCCGCCCGCTATCCCGGCGGGTCGGGGTTCTGACACTATCTCGGTGGTGTTTCCCCGCTCAAGACTGAATTAGCTTTGTCCAGCACAAAGCGGCCATCAAGGTCCGGGCTGATCGGGCGCCCGGCTGCCGTTTCCGCTTTTACGTGATTCATAATCGCGTCACGTAAGGTAATGCCGAGCGGGTGGACGTTCTTCCCTTCATGCAGTACGGCGTACGATCCGCCTCCGCGGTTGATCAGGTAGTCAATCGTGACAACCGTATACGTCATCGTCGGAGTAATCGGAAGATCGTGATACTGCTGATCGAAGATCCGGGCCGATTCAAGCTCCGCTTTTTTGTCTGCGTTGATCCGATAATTGATCCGCGCTCCTGATTGAGCGTCGCGGGTCGAGGTCACAAAAGCCAACAATCTCATTAGTTGTTCGCCATTCAGATCTACCATCACCAGGGCGTTTTCGAACGGAAGCAACTCAAAGATGTCCCGCGCGCGCAAGTCTCCCTTGACCAGGTTGCTGCGTCGCAGTCCGCTGCCGTTAACCACCGCCAGATCCACCGGGCGTTTCAGAGCCCGTGAGGCTTCGGCGCGCATTGCGTCACTCACAAAATTACCCAGTGAACCCGCGCCCATTCCGCCTTTTCCCAATTCGCCTCTCAATGTCCCGATGACACTGTCCAGCGCGCGTACCTTTGGGCTGTACGCCTCAAGCATTTTGTCGACCGCCGGGTCATCGGCGATCGAAGCGTCGACCAGCCTTTCGCTCGCGTGCGCATTTACATCCCGGCTGGTGGCCGGAGCCGGCGCGGACTGTTGAGCGTGTCCGTAACTCGCGCTGAGAGCGAGAGTCAGGGCAATAAGCAGTGAAAGCCGGAGAGTGGTGGCAATTCGGCGATCGGATTCGTTCATTCTGATTTCCGAAAAGACATTGCGGCCCAAGACAAAAATATAACAGGTCAATAGTCGTCCAGGAATTGACCTGCGGAGAGAGCTTCAATAGTATCTCGGAATCTTAGCGAAAGGAAGAGAAACTCTTTGGCAACATCACCGGCAAAAGTTATGTCTGAGATTACTAATTCAAACCTCGAGACGCTGATCAGCGCAGACGCGATTCGGGCGCGCGTCAAAGAACTTGGCGCTCAGATCTCGCATGATTACGCCGGGCGCAATCCGCTCTTGATTGGCGTGCTGAAGGGCGCATTCATGTTCCTCAGCGATCTGATGCGGGCAATTGAGATTCCGCTGGGCATCGAGTTCATTGCCATCTCGAGTTATGGCGCTGAGATGCGGACCTCGGGCGAAGTGCGAATTCTGAAAGATCTCGACGTGGCGATTGAAGGACGGCACATTCTGGTGGTAGAGGATATTGTCGATACCGGTTTGACGCTTTCATATCTGCTGGCGAACCTGAAATCACGCGGCGCCGAGCAGTGAAGCTCGCGGCGTTGCTCGACAAATACGAACGCCGCGAAAAAGAAGTGCCGATTGATTACCTGGGCTTCCAGATTCCCGACAAATTCGTCGTCGGCTATGGGCTGGACTTCGCTGAGCGCTATCGAAACCTTCCTTACATCGCCGTGCTCAAGAATCTGCAGGAAGCACAGTTGGGATTGCCGGTGAAAACTGCTTCTTCCCAAGGCTGATCCGGGTAAACTTTTAGTTCCGCGGCCTATCTTCCCTCGCACGTCAGAAAGACCAACTTCGCGAGCAAAAGAGGAATGCTCTGTGATAACCGCGTCACTTTCCCTCGTTAGATTATTCTCTTTCGGAGTCGCGGGCACCACGAAGACCGAGGGCTGCTTAATTTCCTGGATTGACTAAGGAAGGAGAGGATGATGTCAGGCTTCATAGAACGAGGTGAATGGAAAACTTTTCTGGGCGAGTTCAGCAAGCGCAATCAGTTGCGGCCGACTCACCTTGAAGTCATCGGCGAGGTCGGCGCGCAGGAAGCGGAGGTGTTTCTTCCCTTCGTCGGCGTCGATTTTGAATCGAAAGGCAGCATGAAGGGCAGCGTTGAAATTGCCCTCGGTGGCGACACCGCAGCCGACGAAAGACAGTTGACGCATCTCGTTACCAACGTTGAGCGCATCGCGCCGATTGTTGGCGTCAACGGCGTCGAGGACGGCCTGGGGATCGAAGACCGGGACGGAGTCAAGACGCTGCTGCGCTTCGAGACACTACTCGAGATCGAAGACGGGAAGTCAGCGCTGCAAGGTGGTAAAGTGCAATTTCATTGATGCGCGTCATATTTCTGATCGAGGTATTAGGAACTGATCTCCGTCAGAAAACTTTGACCTGCACCAAGCTTCAATCCGAAGTTGTCGGCGATCGTATAACCGATGTCGGCGAGCGATGACCGCGTACCCAGATCAACGCCCTGGCGCGCGCCTTTGCCTTTTCAATCTCAGGCCAACGCGAATCGAAATGCTCAAGCGCCCGCGCATAGCCTTCAGTGTCGCGACGATGCCCGTACAGCATGTCGAAATCGACCAGGTTCGAAAAGATTAGCCCCCGTGTCTTCTCCTGCAGAGCGCGGATCGTTTGATCAATCGATTGTTCGTTATTCTTCGCAGTAAGATCCTGAGTCACGCCGGCGGAATCGTAAATCGATGCGATCTTGCCGATGCAAACCACGTCCAATCCGTTTTCACTTAACAGCGGCAAGAGGTTTTCGCGTGGCGGTGGCACGGCGTAATCGTGACGATTCTCTGTGCGGTAAAACGATCCCGGTTCGCCCAGGAACGGCCGCGCAATGACGCGGCCGACTTCATGTTCGCCGCGAAGAATGCCGCGCGCGATCTCGCTGATTTTGTAGAGGCTTACCAAAGGAATTACTTCTTCATGTGCGGCGATTTGAAATACTGAATCGGCGGACGTGTAAACGATTGGCTTGCCGGTATTGACGTGTTCTTCACCTAACCGTTTGATGATTTCAGTACCGCTTGCCGGTATGTTGCCGAGAATTCCGGGCACATGCGTCCGGCTGACAAACTGATCGATGATCGATTGCGGAAAACCGTTCGGATATGTGGGGAACGCGCGTTCCAAAATAATTCCGGCCATTTCCCAGTGGCCGGTGGTCGTGTCTTTGCCGTTTGATTTAAGCGCGCACTTGCCATAGTTGCCGCGCGCCTTTTCGACAGCCGCGACACGCGACAAAGGACGAATATTGCCAAGACCGAGACTTTGCAGATTGGGCAGACTCAACTGCCGCGATTCGCAAATATGTCCGAAGGTATCTGAACCGGCATCACCCCAATCAGGCGCATCAGGCATCGCGCCGATCCCGGCGCCGTCGAGGACGATCAGAGTTATGCGATTGAAGAAATCATTTTCCATATATCAATTAAGATTTGTCATATTACATTTTCGACGCTGACGAGCAGTCTTGAGAGAGCTCGTAAAGATCTTGCACAGTTCAATGTTCTCTTCCAGGATCTGCACTAGCAATGTTCTCCTGACTAACTGACCTTTGTCGATTATACGGAGCCAGATTGAGGTCTCGTTCAACTCCTTCAGCACAATGCGCAATTTATGAACGAAATCCGCATGGCTTTCGGTTCCTCTGGCTTCGCATAATTCGGAGCTGGTGAGGTACCCGATCTCATGATCTGTCCGGCTATGTGGTTACCTGCCGGCGTCTTCGGTAAAGCAGCTGACAGTTTAATGATTCTGACGGCAAAATTTATCAGCCGTTCTTCGAGTTTGTCAGCTTGCGACTGGGAGTCTCGCTTTAGCTCTTCCATTCAGCTTGTTTCTGAATTCAACTGGATACGTACTCAATGGCGAATAGTAAATGGAAAATGGAAAATGTCTACTGCTTCGGCGCATAGTATCCTTCGCGCGCGCGCACCTGCGCGTCCTTGACGCCGCGCAACTCCACGCGAATTTGCCGGAACTTACCGTCGCGGGTTTTGTTCGCCGGGTAATACCCCAGGCTGTATTGCTTGCCGATTTCGTCGGCAACTTGTCCAAACGCGGCGCGAGCTTCCTGCAAAGTAGCCGCCGAGAAATTTTTGCCGCCTGTTCCTTTTGCCAGGTCATCCATTTCACGCCGCGCCAGATTGTAAAGTTGGCGGCTGATGTCCATCCTTTCAAAGGGGCCCAGCCGGCAGAAATCCTGATAGTCTTCCTTCTGCGCTTTAGGCACGAAGATCTGGCGAAAGCGTTCGAGCTGTTTCGCCGACAAACTCAACCGTCCGTCATCCTGACAATCCTTCAAGAGGCGATCCTCGACATAGTCCTCGGTGCTCACCTGGATGAAGTAACAGGCAATGCCAGAGCGCGCCAGGCTCGCTCGGGCGTCCTGAAAGCCCGTATCGCTATTCGAATCGACACCGTCAGTTAAGGCCACCACGGCCCGCCGCCCGCGAACTTCTTCGCGCGGTTGATCGCCGAAAACCTGATTGGCGATGCGACCCAGGCCGTCGTAAAACGGAGTGCCATTGCTGGTTCCGATGCCGGCGATCGCGGTGCCGAGAATTTTGCGGTCATCGGTGAGCGTAGACAGGATATCGACCACCGCCACGTTTGTTCCCCTGCGTTGATTGTTCTTGAAAGCAACGATTGCCACTCGATCACCGGGACGCAGGGCGCTGATGAAGGTATTCGCCGCCTCGCGAATCAACCCCAGTTCATCGCGCGTCGATCCGGAAGTATCAAGCAGGAGGGCAATTTCAAAAGGCGCTTCGGTGGTGGCAAAGTTACTGACACTTTGCGGCTTGCCGTCTTCAAAGAGCAGGAAATTCTTCGCCTTCAAACCACTAACCGGGTGGCCTGTTCGATCAGTGACTACTGCCGGCACCGTGACAAGTTGGGTGTCGACGCGCACCACATCGCCTTCACCGATCTCTTCACCGGCAGATCCGGCAGACTGGTTTGAGTTTCTATTGCTTTGCGTCCCGTTCGATGTTTGGGTCGTGCCGACCCGGCGCGGTCTTTGCTGATTACTCTGCTGCGGTTCCTGAGTCGTCGCGTGATTTCCAAAACCGATTATTGCGAGGAAGGGAAGCGCGAGGACGAGACCACTTCGCCGCCAGATTGCTTTGGATTGAGTATGCATGATCGATTTGAGCGGAACCGGTCTGGGGTTGAACTAAATATAGTCTCAAAATCTGATTAGACCAAAGCTGGCATGCGCATCTTGCGCGTGAGCCAGCGGCCGACCCTTGGCCCCACTCTTCATTTGGAAAGGACTGCGGCCGCCGGTAGTGACCGAATAGAGTGTTGCTGCGAACCAGATTCGTGCGGAATCGTCGAGACGATTAGTCTCATTAACACCTCGCTTCAGCGAGGTGTAGACCGCTCAGCAATCCTTATTCAACCGTTTCAACGGTTTGCGGGTGAAGGAAGCCGTTAAAACGGCTGGATGATCTTCGTCTCGCCGTTTGCCACCTCGCTGAAGCGAGGTGTTAATCAGAGATCGGCTCCGTCGCCTTTTGAGCTGAACAACACAACTTTAGGACACTAGCCGGCAGCCGTGGTTCTTGACACACTTGCGCGCTTTCCTTAGGATCACACTTCGTTGTGGCAACTTTAGTTGCATTGATTTTTGAAAAGCGGGCACGTATGTCAATGGTAGACGGCTTCCCTTACAAGGAAGAGGTTGGGGGTTCGAGTCCCTCCGCGCCCACCA
>WNGE01007368.1_pt1 | contig 13885 bp, 16 predicted proteins | sample 5400651 | NCBI WGS metagenome assembly WNGE01 (sample SAMN13153370, study PRJNA577476) | soil metagenome | isolation source: 60 cm soil or saprolite under grassland replicate 2 | place: USA:California | collected 2016-06-15 | reverse complement strand
CGTGTACGGCGCACGCACCGATTGGCTCAAGAACATATTGGCCAGCGGGGCGGCCGCCATCGTTCACGAGGGCGAGACCTACCCTGTCGACCAACCCGAGATCGTTCGCATGGAGAGCGCTAGGGCGTACTTCCCGGCCACGACGCAGCGACTCCAGCGTCCAGTTCGCGCCGACCGGTGTCTGCGGGTTCGACGGGTCGAGGTCACGAAGACGTCAGCCGCTCAGGAAGCGGGATGGATCCCTTGAAGGGAGTGAGAAGACGATGAAGCAGCAGCGTGAAGACCACGTGATCCCGTACTCGAAGAGCAGGCGCTTCATGCGGGAGGCGATCCGCTCCACCCACCACAAGCCGATGATGCATGGCTTGCTCGAAGTCGATGTGACCAAGGCTCGCGCGTACCTGCGGGATGTGAAGGCACGGACCGGGGACTCCCCCTCGTTCACCGCGTTCATTGTCGGTTGCTTGGGACGAGCCGTCGACGAGCACCGGTACGTGCACGGCCTCTGGAAGGGCCACCACCTCATCCTGTTCAGCGACGTGGACGTGCTGACCTGGATCGAGCGGGAGATCGCGGGCCAGCCACAGGTCCTCCCCTGCATCGTCCGAGCCGCCAACCGCAAGACGTTCCGCGAGATCCATGACGAGATCAGGGCCGCCCAGGTCGAGGACGTGACGAAGATCGACGTGGGAGGCGCGAAGGAGTCACAGATCCTGCCGGCCTGGCTGTTCCGCCCGTACTTCGAGCTCGTCACCCGGATCGGGAAGTGGTTCCCCCGGGAGTGGAAGAAGCGCTGGGGGACGGTGACCCTCACGGCGGTGGGCATGGTGGGCAAGGGCCCCGGGTGGGGCATCCCTCCTTCTTCTCCGTCCATCTGCTGGATCACGATCGGCGGCATCGGCCAGAAGCGGGAGATCGTCGACGGGCAGATCGCCACGCGGGACTACCTGAGCCTGACGGTCAGCTTCGATCACAACATGATGGACGCCGCACCGGGGGCCCGGTTCACCGAACGGTTCAAGGAACTGATCGAGAGCGGTTATGGCCTGACCCTGGATGAGGAGGCCATCGCTGAACCCATCGCGAGGCAACGCGTGCCAGAGGCAGTGGCCCCTGCACGATGAGCGGCTATGAGGAAGGCTGTTCCTGACAAGAAGGACCGGCCTGATCAGCGACAACCGATCCCACGGGATCCGGGCCTCGCATCGCGATCTGGTTGAGTGTGCATCGCCGCCCTCGCCACGATCTCGCGGGACGATTATCCGCAGACGTCGGAACCGATGCCTGAGGCATCATCTGTGATTGAGCCGCGGGCCGTTCGTCGCCGCTCAGCCGAATACTGATCGCCAGATGGAACAGGGACTGCCACCAGCCGTTCGCCGGGTCATAGTGCTGTTCCCTGTGGCCTGGACCCTCCACGACCTGGAGTAAGTCGTAACGATGGGCACATGGAATCGGCGTGTCGCCGAACGGATCCGCGGGCGATTCCCCTGGATCCCCCGCGCGGTCGCCAAGCGGTGGAAACCACGCCGGCTCAGGCCACCCTGGCCATGGGGGTTATCGGCGGCATTGTCACCTGGTCCTCGCTGCGGGCCCTCCGTTCTCGGTCCGTGGACACCGGGTTGTTCCTTCCCGCCCTCGCCGCGTACGCGGGCCACGCATTTGCCCACCTCGCGGAGTCGGCTGTTGCCGGTGGCTACACGCCCGGTGCCATCACCTCCCCCCTGGTCGTGCTGCCCTACTCGGTGTGTGCGTGGCAGACGCTGCGCCACGCGGGCCTGGCCGATCGACAACGAGTACTGCGAGCGCTCGGCTCGGGATGGCCTGATGCTGCCGGCCATCCTCGGTGGGTCCGATTCGGCTACCTCGCCTCGAGCATGCCGCCCGAGGCGACACCGGTGAACCGTCGTGGTGCAGCCCGCCTGGGCCCGCATGCTCTATGGGGGTCCCCCGTGTGGGCCCTCAAGGTGTTCGCGCCGCACACCATGGCCTATCTGGCGGGAGTCCCGAAGACGTATGCGATGACCGGTGACGACGCTCCGTAGGTTCACCTCGGTAGAACTTTGTGGCCCCGCATCCGCGCGACTGACGCGCTTGTAACACTGCATAGGTAGTGCTACAGTCGTGACAGACGCCGAAAGAGAAACAAGAGGGGAGACTCTCGATGGCACCAAAGACCGTCCCAGATGGTGCCCGGAGAAGAGAAGCGCAGAGGTCGAGCCGTCCGCAGCGTGTGTCGACGGTGATCGCGTCGGCTGGGTCGGGGAAGTCGCACGTGCTTGCGGCGCTGCGTGGCCTACCGCCAGAGCACCAGCGATTCGCCCTGGCACTGACCGAAGCGGTGCGCAGCGTTGCTGACGAGGTCGACGTCTCCGAGAGTCATATTCGGAACCTCCTCTACCGTCTCGTGCAGGCCGGTCTCCTCCAGGAGCGACGAGCCCCTGAGGCGCGCCAAGAACTTGCCCGGGCACTCGGTCCCTCGCTGGCAGACCTGGATCCCGTGCCCCACGCGACCGTCGAGCAGGCTCGCCGCCTCGCCGCCCTGCGAGCGTCGTTGCTCCGGGGCGGCGCCTACTCCACGGCGGCGATCGCGAAGGCGCGAGGGATGACGCCCAACAACGCTCGTCAGTGGATCTCCCGGCATCGAAAGGCGCATCGTCTCTTCACCGTGACTCACGAAGGCGAGACCCTCGTGCCGTCGTTCTTGCTCGATGAGGAGCTTGAGCCGAAGCCGGAAGCCCACGACCCTGTCAAGGCGCTCCGCGAGGTCGGCGAGGACGGGTGGGCCCTGTGGGCGTGGTTCGCCACGCCATCCGTCTGGCTCGGCGGTCGCGTTCCCGCGGAGATGCTGGTGGCCGATCCGGAACTTGTGGCCGAGAGCGCCCGGCAGCGAGCGGCATCCGCGGCGTGACGGCGCCTGGTTGCCTCGAACCCGCGAACTGCCCAGTTCCGGATCCGAGGGATGTGGATCTGCGGCGCCTGAGGCTCATCCGTCTTCCCGAGGCGGCGACCGTGCACACGTCGTACCGTCGGGACCGCTGGCCGGAGCTCTTCAACGCATCGGTGATCGGGAACACTCGGTTCTCGCCCCTGCTGGCCGACGGATCAGCGATACCCACGATGTACGTCGCAGCGACGCAGACCGTAGCTCTCCTCGAGACCGCATTCCACGAGGTCCACGAGATTGGAACCCGAATCATCTCGGAGCGACTACGCCTGGCACCCCGTGGTCTCGTTGCTTTGACGGTCCCGGGGCCCTTGCCGCTCATCGACCTCACGGACGAAGGGCTTCACCGGGTTGGTTTGGCCCGAGCTCAGCTGGTCGCGACGACGCCCGAGCACTATCCCTGCACCCGCGAGTGGGCGGCCACGCTGCACCGTCGGCGGGTGGGGGGGATCGCTCCGGCTGGTTTGCTGTGGCGTTCGCGTGTCGCCGAGCTCGCGGGAGCAGATTCCTTGCTCTTCGCCGACTTGCTCCCACGAGCGAGCGAGGTGTGCGTTCTGTTTGGTGACCGGGTGTCGACCGAACCCGCTGTGTGGCAGCCTGGGGACCCGCACTACGACGACCTCTCCGGAGGAGATGGACGGCTTCTGGCCGAACAGATCGCCGATCAGCTAGGGGCGGTCATCGTGCCCAACTAGGTTGCTTGGGTCGCTGCTACCCGCCGTGCTACCCAACGGGAACGCACAGGGCAACACCAGACATGATGAATGGCCCGAAACGGGCCCTCTGAGCTGTACTGGGTAGCACGGGATGCCACCGAGGTATGAACGGAAGTTGTGGATGCGGGACCTGGTGATGGGCGTGGCGTACCCTCCGGTCGATTCCTGATCGGAATGCCGGCGTGGTAGCACCGGCGAGAGGAGGTACGCCGATGCTCAGGGTAGTCGCATCCGAGGGCGCTCGTCAGGAGTTCGCCCTCGCCGATGAGATCTGCCGCCTCGGTGCCGAACGGATGCTGGCCGCCGCCCTGGAAGCCGAGGTGGAGGCGTACGTGGAGCGAGACCGGGACGCCCGGGACGATCGGGGCCGGGCCCTGGTGGTCCGCAACGGCCACGCCAGGCCGAGGAACGTGGTGGCGGGCGCCGGCGCCCTCGGGGCGAGGGCGCCGAGGGTCGATGATGGGCGCATCGATCCGGCCACCGGGAAGCGGCACCGGTTCCGCAGCTCGATCCTCCCCCCATACATCAGGCGCTCCCCCAAGGTGGCCGAGGTCCTGCCGCTGCTGTACCTGCACGGGTTGTCGACGAAGGACTTCGTGCCGGCCCTGGCGGAGTTCTTCGGGTCGGAGGCCGGGCTGTCGGCCCCGGCCATCACCCGGCTCACCGGGAGCTGGGCCGCCGAGCAGGAGGCGTTCATGTCCCGTGACCTGTCCGAGGTGGACTACGTGTACTGCTGGGTCGACGGCGTGCACTTCTCGGTGCGCCTGGGAGACGACGACCGGCTGTGCGTGCTGGTCATGGTGGGTGTCCGGATCGACGGGACCAAGGAGCTCGTGGCCATCGCCGACGGCTACCGGGAGTCCACCGAGTCCTGGGCGGAGCTGCTCCGGGACGCCAAGCGCCGGGGGATGCGGGCCCCGGTGCTCGCCGTCGGCGACGGGGCGCTGGGGTTCTGGGCGGCCGTCCGCGACGTGTTCGGCGTCAAGACCGGCTCGGACGACGCGGCCGGCGGCTGCTTCGCCTTCCGGGCCATTCGCTGGATCGACGGCAAGCGGACGACGATCACCGGGGTCGTGCTGGGCCAGGCCGGCCACGACCAGATCGCGGCGGCTCTCGCGGCCGCCGACGCCATGGTCGATCGCATCACCGGTCAGCGGGCTGCGCCAGATCCACAGCAAGAACCCTGCCAGCGCCACCTGCGCCCCCAGGCCAGCGATCAAGGCTGCCCGCCCCTATACGTCGACCCTAAGCAGGATCCAAGGATGCAGCAGTGACCAGCACGCTCGGCAGAGAACCGGTGTCAACGCAATCACCACACGTGGGGGGAAACCATGAGTAGAGCACAACGGCCGCTGGCCGCCCTTGCCATGCTCGCCGTGATCGTCGCGGGCTGCTCGAACGGATCTGCGGGCACTGGCAGCAGCAGCGGCAGCCAACAGCACCGCCGCCACTCATGAGAAGGCGGTGAAGTTCGCCGAGTGCATGCGCGCCAACGGTGTCAGCGCGTTCCCGGACCCAGATGCGTCGGGCGCGTTCACCATCGATGCGGTAGTAAACGGCTCGTCGCTGGACCCGAGCAGCGCGGCGTGGAAGAGGGCCATCGGCGCGTGTAAGAACCTGGAGCCGCCGGGGTTCATGGGCGGCAAGGTGACGGCCCAACAGGGTCCGGGATGATGGGCAAGCGATGCCTCCCCGTCGGGGGCCCAAGGGCAACAGGAGATGACTGACCTCGCTGGCCGGTCCGGGTCAGTAGTCGTTCTTGAACGCGAAGTAGGAACCGCGAATGGTTCCGGCCAGCCTGGACTTCTGCCTTCCGAACTTGAACCGCGAGGCGAGTTCCGCGGGGACTTGCATCCCTTCGGAGAGCTTGAATCCGACCGCCCGCTCTTTGGGGTCATCGGCGGTGTACATCACATTGATCGACAGACCGTTCTCATAGAAGACATAGGCGATTCGGATGTTCTCGATCTGAAAGGCCGTAGCCTCGAGAGGGCGAGACGGGATGACGATGTCGCGTTCTTCTTTGAGGATCCGGTGCTCCCAGTCGATGGTCGACGTGGCGTCGCTCGCAGGCTCCACTGTGAAGACGTGGTCCCACCTGTTCTTGACGAAGCGGGCCTCGTTCGCCCGCAGACCAGCGAGCGCGGCCGCGACCGGCGACGACTCCAGACCGACAGGCGAGACCGTGTTGAAGTCCACGGTATAGGGCATGACGAACTCCCGGACGCGTATTCGTTTACGTCGGCCGGAGGGTATCACCACCGTGAAACCTGCTGAGCAGGACTTGGCACGGCCGAGCACGTCGCCGGGACCCGCATCACCTCTGATCATCGAGTTGGCGGCGCCGCCATAGTGGAAGGCCGACGGGGTTGGAGCCCGCGCAGCAGGCCTTCCTATCTCGGGTGCGTCATTGGCCGCAGTACTACACCGATGACCGCTTGCGGACGCGGAAGCGAAGGATGGTGACGGCCCCCGACCGCGTGCTGCCGAGCGGTTCCAAATCTATCCTCGCGAGACCCGGGGAGGAGTAGAACCGGATGCCGTCGCCGAGCAGCACCGGCAATACATACACCAGGATCTCGTCGACGAGCCCCCGCCGCAGGCACTGGCCGGCCACGTCAGCACCGAGGATTTCGAGGTTCCTCTCGCCCGCAGCGTACAGTGCCGTAGCGACTGCTTCTCCGATGTCACCGGTGAGGAACGTGACCGCCGGGTCCGGCGGGTCCGGCGGCTCGTGGGTCATGACGAACAAGGGTCCGGAAAAGCCGTACTCTTTGCCGCTATGCTCGCCGGCGGCCTCCATCCTGTTGGCCACCTCGTAGGTCCGCCGCCCGATGAGCATGGCGCCGGTGGCCGCCGCGATCTCCGGGAACTCGTCTGGGGCCACGAAGTCGAAGATCCAGTTCATCGCGTGGCCGGGACCGGCGATGAAGCCGTCAAGCGACATCGACCTGTTCACGACCACCTTGCCGTTTCCGGTGCTCGTATCGCTCATCCTGTTCCTCCGAAACCTTGGACGCCAATCGACGATCGAACGAGTAAGAGCGCCAGGAGCCTATTCGAACCCCAACACGTGGGGGTTGACGACGAGCGATCGGACATCCGATCTGCGCTTCTAGCAGGCAACTTGTCAGCGTATTCGTCAAGGTGCGAGTGCACTTGGCTTTACACAATACGAACTCAAACCTGCTGGTAGGAGGCCCGACGCTTGTGCTTGCTTCGCTTCACGGCAAGATCCGACGGGCCGGATACCGCAAGACGGCTGTGCGCGGGACGACGCTGAGTGGGGCGGTTCGCGTGATAGTCGATCAACCGGTGCCGCGGGCCGGCGCTCCGCCCGCGTTCTTCCCGACTCCGTAGACGATCTCCACCGGGCCGCCCGGAAGGACCCACTCGGACTCGAACGTCAGGGCGGTGTCCGGGCTCAGTGACGGCGTCAGCCTCATCCCTTCTCCCATCAGCAGTGGCAGAACGATCAGTCCGAGCTTGTCGAGCGCGCCGAGGGTACGGAACGTCTCGATCGTGCGCGGGCCGCCCACGAGGTGCACGTCGCCACCCTTGTTAGCCCCTCGGAGCTTTTCCAGCAGCCGCGCCGGGTCACTGTCGACAACCACGTGCTCCGGGGTACCGGGCGGACGGTGTGAGCCGAGCACGAAGACGTCCAGGTCCGGCCAGGGCCACAGTTCGGCGCCCAGAGCGGGCTCGAACGTGGTCCGACCCATGAGCACGGCGTCGCAGGTCTTCTGGAACTCGACGAAACCGTAGGTCTCGGGATCGAATGCTGGATCGGCGAGCTGAGCCGGCCAGCCGTCCGGCGTGGTCACGTAGCCGTCGAGGCTTATGCACATGCGGGTTCGGATCTGCATCTAGTGGCTCCTTTCGAGTGCGTCCGCTTCGGTCAGGTGAGCCAAACGTGGTAGGTGTCGAGTCGGCGGACCGCGTGGCCTGTGAAGCTGAACACCTCGCAGAAGGCGAACTCCCGCCTGGTGCCGCCTTTCTCGGCGACGCTTCCGCCGCCGGTACAGGCGAGAGTGTCGCCCTCCTCGATCAGGCGGTCGATGGTGAGCGTCGGGCTGCCCTCGAAGCCCTCGTCTTCGATCTCGGCATCGAAGACCTCCTTGCCCTGGAGCGTCTTGTAGCCGTGCAGAGCCCACACGACGTCATCCGCCAGGCACGACAAGATCTGGGCGTGATCACCGCGACGGAATCCCTCGATGTACCTCTCGACGACTCTCTTGCGCGTGGACACTGGCCTCTTCTCCTCTCCGTTGAGTCGGTGGTCGGAAGACCTCCTACGCCGATACGACTGCCGAGAGCTGAAGAACCCATCCCTCGAACCCTGGAACCTCCTGCTGACTCGACATCGGGCCGGCCCCGTGTGTCTCGTTCGTGTCAGGTCGCGGCCGAGGCCGCGAAGGTCGGGAAGATGCCCGCCACGTTGCGGAAAAGGTTCGCACACCGTCAGGGTCGTGCACCCGACAGGACTCGAACCTACCTGTCTGGCCTCGGCGCCGTCAGGCGATGCGTCGGTGAACAATGTAGTCAGCGGGTCGGCGAGCGCGAGGAGCGCTCGTCGGTCCTCGACTGCTGTGATCGGAACGAGCTGAGGCTCCGAGAACGACCACCGACTCGCTTCGTAAACCCTTGGCGGCGGAACGCCTTCCACGGGAGATGGCGTTCGACTGGTCTCTCTCTGGTCGCTACGAGGTCCAACAACGACCAATGATGACCGCAAGGGACCAAAGACAAAAGGCGTGGTCAAATGCCCTTTCCTTCTATTCGTCCAGGTCATTGGGGGCTCATAATCCGCCGGTCGGAGGTTCAAGTCCTCCCCCCCCACCCCTCCTGACCAGGCATTTCGTCCCCGGGGTCGCACTCCGAGGTGAAGCCGCGGCCGTCGGCGAGCGCGAGGAGGCCGCACCGGGAAGCGGGGTGATGAGCCCAAGCGGGGAGCGTGATCGGACAATTCGATCCGTGGGTGATAAGCCGGGAGGACGCGCCGCTGTCCTCTCTCCGCGTGCTTGGCTTACTCGATACAAACCAAGAACGCTGGTAGTAGTAGGAAAGGTTCGAACAGCGTCAGGGTCGCGCCCTCGGGGGCAGTCGGACCAGACCTCCGACGCCTGGTACGACTCGGCCAGCGGCTGCGAAGGCGTTTGACGCGCTCACCTTGACGTGCCTCGTGAGTGCGGGCTATTCGTCCAATGCTTCATCCAGGGGGACGAGATGGTGCTGCAGCCCGAAGATGCCAGCCTGTGTGCGATCCGACAGCCCGAGCTTCGCCAAGATGCTCGACACGTGGCTTTTCACGGTCTCCTCTGTCACGGATAAGTCCTTGGCGATCTGCCGGTTCGATCGACCCCGTGCCATCGCTTTCAGGACATCCGGCTCGCGGGGGCTCAACTCATCTAACGGGTCGCGCTTCGCCCGCCCCCGGAGCTCGCGAAGGAGCCGGGCGGTGGCCGAGGGCTCGAGCACGCTCTCCCCACGCGAGGCGGCCCGCACCGATTCGACCACCAGATCCGCGCCGGCGGTCTTCGGCAGGAACGAGAGGGCGCCTGCACGGACAGCGGCCAGCAAGTGATCCTCGTTCTGAGAGGACGTGAGGACCAGGACCCTGGCCTCGAGCCTCTCCTCCTGCATTGCCTTGAGGACCGCCAAGCCGTCGAGGTGTGGCTCCATGAGCGTGACGGGCCGGGTTCTGGAGCCCGTGCCGGTCTGGGCCCTTCTCGTTGATGTCCATCCCGGTACAGAAGCGGAGAACGGCGGCACACGAGTGAGCTGATCGACCTGTCCCCGGTGGCCCGGAAAAATGGAAACCGCCGGAACCCGAAGGTCCCAGCGGTCTCCGCCGGTGACTTTACCCCTGCCCATGGACAATGGTCAAGCTGTTGATCGAAGGTCCTCGCTGGGCCTCGCCACCAGCTCGAGGGGGGAGGGGAGAGACAGGAGGATACGTGATGAAAGCGATCGTGCAGGATCGGTACGGCTCCGCCGACGTGCTGGAGTTCCGAGACGTCGAGGACCCCGCGATAGGGGAGGCCGACGTACTCGTCCGGGTGCGCGCAGCCGGGTGCGGCCCGGACGTGTGGCACCTGATGACGGGGCGTCCGTACTTCGTGCGCCTGATGCCCGGCTTCTACAAGATGCGGGCCGGCGTGCGGGGCAGTGACGTCGCGGGGGTCGTCCAGGCGGTCGGCCCGAAGGTCACCGGCTTCCGGCCCGGCGACGAGGTGATGGGTGAAGCCCAGGGCTCGTTCGCGGAGCTCGCGATCGCCCGGCCCGAGAAGCTGGCGCGCAAGCCGGCCCGGCTCAGCTTCGAACAGGCCGCGGCGGTCCCGGTCTCAGGAGTCACCGCGCTCCAGGCACTCCGAGACGTGGCGAAGCTCCGGGCGGGGCAGCGCATCCTGGTGATCGGCGCGGCCGGCGGCGTGGGCACGCTCGCGGTGCAGATCGCAAAGGCGTTCGGGGCCGAGGTCACCGGGGTGTCCAGCACGTCGAAGCTGGACCTCGTCCGCTCGATCGGCGCCGACGAGGTGATCGACTACACGCGCGAGGACTTCTCGGACGGGACGCGCCGGTGGGAAGTGATCGTCGACGCCGCCGGGCGTCGTCCGGTCAGGGCGCTCAGCCGCGCGCTCACCAAGGGCGGAACGCTCGCGATCGTGGGCGGCGAAGGCGGAGGCAACTGGACCGGCGGCTTCTTCCGACAGATCCTTCGGGCGCCGATCCTGTCCCTGTTCACCGGCAAGAGGCTCCGTCCGGTGACCTCGAAGGTGAGGCGTGAGGACCTCCAGGCGCTGGCCGAGTTGATCGAAGCCGGCACGGTCACGCCGGTGGTCGGCAAGACCTATCCGCTGATCGATGCTTCGGAGGCGGTTCGGTACCTGGCGGAAGGGCACGCTCGCGGCAAGGTGGTCATCACGGTGTGAGGCGACGCCGATGCCGGCGAGGCGCGGAACCCCATGGCCGGTGTGAGGGGCTACTGCCATGAGGAGCAGCGGGAAAGGGGGACCCCACGGTGTCGACGTCCAATTCCAGGATCCACGAAGACGGGAAGATCGGCATCCGACTCAAGATCGCTGCGTTGTGGATCGCGATGCTCTTCCTGTTCGCCTACGGAGACATCTTCGGGTTCTTCAACACCGGGCGAATCGAGGAAGTCATCGCAGGGAAGGTCTCGGGGATCAAGATCACGCAGGGCTTCCTGTTCGTAGTCTCCGTGTACATCGCGATCGCGAGCCTGATGGTCTTCCTCACGCTCGTCCTCAGGCCGAGGGTCAACCGCTGGACGAACATCGTGCTGCCGATCCTTTACATCGTGTCCATTGTGGCCTCTGTGATCGGCGAATCGTGGGCGTATTTCTACCTGCTGAGCATCGTGGAGATCGCCCTCCTGGTGCTGATCATCTGGTACGCGTGGACATGGCCGAGAGCGGAAGGAACCACCGCTGGCTGATCTCGACCATGTCTTCCAACGGCCGGTCGTTCGAACTTGGTTCGGGCTCAAGATCCACTCGTGATGACTCTCTTACTCTCGATCCGCCCTTCACCCAAACGGCGGGCGGGCCCCCGGACAATTTGTCGCGGCCCCTCTCGGAACTCCTCCGTTTGTCTCCTCACCGTCACGTCGGAGGTTCGGTTCGGTGCCCCCGGGGAGTCGCCCCCGGGGAGGAATCGAACCTCCGACACGCACGCGGCGGTGGCCGGGGCGCCGTGACCAAGCTGGCCCGGTGGGAACCCCCGTTCATGGCGGCCACCTGTTCGCGCTGGGCCCCCTACGACCTCGTTAAGCGCCTCGTGAGCTACCGTGCGGAACACAGCGCCGGGTGAGGCCGAGGTCCCTCGCGGTCACGACGTACCATCGCGGCCATGGCGTACGACGAGGAGCTTGCCGATCGGATCCGTGAACTGCTGGGCGAAGCCGATCTGACCGAGAAGAAGATGTTCGGCGGGCTCGCCTTTCTCATCGGGGGCAACATGGCCGTCGCCGCGAGCGGCCAAGGGGGAGTGCTAGTTCGGGTCGACCCAGCGCAGTCGAACAGGGTCGTCGCCACCACGAACGCTCGCCCCATGGAGATGCGGGGCCGGGAGATGCAGGGATGGCTACGAGTCGCCCCGGATGACGTGCGCACCAAGCGCCAGCTTGCGAAGTGGGTGACGCTCGGCGTGAGGTACGCTCGCTCCCTTCCCACCAAGCGATAGGCGCGCGATCGGCGGTCTAACTCAGGCGCACTGTGCGGCTTGAGGGCTCGAGATCCTCACGATGGGATCCGTAAAGGTTGCGATGATCGCGGTGCGTGAGAGTCTCACAGAGAGCCCGACTGGGTATTCGCGAGAGCTCGCGAACCCTCGACACGCCGCGACGGACGAGGGAGCACCGTGGGTCCTGACTCCTGAGCTTCGTTGATCCTGTGACTCGTGGTGGCCCCGCCCGGAAGAGCGCTTACCAACAGCGCACTCAGCTTGCAGTCGTGAACCTCAATCTCCTAGTCCTGACGACGGGCGGCGGGTTCCACGTCCCTCGGGAACAAGGCCTTTGCGGCGATGCTGCGGCTTCGCGGCGCGGTCCAGCTGGAGAGGAGGAGGAGGATGTCGCTGTCCGCGGTCCCCGTTCGTCGCATGGGTGACGGCGCGCATCGAAAGCAGGAGCAGAATGAAGTACGCGCTGCTCGTCTACGGCGAGAAGGCACACGCGGACACTTCGGACGCCGAACGGACGACGTTCCAACGGGAGTACCTTGCCCTCAACGACGCGCCCGACGTCCACGTCAGGGCGACGACGACGCAGCCGGTTATGAAGGACACGGATCTCACGGGCGCCGACGACTACATGCACGGCCTGAAGGAGTTCGCGCAAGGCGTCCTGCCGGCAAGCCTGGATGTGAATGCGAGCCTGGGCGACGAGCGCAACGCCCTGATCATGGTCACCGTCCAGGCGGCTCTCGGTCCGGGCGGGGCGAAAGTGGCCCTCCCGGCGGCCCGGCTCTACCTGCTCGATGAGGACGAGAAGATCAAGGCCGAGCAGGTCGTGTTCTTCGCCCGCTCAGGAGTGAGGGACGCTCGAACCGGGAGCCGCTGGGGTTCTTCGGACTCCGGCGGCTCCATTTTTCGGGACGATCCGTTGCTGTCAGCCCTCCAATCACAGTACGCCCACCCGGGATCCGGGACCGACGGCGTCCGCCTCCCGTGGGGACGCGGCAGCCTGGTGGGATCCTTTGGATGGGGTGCACCGCTCAGCGGACCTGGGGCCTCTCGGGACGGCGTTGCACGCCGACCCCGCGAAGTCGTGCTCCGTGATGCCTGCGAAACAGACCGGCCCTGATCAGGAAGGGACCGTTGGACGGCCTGCCACCCACGGTTCGAGCTCGTTCAACCCCGAGTCCTTGACGAGGCTTCCGGACGTGTCAGCTATCCGCCGGCCGAACGTTCTGGTTGAGGCGGAACAGGTTCCTGGGGTCGTACCGCGCCTTCACCTCGGCCAGCCGGTCCCACGTCGGCTTCGGGTACGCGTCGTGGACCCGGGCCGCGCCCTCGTCGCCGAGGAATCCGACGTACGCACCCATCGGCCCACGCTGCAGCTGCGCCGCGAGGTCGGCGACCCAGGGCGCGTACGCCTCGTGTTCTTCCAGCCGCTCGTACATCGCGGCGACGTTCACCATGAACCGCCGGTCCCGGTGGGCAAAGGCGGTGGCGTCGGCCGGCACGCGGGCCATCGCCCCACCGAGCACCCGGATCTGCACCGCGCGCATCATCGCGGTGGAGGTCTCGAGGCGCTCGAGCATCGTTTCGATCCCGGACCGGTCGATCTCGTCGACGAACATCGTGCGGGACGTCGCGATCGGGTGGAACCCGGGCTGCTCGGGCGGGTAGATCTCGGGATACGGCATGGGCCGGACCATATCGGCGATGGGGGTGGCGAGCGAACGGAACGGGGCGATGGCCCTCTGTCCGGCCTCCGTCTCCCCCGCGAAGGCCATGAGCGCCATGACGACCAGCTTGCTGTGGTGCTCCTGCGGGACGAAGGGCATCGGTGGCGCCGGCAGGACATTGGCGATCGTCGAGAGCTCCTCGGGCGCGTCGACCGCCGCCTCAACGAACGATGCCACGACGTCCGGCGTGGCCGGCAGGATCAGGATGCCGCCGACGACCGACGGGAGCTCGTGGAGGCGAAATCGAAACCGCGTGACGACGCCGAAGTTGCCGCCCCCGCCGCGGATCG
>WNGE01005789.1_pt1 | contig 13890 bp, 3 predicted proteins | sample 5400651 | NCBI WGS metagenome assembly WNGE01 (sample SAMN13153370, study PRJNA577476) | soil metagenome | isolation source: 60 cm soil or saprolite under grassland replicate 2 | place: USA:California | collected 2016-06-15 | reverse complement strand
AGTAGGATACTATGCCCTAATCAAGGACGTCATGTATACTCTTGATAAAGACGAACAAGACGCTTTAGGTAATACTACGGCTTTTGACACTAATTGTGACGGCGAGATCGATGCACAGGTCCAAGCACTGAGTTCAAAGATCAAGGTGTATTGTAAAATACTAAGCTAAAGGAGAGAAGGGAAGAAGAGAGGAAATGGGCCCCTTATGCCCTTTCGCCAAGGCCCTAGCAGCGTTTCAGAAGGTAAGGTCAGCTGACCTGTACTAGCCGTCACACTTATACTAGGTAGGTCTTACTCTCTAGGTCTTAGGATCTCTTTAGTTAAGGTATTCTCTATAGTCTTCTAGACTAACGTCAACTCTAACTATAATCTCCCTAGTCTTAAGTCTATAGTTAATCTTAATCAAAACAGGTATTATAGTTATAGTATTCTAAAGGGTCTTTATAGCTTTCCTCTATAGTTCTAGGTCCTAATACTACTTTATTCCTTTCTTAAAGAGATAGTAAATAGGCTCTATAATCTATTTAAAGTCCTTTATCTAAATGTAAAAGTATACATAGAGACTTAGAAATCCTTTTACTTTTATAGTGTTTTTAGGCTCCTTTTAGTTTAGGATCTTAATAACTTTATCTATAGAAAGTTCCTTATCTTCTAAATTATAGATAAATCTAATAACATTTAGTCTATTTCTATAGAACTAAGACTTGGCCCTAATAGACCTACTTACTCTTTTAATTCGTTTAAGTGTCTTATTAAGGTTCTAGATATATTCAAAGATATATCTTTGTATCTCTAGAAGTACTTCTTTACTATTATAATCAGTATATAACCTCTTTACTCTAATATTATCAAGAAAGAGTATCGTAATAACTAGGCAAATGTCCTCTAATATTAAGTTCATAATTCTAATAAACTAGGCTACTAAATTCATAGTTCCTTAAGGTAGTGTTATATGTCTTAATAGTCTAAGTAGTATAAAGAAAGTAGTTAAGTCCCTACTCTTTAAGTAAAGTAATATCTAATTATACCTTGAGTAAAGGTTAACTAGGCTTATAATATAATACCTAGTAAACTCCTTAGTAAATTCGTTAACTAAAGGCAGTAAATTGACATCTCTCTAAGTTACTACGTTAAGAAGGGTTACTGAGTTGATTAGTTACTACTCTCTAGGCTTCTTCTTCTTTACTAAAAACTAAGTGTTCCTATAAGGTCCTTTAGAGTACTTTAGTACTCCTCTATCTAGTTAGTCTTTAAGTATCTTGATTACTATTAGTAGTAGTGCTTTTAGGCAAGGAAAATTCAGTACTTACTATACTTTGTACTTAACTATATTAATTGTAATTAGTAGGGAGACATCTTTATGAAATTGCCTATATTCTAGCTATTTAAAGGTAAGGACCTTCTCTCTATTAATTAATATCTCCTCTAGTAGTTCTCTCTTAGTAGACTAGAGTATATTACTAATATTAAGTTCTTTTATTCTCTCTAGAGTAAGGCGTAACTACTTAGGAATGTTTAAAAACCTAGGTATAAGGTACTATTAATATCTTCTAAACTACTTCTAAGAGACATTATGTACCTTAGATCTCTTATACTAGTCTCTTTGTCCTCTAAGTACATTTCTTACTCTATTAGCCTTATTAACTAACTACACTTTCTTGTCTTTAGTTTTATATACTATATTGATTCTAATGTAGTATATCCTCTTTCTATAAGGCGTTTTAAGTAAGACGTCTTTATACTTAGTTATAGATTCTATAGTTTTAATTCTAAACTTTCTTAATAAAAAATCATTAGGCTCTCTATCTTCCTCTCTATTAGAAAGGAACTTATCTCTAAGTTTAGTAGTTATAATATTAGCTTTATAAGCTATTAAGTCATTAAGCTCTTACTAATCTTTTAGGTGTCTTTGCTTATAACTCTAGTAAGAGTACTCTTTATTATTATCTATAATAAACTCTAAGGTTCTAATCATAGCTCTATATTCTATATTAGTATCTAAACTATTAGAGGTATAGTAATCGTCCTAATCTAAACTACTATTAGACTAAATCATACCTATAGTATTCTATGATTAGGTTAACAAGGTCTCTCTTACCTTTTCTGTTTTAGTATTAGTCTTTATTATAGTAATCTCTCCTATTCTAGGGTCATAGAGTAAGACAAATACTAGCCTATCTTTATTATCTCTTAGGTATTTAAAAGTAACTCATACTTTCCTAAAGAAGAGAAATCTAAGAATGATCTTAATTCTAAGAGAGTCTATAATATAAAATCATATTTATATAACTAAGTTCCTAATTATAATAGGTATATTATCTATAAAACTAATAAATCTAGACTTATTACTAATAATTGTCCTTAGGGCTATCCCTAAACTATAAGTAATTAGAATTTCAAAACGTATAGTAGTATTAAGTATAATAATACTTACTTCTACTCTAGTATCTAGTATAGCTCTAACGTCTATAAGTTTAGCTCTTCTAGTTAGAGTAATTACTATCTTAGACATTAGTAAATAGTAATCTAAGTATTTAGAATAAGACTTAACAAATATAAGGCATACTTCTACTATTTGAGGTAGTTCTTCAAAGGTTCTAGAATTAGGTATTTGACGTTTACTAACGACGTTATTATCTTATTCAAAGCTTAGGGTTCTAATTTTATACTCTTTGATTTTAGTATTTTATATCTTTCTATTGATTTCTCCTATAGTTAGTATTCTTACTAACTTTTAGGTTAGAGCTAAGATAAGGTCTATTAATAATATTATATCTCTAAGTATAAATCTAGAAGGAATTGAAGTTTACCCTAATAACTTACTTAGAGCTCCTTTATAACTATATCTTATCTTGAACAAGGCTTCTAGAGTTAGGTAATTCTTTAAGGTAAAACTCCTAGGTATTTTGGCCAATTGTGCTTATAATTAGCTATTCTATAAGTCTATAGAATAGGTCTCGTTTCTCTTTAAAATCTTGATTAAGAGTTGTTTATAACTATTATTAATAACTATAGTATTGTTATTATTAAACTTGACTATCTTTAGGACTTTAGGGCGTCTATAATTCACTTACTTCTATAGGTACTCCTAAAGGGTTTAATCTTTAGTATATAGTGCCCCTCTCTTAGAGGCTCTCTTAGACTATCTAGTCTAAACTGACTCAATTCTAGCTTCTCTTATAATTATACCTTAAACCTAGGCACTCTTTTCTTTAGTAAGTATTGTCTTGCTTAGTAAGTTAGAGATGTTATAAGTATTGTCCTTATAGGCTTTGATATTCCCTATAGTACTCTCTTAGGCTTTGTTAGTCTTACTTTCTAGTATAATCTACTTGCTTTTAACCTCCTCTCTTAGGACTTTCTCTTATCGTTTAGAGATATAACTATACTTGGTATTAATAGTATAAGCTATGACTTGGTCTTATTAAGGTATATTATTACTAAATTGAATTAGTAGTAATAGTTTAGTAGGATCCTATAGCCTAATATATACGTAATTATTATTGTCTGATTTATAAATAACTCTCTTATTAATAAACATCTTGTAGTCATAGTACTAGTTTATGTACTTATAAGGTACTTAGGGCCTTATCTCTTTTACTTAGATATTCCTACTTTACTTATAGGTACTATTATCATAGAAGTCCTTTTAGGGACATAGGTATAGTAATTACCCTTAAAATCCCCTATAGTTGATATTAGTAATAGACTTATCAAAGTAGTCTTCCTTCTTAGAACTAACATAACTCCTAGCGTTGACATTAGTAGTCATAACCCTCTATAAAGCTCTCTCTATAACTACTTACAGAATTTATAGCTTCTTAAGTCTTTCTATAATCTTATTAATTTCCTGACTTAATATCTTTATAGGTAGATTTATAGCTTTAGCTCGAATTATAAAGAGAATAGGCTAGTTAAAGTCTACCCTAGGCTTTATTATTATCAATTAGTTCCTTAGGGTTTCCTTTAAGGAATCTCTTATACTATGTATAGTATCTAAGTTACTAAATCTAATAGGTAATCCTCTTATTCTCTACTCTTATACAAGGTTATCTATGTCCTTTAATACAGTATAACTGTTTTCGATAGTAATATAGACTTCTTTGAAAGTCTTTATATTATCTAGGTCAAACTTAGTTCCTTTTACTATAAACCTCATAGCCTTGACTTTGAGATTCTAGGGTAAGGTGTATAGGAACTTAAAAGTCAAGGACTTCTTTATAATATTACCCTTCTTAATATACTTTATTCTAATCTCATAGAACTTATAATAGTAGTCATAGATCTAGCTCTAGGTCATATACCTACTATTAACTAGAGCTTTGAAGTCTTTTACATACTTCTCTAGGTAGTTGATTGTATATAGTAGCTAGTCTAGGTCACTATGCCTATACTCTCTAAGTAGTACTTTCTAGAACTCTTCCTAGGAGGTTAAGTCTCTATACTCTAAGAGTCTTTTAATGTCTCTCCTAAAACGCTTTACTATATACTCTACTATATGTTCTTTCTTCTCTTTATCATTATTAATACTATAATCCTTAAAGTATCGATTTAAAGTTTTAAGGAATACTATAACCTCTTTTCCTTTAAAGTAAGGGCTACTATATCCTCTAAGGACTAGTATAGAGTAGTGAAAAACCATCTTAGTTTAATAAGGAGACCTTGTCTCTATTGTCTTTCTATTTGTAGAATCAAGTATACCTTTAAAAGAGGAGTTTAAAACAGAGTCTTAGGCTACTATGTTATCTAACTATTATATAATAGAAACAAAACCCAGTAAGTTAAAATCAATAGTTGAAAATCAATAGTTGAAAATCAATAGCTTGTATATAAATCTAATAAAGTATATATGTAAATCTAATAAAGCTTACGAGCAAACCTAATGTATTATTAAAGATAAAATAAAAGATAGGTATTCTATACTATTCTCTTTTACTCTTCTTACTACTAACAATTTCCTTAAAAAACTCTATAATCTTATAAAATTATTAAATTATAAACACCTCTACGTAACTAAGAGTTACTTAAAACTTAGCTATTATCAGAATCGTTAAATTATAAACACTTTCACGTAACTGAGGATTACTTGAAACTTAGTTACTATTAACCTCTTATATTATCTTATAAAATCATAGAGTTACTAGACACCTTTATATAGCTAAGAGTCACTTGAAACTCAGCCCTTATTATATCCTACGACTTTAAAACTCTCTATTCCGTAACATCCTATAACGTCCTATAACTCTAAAACTCTATGTACTTTATCTTAACACGTGTCTTCTCCCTATAACTAATAGAGAAAAGCCTTACTTGAGCTACTTGTCTAATCTAGTAATACTCTATGACGCTAAAACAATGACTCTAAATTATATAATACACTCTCTAGAACTGTCTCCTATAGAGTTTTTAGGTACTCTAGGGTCCTTTACTTCTTAAACACTGTCCTAATACCTATAGAGAGGAAGTCACTCTATCTATAGCGTTATTACGTCCTTATACACGTAGAGAGAAAATCGCTCTATCTATAGTGTTGTTATTGTATTCAGTCTCAGGTTATCGTTCTAAAGATATGCCTACTAGTAGAGAAAAACTAACTAAATAGCTCCTTGTAAGCATGTTAAATATCTTCTACATCTTAATTGATCTATAAGAGGTAGAGAGTTACCCCTATATTGATTTGCTTGTAGTAACTAGGACTGTTTACATAGCTATATCTCTGAGTACTACTAGCTCGTCACATAGAGTTATCATTGTAGCTCTTTATTAGAGTAGTCAAGAGGAAAGATGTCGAGTTCGTTGATATAGATATCAAATACTTATTAGAGTACTATCATTTAGTACTATAGGCTGCCTAAATTCCCTATGTACTGGCTTCTTTTAACAAGCTAATAAAGGGCTATAGTAGAAGACTAATAACTGCTTATCTCCTTACAATAATTACTAAATATATAGAGAGGCTAGTAAGAGAACAGGAACCGGACTAGGATCTAGTACATAGATAAGAGCATTAAGAGAAGGACGACATTGATCTAATATTAACAATGATTATCAAATATAAACCATTAAGTAGGTTAATATAAGTATTGAACAAGTACTTGTATTATAGTATAGAATAGATATTGTTATTATTATAAAAGAATGTAATGTATATATGAATGTTATACTAGTATAGAAACCTCAGTGAAAATATAGGTGCTCGAAACCACGTGACACCCTATATGACCTATTAGCCCTACTACAGTGTAAAGCCTAAAGGCTAGTAAGACCTAAGAAGAGATACTATTGGTTTATAGACCCTTACTTAGACTATTTAAGTACTTAGTACATTACCTTAAGTAGAGGACAATAAGACTAGCTACCTTATTGAACTTATAAGATTATAAGTAGTTACTAGAAAGAGAGCTAAGAGAGTAACTTAGAATAAGAACTCCTTAACTAAAGAAGTAGTACCTAATCTAATAAACCTGATTTTTAACTCCTAGGGAAATGATCTCCTATATATATAACTTAAGAAGGAGCTAGTAAGTTAGAGTTAAGAGAGTAGTAATTAGAAGACTACTAATTATAAGGGCCTTAGACTATAGTCTAGTAGTAGCCAAGAAGGTAATAGTTAACTAAAAGCTAGCTATAAAGGCATTGACTTAAAGGGCTATACTCTAGATAAGTAGGGTTTACTTTATTATAGAGGAAGGGTAGTAGTCTCTTAGTAAAAGGCCCTTATTTAAGAGCTTCTATACTTATATTATAATGACTAGTTTATAAGTCACTAGGGTATTAATAAGACTAAAGAGCTACTAGAATAGAAGTTCTATTAGTCTAGGATAGATTCTAATATTAGAGAACATATAACCTTATATTCAGTCTACTAGAATACTACTATTCTAAGGTATAAGCTATATAGTAAACTTAAGCCTCTTCTTGTACCTAAATAGCCTTAGTAAGAGGTCTTACTTGATTTTATTACTTAGCTCTCTATATTACGAATAGGAATAACTAAGTATAATACTATATTAGTTATAGTTGACTACTATACTAAGATAACTAAGTTTATACTAATAACTTCTAATGTTACTATACTTGAGTTTATAGCCTTATTCTATGAAAATATCGAGCTTAAGTATAGTTCTTTACAAGGTATAATGTCTAACTAAGATACTAGAATCACTTTTAAATTCTAGGTCAAAGTATATGCCTATTCTCTAATCAAGTAATAGTTAAGTATGGCATTTTACTCTTAAACTAATAATTAGACTAAAATCTTAAATTAAATCCTTAAAAACTACCTATAAGCCTATATAAGCCTAGAGTAGATAAACTAGGCGAGACTACTAGCTAGTGTTAAATTCACTTATAATAATAGTTAAAGTTCAAGTACTAAGATAACCTTATTCAAAGTGCTCTATGACTATAACCTAGAACTATAGATCGATATTACTAGTACTAAGGACATTGTTACTAAGGGAGGAGTACTAGCTATATAGGACTATATCTTATAACTATATGAATTATAAGAATGTCTTTAAGAACAGCTCTTCTTAAGCTAGGAATAACAAGCTAAGTATTATAATTAACAACATTAACTAAAGCTCTTTAAACGAGGCTAGTTAGTTAAGCTTTTAATAAAAAACCTATAACTTAAGGACAAGAAGCTATAGCTAAGATAGATTAGACCCTTATAGATTCTAGAAAGAATAGGCACTTAAGTATACTAGCTAGCTCTTCTCTTAAAATACAACTAATTATATAATATATTCCTTATTTAGGCTATTAAAGAGTTCTAACCTAGACTAGGACAACTGTTACTACCTATGTCTGATCTAGAAGACAACGAAGAATAAGAGGTTAAAGAAGTAAAGGACTAAGCTATTATTAAGGGATAGTTATATTACTTAGTTAAATAAGAAGGTTAGTCTATAGAATATAACTAGTAGATACTAGAAGCTAATATAGGAAATGTAAAACAGGCTATATAGTACTATGAAAAGTATTAGAAGAAGGAGAGAAGGAGTCATATAGCCTAAGCGAGGTTATTATAATTCAAATTACTAATTAAAACTACTAATTTAAACTACTAATTCAAATCGTCAATTGAAACTACTAATTTAAATCACTAATTAAAACCGTCAATTCAAATTACTAATTGAAACTACTAATTCAAACTACTAATCTAAACTGCTAATTCAACTAAATCGCCTATTTTAAACTGTGATAGGGCTAGTGCCGTTCTACTAAGTTAGAAGCTATTACTCTTTTTCCTACTAGGTTTTAATAAAGACAGTAAGGGCTATTCCTAGTTACTCATAGACGAGTAACCTTAGGAGAGAGGATAGTTATAACAAGAAGCTAGATCTAGTATCTAAGTATCTAGTATTAGAGTATCTAGGCATCTGGTATCAAAGTATCTAGACATCTAGTATCAAAGCATTTAGGTATCTAGGTATCAAAGTATCTAGACATCAAAGCATTTAGGCCTCTAGGTACCAAAGCATTTGGGCATTTAGGCATCTATACATTTGAGTATCTAAGTACCTATACATTTAGGTATCTAGACATCTAAGTATTTAGGTATCTAATAAAGAATAAAGGGAGAGACCTAGCTCTCCTTTAGAAGGCAAGCTTGAGTCTTATCTTTGACTACTCACCTATACTTCAATTAATCAATCTACTTGTATTTGCCTAACGTTATTGTAATACTTTACTAGGTGTTACTTCTCCTATTATATTATGATCCCTCCTACTACTCTCACACTACTTAGTATATTACAGTTGTTAATGAATGTTATACTAGGTATAGGAACCTTAGCGAAAATATAAGTACTCGAAACCACGTAATACCCTATATAACCTATTAGCCCTACTATATCCGTCTCTCCTCTATTAAACTACTCGCCCTTAAGTAGTAACTTTAAGTAAAAAGAGAATTACGTACAAAATAAACAACTATATAAAAACTACTTATTATTAAAGAGTACCTAATCTATAACTATTACTAGTAACTAGTTGTTATTATGTAATTATCTACTAACGACGTCAATGTCTTTACCTTTAAATAAAGGCTCTTGAGGTGAATTGACTCACTTATCTATTACTTAGCGTCTATAAAAAGAAGGTCTCTCTTTTTATTCCTTTGTTCCTCCTATAACTCTTTTCTTGACTAGTTGAGTATTCCTTTACTATTGTCGTTACTAATAGCCTCTTTAGTACGATCCTTTAGTTTCCTTACTTCTATAACACATCTTCTCTAGGAGTTCATACCCTCTCTTACTATATAGGACAAGCTAACGTTTCCTAAGGTCGCCCTCTTTTACTTTAAACACCTCTTATAGTCAGTAGTATTAGGAAGTTTCTTCTCTCTCTTTAAGTTCTCTCTTTTAAAGTCTTATACTAATAACCTCAACTCCTAGGTTCAAGCCTCTATCTTTGACCTCAACTTTGACTTTAGCTTTAACTTTAGCTTTAGTACTAAACATTGAACTCTAAGTACTAATAGCGAACCCTAGGAAGTGTTTAGTCCTAGCCCTTTTTAAGAGCAGTTAACTACTTTATAGACTCTAGTAATAGTGTTACTACTTCTTAACCTCGATCTTCTAAAACCGAAAAGTAGCCCTATCGAATACATCGAATCCCTTCTATCCTTTAAACTCCTCTATACATAACCTCGAATAATCTAAAGCTAAGAAGGAGAAGTAGCTCACAACCTGTTAGGTAGAAGTAAGGCCTATGTAAGAGAGTATTATTCTTTTATTTTCTTATAGCTCTCTTCTAGCCTTTAATAGAGCAAGTAAGGGGTGGCTAACGTCTTGAGTATTACTTAGACGCCTCTAGTACACTTCTTTAGGCACACTCTCTACAGAGAAATACAATGCTCAGTTACTAAGTTGCCTCTTCTAAGTTATCACTACTTTATAATATCGAACGGCAAGCCTTTAGGCCCTCACCTTATCTCTTCTTACTCTTATCGTTTGTAAGACACTTTAGACGCTCTAGTACTTTAGCCTTCTAAGACCGTCTCAAGAAGCTCGGAAGAGCTGTCCTAACCAGGACTAGCTTGGAGCTCTCTGTGTATATAAGCGTAGCTCTCTCTCCTAGAGTCCTCTTCTTTCCTCCTTAGCTTTAGATCCTCGAATAGACCTTGGCTTTTGTTTACGCTGTGCTCACTTGACTTGTGTCATCTTATTATCTAAAGCTCACCTCACCGCCTAGGAAGGCAGTCAGAATATCTACGAGCAGGACGCTCATCATAATAACGCTCTCTTAGATTAGAGAAGCGTAAGGGTTCTTTAACCTAGAGTTCTTTAACTCAGGAGACCAGAGATTCTCTACATCTACCTAAATTTTACAACTACGATCATAGTACCTAAGAAGCCAGTCCTAATAACCGCACCCCTAGCGGCCGAACGCTCTACGTAATATACGACTATAGCTCTCGATAAGCAGAGTAGAGATCCTTTACCATCTAGCTCAGCTTCCTCTACACACTCTGACCAGAGCAAAGGTAAGGAGAATGAAGCAAGCTCTAACCAGGAGCTCTAGAGCACTATTCAAGTGCTCCTTACCCGAATCAAATAGCTAGAACACACTTCTGACGCTCACGAAGTTTACTAGTCTATAAAGACTAAGACGCCCCTAGCTCGCCGAACCTAGGGCTTCTGCCCTTCCTACGAGCAATTTCGCCAACCTAGTTAGGGGTTACCTAGTAGGTCCTCTAGAGATTGTGCTAAAACCTACCCTATAGGACGATCGTCCCTATCCTCTAAGGTAAAGGACCCTCTAATATTGTCTAACGGTCTAGACCCTACTTTCTTAGCATAGAGCAAGTTATTATATAGGAAGCTACTCTAGAATAGAGATTGATACCCTATAAAGCAACACAAGATAGTATACGTGTTTCAGCTCATAGAAGGAACTACTTAGTGTAATCTAGAGACCCTATACCTATTAGACTCTTCCTTGGCTTTCTAGACTGTTACTAACATAATCAAGCACTTAGTAGACTACTTTAAGGTGATTGACAAGAAGTCTAACACTCAAGACCTCTATGCTATAGTATAACAAGGAGCTCAAGAGCACTTCTAAGACTTCAAGATCTACTTCATAGACCTTACTAACTGTATAGAAGTGAGCTTAGATATCTAACTCACTAATATCTTTCAAAAGGCCTATCCTAACCTTTAGGAGAAGCTCCTAAGCTAATAATAGGACTAGACTATGTTCTAAGAGGCTATATAAGCTCTAGATAAGATAGACAAGGAGTTAGCTAGCTTCTATTAAAGGACCTAACGCTAAAAGGTCACTTAGACTATACTACCTCCTATAGCTCTACCTAGTTCTAATAGGACCTACCTAATACAGGAAATAACGCCTAGAGTTTATGTACTACTATACTAACGCTCTACTACTCTTAGAACACTATACCCATAGCCTAACACTCTCTTAAAGGCTTTAACCCCTCTAGTAGGCTCTTCTAGCACTTACTATAACTATAATAAGATCAGTCATTTTAAGTAAGCTTGTCCTTACTTATACTAAGAGTGTTTAATACAGGAAATGGTCACTAGTAGTGAGCTTCTTAAGGAAGAAGAGAGCACTACTAATGACGAGGATATACTCTTAGGAAACGAGGACACTTAGAAGAAGTCTCTACTCTAGGCATAGTGTACTCGATTCATAGAATCGATATATAGAAGTTAATAGAAGGAGTAGCTTTTATAGTTTCTTACAATTTAAGTGTAAATAGAAATATAGTTACTACGATCTATGCCCTCCTTAATACTAGAGCCTATAGATTCACGTTTATAGATATATACTATGTAATAGCTAGTATAAAGTTCTTAAGAGTTCTCTTAAGAAAGTTATAAGACCCTATTACTATCAAAGGCTATGATAGTCATAAGAGTAGAGTAGTAACGCACTTCTTAGAGTATACCCTAACAATCAATAGTAGATAACTTATCTTAGTACCCTTTTTAGTACTTGATCTAGGAAATTATAACTTAATTCTAGGCTTATAGTAGTTTGAATACTATGACGTTAAGCTAGACCTTTGTTATTAATGACTCGAATAGCTCGTAAGCCTCCTAACATGTCCTTACTATACCTAAGAGATCAAGTAATCACTATAAGAGCTTTATAACAAGGAGTTAGAGGTAACTACTACTTCTTACTAAGTAAAGGTCTATAAGAGAGATCGAGCTTTTGTCTAGGAAGACTAACAGTAAGCTACTAGTAAGGCTTCTCAAGTTAGTATTTTGATATAAGTATCTCTATCCTCTAAGAGAACCCTCGATTTCCTTACCCTAGCCTAGGAAATCTAGAACATAATAACCTCTAAGCCCCTTAAACCTAGTATAGGGCATTCTAAAGCTCTATTCTCCTTAATCCTTCTTAAGCCTAGCTCAAGAAGCCTTGAACTACCCTTAATGCCCTAAGTAAAAGTAGTTCATCAATAACAAGTCTAATAATACTCTCTTAATTAGCCTAAGAGCTTAACACTATGTTTAGCTACTCTTTAAGATAGCTTATAAGCTATAGAAAAGGAGCTTTACAAGTCGTAATACAAGAAGGCTAGCTCTCTTTATAAAGTAACGAAGTACTCTAAACGAACTTCTCTTACTCTTATCCCTTCTCTAGATATTTATAAGATTAGTACTATTACGTTCTACTTAAACCTTTATAAGAAGGAGATAGAGCTCTTTTTAGTATCTCTATATAAGATAGATTAAGAGTTAGAGAGCTACTAGCTCATTAATGACTTAGATAACCTAGAAGAGATATACTAGAAGCTCTCTAAGTAATACTAAGCCTATAAGGACGTGTTCTCTAAGAGAGTATTAGACGAGCTCTCTTCCTACTACTCTTATAACTACAAGATCAAGCTAGACACTAGCACTTCTTTATTCTATAATCTATTATACTCTCAAACTACTACTAAGTTATATACATTAAAGGACTATTTGATTAAGAACCTAGATAAAGGATTTATAGAATCTAGTCAAGCTCCTTAGAGCTCTCTAGTCTTATTTGTCAAGAAACTAAATAGTAGACTACACTTCTATATCAACTTTAAGAAGCTTAACTTACTTACTCGTAAAGATTAATACTCTCTTCTACTAATTGACAAAACACTAGCTTACTTAAACTACGTAAAGGTATATACAAAGCTTAATATTTACTAAGCCTTCTATTAAATCTATATACACTTAGACTCTAAAGAGCTTACTACCTTTTAGACGTACTATAGATCATATAAGTATAAGGTACTTCTCTTTAGACTAATAAATGGTCTTATTACCTATTAGAGGTATATAAATGATATCTTGTTTAAGTACTTAGATGTGTTTTATATAGCTTACTTAGACGATATCCTTATATATTCTAAAGATCTCTTAGAGTATAAAGAGTATATCAAGAAGGTTCTAGAGCGTCTACAAGCTATAAGACTATAGGCTAACATTAAGAAGTATAAGTTTAGTGTTACTTAGATAAAGTACTTAGGCTTTATTATCTCTATAAGTAGCCTAGAGGTAGACTCTAAGAAGGTCTCGATCATGAAGGACTAGAAGGCCCTATACTCTATAAAAGGGGTCTAGTTGTTCTTAGACTTTTATAACTTCTACTAGTACTTTATACTAAACTTTAAGAAGATTACTAAGCCCCTTACAAGACTTATATACATAGGTATAGAGTTTAACTTTAATAACGCCTATTAGGACACATTAGAACGCCTAAAGAGTCACTTAATAGAGGCCCTTATTGTAATAGGCAGGGTGCCTGAGGGCAACAGGAGGGATCACAATAGGTCAGGGTAAGTAGTTGCACTAGTAAAGAGCTCAGTTGAGGTGAGAGAAGTTGTATTGTACTAGTAGTACAGTAGGGTGTCGTTAAGAGTAA
>WNGE01006355.1_pt1 | contig 13895 bp, 11 predicted proteins | sample 5400651 | NCBI WGS metagenome assembly WNGE01 (sample SAMN13153370, study PRJNA577476) | soil metagenome | isolation source: 60 cm soil or saprolite under grassland replicate 2 | place: USA:California | collected 2016-06-15 | reverse complement strand
CTGGTCGCGACCATCCCGGTCGGCAAGCGACCGCGCGGCATGGCGGTGAGCCCCGACCGGCGCACCGTGTACGTCGCGCTCGGCCAGGACGATGCACTCGGCGTGATCGACGTCGCGACGGCCAAAATGACGGGCACCATCCCGGCGAACCGCGATCCCGAGCTCGTCGTCTTGAGCCGCGACGGCAAGGTCGCCTACGTGTCGAACGAGGAGATCGCGCACGCTTCCGCCATCGATGTGGCGAGCGGCGCGGTGCTGTTCTCGACGCCCGTGGGCGTCGAGCCCGAGGGCATCGGGATCACGCGCGACGGCGCGAAGCTGTACGTCACCGCGGAGACGAACAACACCGTCTCGGTGCTGGACGCGAAGACGGGGCAGCTCATCCACACGCTGCACGTGGGCGAGAATCCCCGCACCGTCGCGTTCACCCCCGACGGCGCGCGCGCGTGGGTGTCGGCGGAAGCCGGCGGGAACGTCACCGTCATCGACGTCGCGACGGACAGCGTGCTGGGGCAATTCACCGTGCGCGACGGCAAGACCAAGCCGGTGCGCATCGCGTTCAGTCCCGACGGGCGGCTCGCGTACGTGACTGAGGGAGCCGGCGCAAGCGTCAGCATCGTGGACGTCGCCAGGCAGGAGGTGATCGATTCGGTCTCGGTGGGGCGGCGGCCGTGGGGGATCGCCCTGTCGCCCGACGGGCGGCGACTCTACACGGCGGACGGGAGGTCGGATCAGGTCTCGGTGCGGCATGCGCGCGAGCCACGACCCGGGCCGGCGGGCGCGCACCCAGCCGTCCACCCCCCACGTCCGGCCGGCCCGCGTCGCGAGGATCACGACCAGAGCCGTGATCAGCATATAGTGGAACCCCTGCTGCGCCGAGCCCTGCCACTGCACCGCCAGGCCGTAGTTCACCACCAGCACCAAGCCGATCGCGGACGCGAGCGTGGTGAGACAGCCGAACAAGAGCCCCAGACCGACCGCCGACTCTCCAAATGCCGTGAGCTGAGCGTACACGGGGCTGTTCGGGACGACGCTGTTCAACAGGAAGTTCTTGAAGAAGCCGATCGGATTGCCCTCCGCGTACTTGGTGACGAGGATCGGCATGACGTGCAGCCAGCGATCGGACGCGGTCGGGACGGGCAAGAAGCCCCAGGCGAGCGTGACGCTCAGCTTGGTGAAGATGGCCTTCGCGAACCACATGCCCACCGCGATCCGGAGCACCGCGAGCCAGCGCTCGGGGAACCGCATCGCCGTGGGGGAAGCCGTGCCCGCCTGGATGTCCATCGGGTCGTCTCCTCCTGGGTCTAAACGCCGGGCGGCGGTCCCGCCAGGAGCCGCCGCCCTCTCACAGCACGAAATCTAGGCTACTGGGTCACGGGATGGCGCCGACGGCCCGTGCCACGTTGAGCCGCCCCTTGCCGTAGAACGGATCCGTGCCCGGCTGGCCAAGATCGTCTGCGGTCTGCTGGATGCGCGCCTTGATCTGGGCGGGGTTGCGGCCGAAAATCGACACGAGCACCGCCGCCGTGCCGGACACGTGCGGAGCGGCCCCGCTAGTGCCCTCGGATCCGACAACAAAGAGGGGAGCGGTGGCGCAAGCCTGCAGGCCGAGCACGACGGCGAGTGGAGGATAGATCGTCTCGCTACAAGCGGCCCACACGAACGTGACGTCATTGTTTCCGCCCGGCGCCGCCACGTCAATCGCCGAGCGCCCGAAGTTCGTGAAGTAAGAAGGCGCATCCACATCAGTCCACGGGCCGTTCACCGTCGTCTGGGCAGTCGGGCCTGTCGCCGATACGCAGATGACCGCTGCAGTATTGCAGAACGATGCGTACGAATTGGAATCGTGGTCCAGGTCCGTGGCGTCGTTCCCCGCGGAGACGACGATCGTGACACCCTTACTGCGCGCGTAATTGAAGACCTGGTTGATCAATCCTACAAAGCGCCCATTGCCCGCCTTGGCGAACGCGCCCCCCAGGCTCAGGTTGATCACGGCGGCGCCGTTGTCCGCGGCATAGATCACGCCGATGAGGATAGAGCTGAAGGGGCACTCGTTGATGTAACCGCACACCTTCACGGCCACGAGGGTCGTGCCCGACGTGATGCCCGCGGCGCGCACTGCGTTGCTGCTTACCGTGGCGGCGGTGTGGGTCCCGTGGAAGAACAGGTCCGTGAAGGGCAGCCTGGTGAGGAAGTACTTCTTCACGGTATCCGCCTCGGTGAAGGGCACAATGATCGTGTCCTTGCCGACGACCGCCGGCGCATCGAACGTCCCCAACAGGTCCACGGAGCGGGCCAGGTCCACCCGGCCCACGAGGTCGGCGTGCAGGTAGTCGATCCCAGTATCGAGCATGAAGATCGCAACGCCCGTCGAGCCGAGGAACCCATGCGCCCAGGCCACGTCCGCTTGCACCGCGCGCATGTTCCACTGACGCGCGTAGCGGACGGCCGCTGCGGGAGCCGCGTTGCTTTTCACGCCGCTTGCATCCGCGCTGGCGTCCGTGGCCAGGCGCGGCACATCGAGCGGAATCAATGCATCGGCGTCCACCGCCTGAATGCCTCTGGCGCCGGCGAGCGTCGTGGCGGCGGATCCCTGCAGGCCGCTCACCGCTGCGAGGCCCGCGCCGGGCGACACCCACAGCACTTTCCCGCCCAATGCCGCGACCTGCGAGGCGAAATCCGCCGGCACCGAGCCACTGAAGGTTACGATGTGACGGTTACTCGCCACCGCACCGCCACGGGCGACGGAGGCGAACTGCGGGGCGCGAGCGGCCGACGGCCCGGCCGGCTCGGCCACGTCGGATGGAATGCGCGCGTCGTAGATACAGGCGGTCGTCGCCACCAGTCCGATGGCGGCGGTTTGCAGAGCTGCTCTGAAGAGTGCCACGGGGCGCCTCGCTGCAAAGGGGACACAGAACATGACGCCGGTGGGAAGGGTCAGCAAGCCGGAACGCGCACTCACTTCCCTACGCAAAAGCTCGCGAACACGCGATCCAGCACGTCGTCGGGCGTCACGACGCCGATGAGGTCGTCGAGCGCTCCGACGGCGGTCCGGAGATGGGTCGCCGCCGCGGCCGCGTCCACGCCACCCGCCCGGGCGGCCTGGAACGCCTCGACTTCCGCGAGCGCCCGCTCCAACGCGGCCCGGTGGCGCGCCCGTGTCACCACCGGCTCGACGTCGCCCAGCGACAGCAGCCGGCCGAACGCGGTTGCCGCGAGCTGGCGACGCAGGTCCGCCAGACCGTCCCCCGTCACCACCGAGACGGCGACGGACCGCCGGACGGCCGGACCGGCAGACGGTGGCTCGAGGTCGGCTTTCGTGCGCACGAACACGACGGGGGCGCTCACCTGCCCCAGAAACTCATCGCGCGCGTCCGCTTCTCGTTTCCGGTTTCCCGCTTCCCCTTTGTCCTCACAGAACAGCACCAGATCCGCCGCCGCGAGATACTTGCGGGATACCTCGATGCCCAGACGCTCGACTCGGTCCGCGCTGTCGCGCAGCCCCGCCGTGTCCACCAGCCTGAACGGAAAGCCGTCGAGCACGGCGTGAGCCTCGATCGCGTCGCGCGTGGTGCCGGGGACCTCGGTCACGATGGCGCGGTCTCTGCCGAGCAACGCATTGAAGAGCGACGACTTTCCCGCGTTGGGGCGACCCGCGATCACGACCAGGGCGCCCTCGCGCAGCCGCTCGCCCTCGGGCGCCGTCTCGAGCAGCCGCGCCAGGCGGTCGCGGGCCGCGCGCCAGGCGCGCTCCACGCGCTCCGGGGCTACGGGGCCCTCGTCCTCCTCGGGGAAATCGATTTCGTACGCGATCAACGCCTCGAGCTCGAGCAGCTCCGCCCGCAATGCTTCCAGCCGCGTCGAGAGCCCGCGATCGAGCTGCTGCAGCGCCCGCCGCGCCTGGACCGGCGACCCGGCGTCGATCAGGTCGGCGGTCGCCTCCGCCTGCAGCAGATCGAGCTTGCCGTTCAGGACCGCCCGGCGCGTGAACTCGCCCGGCGCTGCGGGTCGAGCCCCGGCGGCCACCAGCGCGGCGACCGCCGCCGCCGGCACCACCAGCCCGCCGTGAGTGGAGAGCTCGACCAGATCTTCCCCGCTGTAGGACCGGGGCCCCGGGAACGCGGCCGCGAGCGCATCGTCCACGAGCGCGCCGGTCGTGGGATGCACCACCTGCACGCGGCGCACCGCGCGGGGCGGGTCGGGGTGAAAGGGACGGAGCGCGCGCGCGGCGACGGCGAAGGCGCCGCGTCCCGACAGCCGGATGAGGGCGAGGGCGGAGCGGCCGGGTGGGGTCGCGAGGGCCACGATCGGATCGGAGAGCACCCTTCCCTAACCCCTAGTCTCCAGTCCCTAGGTTTTCTTTCCCTGCTCCCGCAGGCGCCGCATCGCGATCAGGTACTGCTGCGGAATGCTGAAGATGTTGCTCACCGCATAGTACAGGTTCAGGCCCGACGCGAAGCGGAGGAACAGCAGCGTCATGAACCCCGGCATGAAGTACAGCATCGTCTTCGCCTGGGGATTGGGCGGCACGCCGATCTGCCCCACCTTCGACAGCACGAACATCGAGAGCCCCATCACGATGGGGATGATGTAGTACGGGTCGGCCCGCGACAGGTCGGGCAGCCACAGGAACGGCACGCCGCGAAACTCGATCGTGTTGGCGAACACGAAGAACAGGGCGAACAGCACGGGCATCGGCAACAGCATCGGCAGGCAGCCGCCCAGCGGATTGACGTTGTGCTCCTTGTAGAGCCGCATCATTTCCCGCTGCAGCCGCTCGGGCTCGTTCTTGTAGCGGTCCTGCACCTGCTTCAGGAGCGGCGCCACCGCCTGCATGCGGACGCTCGACTCCATGGCGCGTTGGTTCAGCGGCCACAACAAGGCCCGCACCAACACGCCGAAGATGATCAGCACCCAGCCGTAGGCGAGGCTCAGCCGGTCGTGCATCCAGATGAGGATGTTCACCACCAGCACCGACACGGGCTGGATGAGCGGCCGCAGGACGCCGCCGTACGGATTGGCGTCGTCCAAGTCGTGACCGAGCTGCGCCAGCCGCCGGTACTCGAGCGGGCCGACGTACAGGTCGTAGCGGAAGTCGCCGGCGGGCGGCACCGGGAGCGTGAGCGCGAGCGCCGCCCGCGTCGCCACCTCCGAGCGACCGAACAGCGATGACGCGGTCACCGTGCGGGGGCCGCCCACCGCGATGCCGGCGCCGAAGCGGGGCGCGTTCTCCTCGATGGCCAGCGCCGCAATGAAGAAATACTTGGACTTGACCCCGGCCCACTCGAACGGGCCATCCAGGATCTTGTGCTCCCCCGGCTTGAGCGACTGGAACGCCGTGCTCTGCGTCTTCACGGCCTTGGTGACCAGCGCGTAGTGGCGGAAGTCGTCCATCGAGTCCGCTTCGACCGACCGCAACCCGTCTCCCATGCCCACGAGTAGCGTGGCGCCGGTGGGCCCGAATCCCTCCGTCCGGCCGCGCACCGTGAAGCTGTATTCGGCGGGCGCAAAGCGGTACTCGAGCGCGACGCCGGCTCCACCCTGCCCACCCCGGAAGGTCAGGGTCGCCCCCTCGGGCCCCACGCGGACCTGCGTGGCGCTGGGCGTCAGATTCCAGTCGGCTAGCACCGTGGTGTCCCCACCCGACGTGCGCGTGGTCGCGAGCAGCCGTGCGTCGCGCGGCACGAGCTGAACGGGGCGCCCCGAGTCTCCCGCGGCGAACGAGCGGTAGCCCAGCAGCTCGGCGCTCACCAGCGTGCCGCCTCGCGTGCTGAAGCCGAGCCGGTAGAGCGGAGAGGTGACCCAGACCGTTTCGGCAGAGACGGCGGACGGGCGGACCGGCGGAAGGGCGGACAGCGACTCCGCGGCCGGCACGCCGGCGGCTCTCTTGGCCGTGGTATCACCGCCCGCCCGTCCGCCAGACCGCCCGTCCGCCGGTTTCTTCGGCGGAAACAGGATGCTCGGCAGCACCGCCACGATGAGCATCAAGACAACGGCTAGAATAACGCGTCGTTCCACGTGACCTCTGAGCGTCTATGCGTCTGTGCGTCTATGCGTCTGTGCGTCTGTGCGTCTAGCCTTCAGGGTACCGGATCGTAGCCACCGGGGTGCAGCGGGTGACAGCGCAGGATCCGCTTGACGCCGAGCCAGGAGCCGCGCACCGCGCCGTAGCGCTCCACCGCCTCGAACGTGTAGCGCGAGCAGGACGGCACGAAGCGGCACTGTGTCCACACCAGGTGCGATAGGGTCAGCTGGTAGCCGCGGATCAGGGCCATGACGGCGAGTCTGGGCCAGCGCCGGATGTTCACGGGATGCGCGTCACGCCCTCGGTCAATTCGGCGCGTAACGTCGCGAACGGGGCGGCATACGCCGCGCGCTTGGCACGCACCACCAGATCTACGGGGGGAAGCGACGCAATGTGTCGTCTGAGAATCTCTCTCAAGCGACGGCGCAGGCGATTCCGCGCCACGGCGGTGAACTGAAACCGGGGAACCACGATCGCGTTGCGCTGCCGGCCCGCGGGACTCGGGCGCCACGCCAAATCGAGATGTGGAGTGCGCACGCGGCGTCCCTGCTCCCAGCAGGCCGTGAGGTCCGAGCCGCGCGCCAGACGCACGCGACGCGGATACCGCTCTCTCGTTAGTGACTCCGGTGCTTGGAGGGCAGGCGGACAGTGAGGCGCTTGCGCCCCTTCTTCCGCCGGCGGGACAGGACGGCGCGGCCCCACACATCTTTCATCCGCGCGCGAAACCCATGCTTGTTGATGCGCCGCCGATTGCGCGGGCGATACGTCGGACCCATACAATCCTCTCGAGAGGCGGGAAACGTACACCGTCGCCGCCGCACCGGTCAAGGTTGACTTTTCCACAGGTGCGGCGTAGTTTCGGGCCGCCCTTGCAGGACGTCCCACCTTTCGTCACTCGCGGATGGAGCAGTCGACCAAAGAAGCTTGGAAGCGTCTCCTCGACGAGGCGCGGCACGAACTCCCCGACGCGACGGTGCGGACCTGGCTCGAGCCCGCCGTGCCGATCGCGCTGGACGACGGCCGCCTGATCGTCGGCGCCCCCGACCAATTCGCCGTCGAGTGGAATGAGTCGAAGCACGCGGGCGTCCTGGCGCGCGCGGCGGAGCGCGTCTTCGGGCGACCGACGGCGGTGGTGTTCCGCGTGCAGGAGGACCGGCAGCAGCGCCCCCAGATGGATTTCTTCGTCGCGCCGCGCGAGCCCGCCACGGCCGACAAGGCCGGCGCCCCGACCACCCCGCTCAACGAGCGCTATACCTTCCAGACGTTCGTCATCGGGAAGTCGAACGAGCTCGCCGCCGCGGCCGCGCACGCGGTGGCGGAAGCGCCCGGCAAGACGTACAACCCGCTCTTCATCTACGGCGCCACGGGGCTCGGCAAGACCCACCTGATGCAGGCCGTGGCGCACGCCGTGCTCGCGAAGTACCCGGGGACGCGCCTGCACTACTTCGGCGCCGAGCAGTTCATCAACGAAGTCATCGAATCGATTCATGCGCGGACGATGTCCGAGTTCCGGCGCCGCTATCGCAACGACTTGGATCTCTTCCTCGTGGACGACGTGCATTTCCTGGAAGGCAAGGAAATGACGCAGGAGGAGTTCTTTCACACCTTCAACGCGCTGTTCGAGGCGCACAAGCAAATCGTGCTCACGTCCGACCGGCCTCCCAAGGAGATCCCGGGGCTCGAGGACCGGCTGATTTCGCGCTTCGAGTGGGGCCTGGTCGCCGACATCGGGCACCCCGACCTGGAGCACCGCATCGCGATCCTGCGCAAGAAGGCGGAGCAGGACCATCTCGAACTCACCATCCCGGACGACGTGCTGCGCTTCATCGCGGAGCACATCCGCTCGAGCGTGCGGGAGCTCGAGGGCTGCATCATCAAGCTGCTGTTGTTCGCGTCGCTCAAGAACCGCGAGGTGACCATCGAGCTGGCCCGGGAGGCCTTGTCGGACAAGATCCGCCAGGGCGAGGAGGGGACGGGCTCGGCGGACCAGCCAACGCCGAGTATCGACCGGGTGCAGGAGGTGGTGGCCCGCCGCTGGGGAGTGACGCCTGAGGGACTGCGCTCCAAGGCCCGCACCAAGACCCTCACCGTTCCGCGCCAGGTCGCCATGTACCTGGCGCGCAACATGCTGAGCATGCAGCTCGTCGAGATCGGGCAGGCGTTCGGGGGGCGCGACCACTCCACCGTGATCCACTCGGTGGACAAGGTCGAGCGGCAGATGATGCGGGACCGAACGTTCAAGGAGCGCGTGGAAATGGCGCGCCAGGAGTTGTCCGCACTCTAGCCCACATGGGAGAGCGGGCGCTGTGGGCAGGTGTGGGAACGGAGCGGGGATGTGGGATCGGGTCGAGATACCAACAGTCCCAACAGTCGGGTCAGATGCCAGCGGGGCACGAGGTGTCGCGGGGGAAGCGAGTTAAGGTGATTCACCAACATTTCCCCGCTCTCTACTATTACTACTAGTATTTCAATGTTGGAATAGCAGTAGGTTCTTACTCCACAATTGGAGAAGGCGACGGGACGGATGAAGTTCACGATCACGCGGGAGCAGCTCCAGGAGGGGTTGAGCGCGGTGGCCGCGGCCATCCCCGCGAAGACCACGCTGCCGGTACTCGCCAATGTGCTGGTCGAGGCGACGAAGCAGGGGCTGCGCCTCTCCGGCACGGACCTGGACATCGCGGTGACGACCACGGTGCCTGCCGAGGTGGACGCCGACGGCGCGGTGACGCTCCCGGCCAAGAAGCTCGTGGACATCGCCCGGGAGCTCCCTTCCGGGCCCGTCCGGATCACCGCCGCCGGCGAATCACGCGTGGGCATCGAGTGCGGGCGCTCCAAGTTCAAGCTGCTCGGTCTGCCGCGCGAAGAGTTCCCCTCGTTCCCCGCGGTCAAGTTCGATGGCGCGTGGAACGCGGCGGCGGGTGTGGTGCACAAGCTGGTGGGCCACGTCGCCTTCGCCGCCTCCACGGAGGAGAGCCGCCCGATCCTGAACGGGGTGCTGTGGGAGCTGCGGCCCGACCACATGCGCATGGTCGCGACCAACGGGCACCGGCTCGCCAAGATGGACGTGCCCGCGAAGGGCGGCTCGACCGCGGACCTGATCGTGCCGCCGAAGGCGCTCGAGCAGATCCGGCGGTTGTTCGGCGCCGAGGAGGCGCTCGAGATCGCGCGCAGCGACAATCACATCGGGTTCCGCGCGGGTGGGACGCTCGTGTTCTCGCGCCTCATCGAGGGACCGTATCCGAACTACGAGCAGGTGATCCCTCGTGAGAACGACAAGTTCGCGACCGCGGACAAGGCGGCGATGGCGGCCGCGTTGCGCCGCATGAGCGTGGTGGCGAGCGACCAGACGCACCGCATCCGGCTCGCCTTCTCGGGCGGAGCGGTCAAGTTCTCGGTCCAGACGCCGGACCTGGGCGAGGCGCAAGACGAGCTGGCCGTCACCTACGAGGGCGAGCCGCTCGAGATCGGCTTCAACGCCACGTACCTGCTCGAGATCCTCAAGTACATGCCCACCGACGAGGTGCGGCTCACCTTCAAGGCGCCCGAGCGCGCCGCGACCGTCGAGCCGGTGGGCTGGGACGACCCGGCGAGCTATATGGCGCTCGTCATGCCTCTGCGGCTGGTTGACTAGAGCGGGGAACCACACTACTAGACGCACAGACGCACAGCGGTGAACAGGGAGTAGCGGTCAGGGCAGACTGTCCCGAACGCTGTCCGCTGTTTTCCCCTGTGCGTCTGTGCGTCTAGTAGTAAGACTGTCCTGCGCGCTGTCTACTGGAGAGAGACTGTCGATCCGCAGGGAGTCCACGGGCGGCAAGACGACGGGCGGCACCGGGATCGTATCTGTTTCCTCTTCGGGCGGGATGTACACCTCCACCCCGTGATACCGTGCGAGGATGAGGCCGCGCCGCGCGAGCGTTCGCTCCGGGCGGAACGTCGGGTTCGAGCTGCGCGGGTGCGGGAGCGTGGCTGCCAGCTCGGCCGCCTGCTCCTCGGTGAGGCGCGACGCCGGAACGCCGAAGTAGGCGCGGCTCGCGGCGTCGACGCCCCAAATCCCCGGCCCCCACTCGGCCACGTCGAGGTACAGCTCCAGGATCCGGTCCTTCGAGAGCGCCAGCTCGAGCTGGAGGGCGGTCGCCGCTTCCTTCACCTTGCGGATCGGATTCCGCGACGACGAGAGATACAGATTCTTCGCAAGCTGCTGGGTGATGGTGCTCGCGCCCCGCAGCCGGTCGCGGTGCCGCCACGCCGCCGCGACCGCGGCCCCGAACCCGTGGGCGCCGTCCACCCCAAGCGCGTCCGCGATCTCGGCGGGGTCGATCCCGTGGTGCGTGCGGAACCGGGAGTCCTCGCCAATGATCACCATGCGCTGGAGGACGGGCGAGATCTGCTCGAGGGCGGACGGGCGGACGGGCGGACAGGCGGACTGAGAACCCCCGACCGCCCGTCCGCCGGTCCGCCCGTCTCCCGCTTCACGCATTATCGCCGTGCATCGCGGCCAATGATCGCGCCACCACAGGGGCGGCGGCCACACGGCGAACAGCCACACCAGCACCGCCACGACCATCCCTAGCGCCAGGCGGCGCGCATTCCTAGGTTTCGCGTCCGCCATGCCGCTCGATCTCGATACGCTGCGTCGCCGCCTCCAGAGAGCCCTCGGAAAAGAATTTAGCGTCGGCGACCTGTTGGGCGAAGGCGGCTTCGCGGCGGTGTTCCGGGTCCGGGAGAAGGCGGCCAATCGCGACGTCGCGGTCAAGGTCCTCGACCTCGGCCAGACGCCGTCGCCCGCCTTGGCCGAACGGTTCGTCCGCGAAGCGCGTACCAGCGCGCAGCTCGAGCACCCCCACATCGTGCCGATCTACAAGGTCGGCGGCTACAAGAACCAGGTGCTGTACATCGTGATGCGCTGCCTGGACGGCCCGTCGCTCCGCCACCTGCTCGAGACCCAGCAACGGCTCTCGGTGCGCGATGCCGCGCGCATCGCGCGGCAGGTCGCCGATGCGCTGGGCCACGCGCACCAGCACGGCGTCGTCCACCGCGACGTGAAGCCCGATAACATCCTCCTCGACCACACCGGCCACGTCCTCGTCACCGACTTCGGGATCGCGAAGGCCGCCCAGGAAGCGGCGGTGAGCCAGCTGACCACGGAGGGGATGGTCGTCGGCACGCCGCACTACATGAGCCCCGAGCAGGCCACGGGGGAGCGCGTCGACGCCCGGTCCGACATCTACTCCCTCGGCATCGTGCTCTATCAGATGCTGGCCGGCGCTCCCCCGTTCGACGGCGAGTCGGCCCAGTCGATCCTCATGAAGCAGGCGACGGCCACGCCGGTCCCGATCCGGGAGCTGCGGCGAGAAGTCCCCGCGGCGCTGGCGGCCGTCGTCGAGCGCACGCTCGCGAAGGATCCCGCCGAGCGGTTCCAGACCGCGGAGGAGCTGAGCCGGGCGCTGGTGGAGGCGCTACCGACTGCCGCCCACGACAGCGTGCACGCGGGCCCCGGCCTCCCGCTGCTCGCCCTGCTGGGACGGGCCGGATGCCTCGTGGTCGGCGGCCTCGTCGTGGGGGCGGCCGTGCTCGCCCTGTCGGTGTTCTCCCAGCCGCCCCGCATTTCGGCGAGCGCGCCGCTGGGCGACAGTCTCGTCCGGACGCTGCGGCGGCAGGGGGCGGTCGGCCGGACCGACGTGGCTCTCTACGTGTTCGGCCCGCGCGGCGTCGACGACACGACGCTGCTCGTCGTGACCCGCCGCCGGGTCGCGGTGGCGACGCCGCACGGTGTGCGCACCTATGCGCGAGACAGCGTGGCCGCGCGCTTCGGCGCGGCCGTGCGCGGCGGATTCCGCTTTCGCTTGATGCTCGCGCTGCCCGGCGCGCTCCGCGACACGGTGTTCGCACACCTGTCGTTCCGTGACGTGTACGAGGTGGCGCCGCGGCTCGAAAAGCTACTTGTGGCGGGTGCCCGCTAGCGGCGAGAAGGTGCGCGTCGCCACGCCGTACAGGCTGAGCGCGTCGACGCGGCCGACGTCGCCGGGCGTGGTCGCCACCAGGCCGGCGAGATTCGGACCGCCGAGTGACAAACCGAAGGTCAGCCCCGCCCGATGCAGCGAGCGGTCCGTATCGAGACGCGCGGAGAAACCGATGGGCAGCGCGGTCCCCTGCCGCAAGGCCGCGCGCGCGCCGAACGCGTAACCTCGAACGCCGTCGGAGGTGAAGCGGCCGAGCCCGGACAGGGCGACGCGCCGGCCCCACAGCTTCAGCGTGGCGCTCGGCACGTAGCCGACGCGCAGCGTCGAGTCCCGCACGCGAGGTTGGCCGAGGTTCTCGATCACGCCGCCCACCGTGAGGACCGGTGCGCAGTCGTACGTCGCACCCAGATCCCAGCCGGAGCTCGAGCCGCCGCCGCGGTACAGCGCGGCAGCGGCGCCGGCGGCGAGGCCGCGATGCCCCGCGGCGAAGCCCACCCGGTACGTGCCTCCCCGCACGCCCCCGTCGAACAGGTCGCGCTGGTAGCCGAACGACAGGCCGCGGGAGTTGATGCTGACGGTGACCTGACGCAGCCGGCCGCTCGCTCCGGGATCGCCGACCGTCAGGTCCAGGTGGACTGATGCCTCTTCAAAGCGCCCGAGACCGGCGGGGTTCACCCACAGGGCGCGTGCGTCGGTGACTTCGGTCGGATAGAGGTAGCGAGTCGTCCGGTTGGGCGCGACCTGCGCCGTCCCGGCCATCGTGAGGAACGAGAGCAACGCGGACAGTCCGACGGTCCGACTGTCCGACCGACCGTCCACTACGGCAGCACCGCGACGGTCGTGTGCGTCACCTGGACCACCGGGACGGCGACCCCCTGCACCGGCAGCCGGACCGTCAGCGTGGTCGAGTCTTGCCATTCACCACCGAGATAACGCCCGTCGGCCGCGATAAAGGCCACGCCGCTGCCCGTCCCCGCTCCCGAGAGCTCGAACGGCTGGCCCGCGTTCTTGCCGCCCCCGGTGAGACGATACGTCTGACTTCCGGCGACCCTCAGGGTGCGCGCGCCCAGGTAGTCCTCCCAGCCCGCCGCGGTCGCCTGGGTGACGGTGTGGCGTGAGACCTCCGAGCCGGTCCCTTTTTGGGTGCTTTCGACCGTGTCCACCCACGCGGCGCCGGGCTTCACCCCGTCGCTGGGCAGCCGTGGCAGGAAATCGCGAAAGTTGCCGAGCAGCTGCACCACCCCCTGCGCCACGGTGCTGTCCGAAGCGACGCCGTTCACGAATTCCCCACGCGGGGTCACGCGCCCGGCGAACACCAGCTTCCGCACTTTGTTCACGTTCTCGACGATGGGAGCGGGCGTGCCGGAATCAGCCGCGATCGAATCGACCGCGAAGGTCGCCGGGTAGCCGACGCTGTCGGCCGGCCCCGTGATCGCGGCGACCACGAAAATCCGCGCGCCGACGTCCTGCGCTTGTGTCTGGTCGCCCAGCGCTTGCTGGATGTGCAGTCGCCGGTGCACGACGTAGCGCAGCGCGCTCGGTCCGTATCGGATCGCGTCGGACTTCCGGGGCGGAGTGGTGGGCGGCTCTGGCACGGAGGTCGTGGTGGGCGCTGACGGCACCGGCACCGCGGCCGGCGTCCCGCGACTCCCCGCGGCGCAGGCGGTAGCGAGCGCGGCGGCCGCGAGCCACAGCCGGCGCGTCATGGCGCGCCCTGCGCGGGCCGGGAGGCGGTGCGCTCGTTCTTCGTGCGCCCGAACACGGCCACCAGTTCGGTCCCCTCGCTCGCCACGCGCAGCAGCTTCCAGCCGTGTTTCTGCATGTCGGCACGCCATCCGATGAGCTTCTCCCACTCCTGAACGGTCGTGCGGAATACCCGCAGGTCCGCCACTTGCTCCCACTGCGCC